>Ga0193751_1000016_pt1 | contig 148638 bp, 134 predicted proteins | sample L1c2metaG_FD_143050 | JGI IMG/M metagenome (GOLD analysis project Ga0193751, IMG submission 143050) | Soil microbial communities from a riparian zone of the East river system, Colorado, United States - L1c2 | ecosystem: Environmental > Terrestrial > Soil > Riparian zone | place: USA: East... | reverse complement strand
TTGAAAACGCAGGAGGAACGATTGCGCGCCGGAATTGTTGGAACGTTGAACGTCGGCCGCGCCCAGGTGGCGCTGGCCAACGAGCAGCCGGAGCTGGCCAATGCCAAAACCCAGCTGACCAATTCGTATCTTCGGCTGGGTGAACTTTTCGGAATCGATTTCCGCTCAAATCCGGACCAGCCGCGTTTCGAAGTCGCGGGACAATTGCAATACGCAGCCCTCCATCCCGACTTGAACGAATGTCTCGGCCGGGCCGATGCGAACCGCGCAGAGATCAAAGCGCGCCAGATCGACGTCGAAATTGAAGATCGACAATATCTGGTCGACCGGAGCGAGCTACGTCCACATGTTCAGGTTTTTTCCGGCTACGAAGTTTACAACGAGCGCGATCCGCTTGTCGGACAGGAATTCAACCACGGTTATCTGGTCGGGGTAAATGCGACCTGGCACCTTTTCGACGGTTTCGCGACCAAAGGCCGAATGCGGGCCACGCACGCGCGCCGCGAAGCGGCAGTGGCAGCGCTCGAAGCCGCGCGGCGCACCGTCGCCTCCGAAGTGCGGAGCGCGTTTCTCGATCTTCAACAAGGCGAGACCGTGCTCGAATCGGCAACGAAAAGTGTGCAGACGGCCGATGAATCTCTTGAGATTACGAAGACAAATCTCGCCGCCGGTCTGGGAACACAGCTCGATATTTTGCAAGCCGCAGCCGACGTTACCCGGACGCGGACGACGCGACTGAGCGCGATCTATCTGCACAATGTTGCGCTGGCACGGCTCGCCCGCGCGTGTGGCAGTCCTCCCGAAACGCTCAACTTCGCCGCCAACCGATTGAAGAAGAGCCACGAAAAGCAGGCGCTCGATATGGCGGCGCCGCCGGCAAAACTTACGAAGCAATGAAACTCCGATTTGCCGCCGCGATTTTGTCGTTGTTCGCCACGGCGAATCCGTCCTTTGGAGAATCGGTCACGCTCGACGGAGTTCTGAACGCGACTCTGGAAAAAAATCCCGCGATTCAGCAGGCCAAAGCGAATCTGGAACAGGCGGCGGGGCGTCGACTCGTTCTTCGCTCGATCGTGTGGCCGAATTTAAAATTGAACGTGCCTGCCGGAGTCCAGGGCGGACAGCGCGCAGGTGAGAATTCGACCAAAGTATTTGCCTTCGCCCGCGGCTCGCTTACTCAACCGTTTTTTAACACCGCAATCCCGCCATCGCTGCGACGCGGAGACGTCGAAGTGTTGATCGCAGAGCAGCAACTGAATCTCGCGGTGCAGGAACAATTGCATACGGCGCGGCTCGCATTTTATTCGGCGCTTTACAATCGGGAGCTCCAATCGGTCCGCGAAAAGCAGCGTGGCCATCTGGACGAAAACGTGGCGAGTCAAAGCGATCGCTACCAAGCGGGCCTGGTCGATCGCGCCGCGTTCACCAGCGCGACAGTGGAAGCGCGCGCGCTTGATCCGTTGGTGGAAGACTCGCGGCGTGGTTACGCCGCGGCGCAATTGCAGCTCGCGCAAGTGATGGCGGTCGATCTCAATTCCAAGGCCTCGCTGCCAAATCCGGACGGCGAATTGTCGTTCGCACCGGTGGATGTAGACCTTAACGGCGAAACCGCGGCCGCGTTGGAGCGCCGGACCGACATTAAACTGGCGCGACTGCTGGTTCGCGCGGCCAATGAAGACGAGCGCATCATCGCCGCGGGTTATTATCCGAGCGCAGCCGGGAGCGTGACCGGCGATTACATTCCAGTGACTGGAATTCACCGCGAAGGTTCGACCAGTCGCACCCAGGATTTTATCGGATCGGAAATTCGCGAAGGCGCGGCTTATACCTGGCAGGTGATCGACAATGGCAAAGTTGGCGGAGCAGTTCTCAGGGCACGCAAGGCACGCGAGATCAACGAAGTCGAATTGCGAAAATTGGAAGCGAGCGTCGGTCGGGAGCTTTCGCGTATTCATAATCAACTGACCGGCATTGACGCGCGCCATAAATCGTTCGCGGCTGGGACCGATACCGCTGAACAAACAGCAGCGGTTGTTCAACAAAATCTCGGCAGCGGTCTGGCGTCAGAATTGGAGCATCGCCTTGCCGAAAGCAATTATTTGAAAACGCAAACCGGATTGCTGGAGGCGAATTATCTTCACAACGTCGCCCTGGCGGAATGGGAGCGCGCCACCGGGCGTTATTTCCAATTCGCCGAAGATGTGCATTAGTTGCACTCCTTGAAGGTGCCGGAGTCCAGGCGGGTTTTATGGGTCGTGGGCACGCTGCTCATCGTCATTTGCGGCGTGGGATATTATTTTTTCATGCCGGTGGCGGAAGTGGCCACCGTCCGCCGCGGCACGGCGATCTCTGCGGTTTATGGGACGGTCCGGATCGAGCCGGCATTTGTCGTCCATGTTCGGGCGCAGAATTCAGGTTTCATCCAGCTGGCTGAAGAATTTTCGGCCGGGCGCGGCGCAATTGGCAAGAGCGTGACCAAAGGCCAGTTGCTCGCGAGCATTGCCGACGAAACGACCGCACGGCAGTTGAAACAGGCACAGGCTGATCTGAAGGCAGCGACCGAGCGGGCCAAGCTCCCGTTGCCGTCCGAGGAACTGCTCAAAGCCGCAGACGATAATCTGCATCGCCTCGAACAAGTGGTCGCATCCGGGAATGTGCCCGCAGTCGAGTACGAAAAAGCAAAAAGCGAGGCGAACCGATTGCGAGGCGCGCTTGAAAACGAGCGGATCGAGCGAGATCGGAATCTGCAGTCGCTGGATGAGGCCCGCAAGAAACTAGAGTCGCAAATGCGCAATTCGGAGATTCGCGCGCCCATGGATGGTTTGCTCAGCGCAGTCTCGACGATCGACGGCGAACTGGTGGCGGAAAGCAACCAGCTCTTCACGATTTCATCCCGCAAGACTTACGTGCGGGGTGAAGTAAATGAGGAGGACGTGGGCGAAGTGAAGCCGGGCATGAAAGCGAAAGTGCAACTCTACGCTTATCGCACCCAGACTTTCGAGGCTCGCGTTTCATCCGTTCAACCGGCCGCCGATCCGGACACGCAGCGTTACACCGTGATTTTGGAAATGGAAAAACCACCGGACAATTTAATGGCCGGAATGACCGGCGAGATGAACGTCATCACCGGTACGCACGAAAATGCGTTGCTGGTGCCGACTCGCGCACTGCTTGTCGATCAAGCATTGGTCGTAAGACGCGGCGTCGTGCAGCGGCGCACGATCAAAGTCGGTTTTCGCACGCTCGATTTTGTTGAAGCGCTGAGTGGAGTATCAGCCGGCGATCGCGTTGTGGTTGCAGATCAGGACCGATTGAAGCCCGGTCAACCCGTGCGGCAACGGCGCGTCGACACTTCGAAAAAATCGTGACCGCGCCGTTATACATCGCGTTGCGTTTCGCGACGCACCGCAAACGGGCGCTTCTGTTGAGTCTCGTCGGCGTTGTTTTCGGGGTTGCCATTTTTATTTGCACGCAAGCCCAAACCCAGGGTTTTGCGCAGTATTTCATTAACTCAACCATCGGGAGCAGCGGCGCCATGGTTTTACGCACCAAGTTTCAGCCACGCTACGAAGGATTGGCCGTCGCGGCAAAGAACACAACCGGGGCTACCAATCGGCGTAATTATTTCGAAGGCGTTAGCAATGTGAGCGAAATCATGCGCGTGAGCCGTCAATTCTCGAACGTCGTTGCTTGTGCTCCGGTGCTCCGAGGTAACGTGAGCGCGCGGGCGGGATTCGAAAACGCCAGTGTCGAAATTTACGGGATCGACCCGGAGTCCCAACTGAAAGCGACCGACTTGGCCACGCAGATCATTGCCGGCAAACTTGATGATTTTAGTAACAACACGAGCGCGGTGATCATTGGCTACAAGTTAGCGGATTTCTTCAATGTCGGAGCGGGCGACGCGATCCAGATTTTATCACCCGGCGGTGAATACTGGCGGTTTACGGTCGCGGCGATCGCGCGCAGTGGAGTCGGCACCGTCGACCTGAATCGCGTTTATGCGCACGCGCGCGTGGCCCAGCGGCTCCTGAAGAAGCCGTATCAAGCATCGATGATTATTTATAAACTGCGGGATCCTTCGCGGGCGCCGGAGTTAGCCAGTCACTTCGAGGATTTGTTCCAACATCGAACGGAAAGCTGGCAGGAGCGCGAGGAAGGAAACCTGCAAATCTTTTTCACACTGCAGGTTTCGGCGGCGATCACTGTCTCTTTGATCATTCTCCTGGCCGGCTTCGGCATTTTCAACGTGCTGACCATGTCCGTCCTCTCCAAAGTTCGTGAAATCGCGATTTTGCGTTCAATGGGTTACCGACGGGCGGACATCTCCGCGATCTTCTTGTGGCAGGGCGCACTGATTGCCGGTGTCGGCTCATTGCTTGGTTGCGTTCTCGGCGCAGTCCTGACTTGGGGCATCTCGAAAGTCCCAATTCACATTCGTGGTCTGCTCTATACGAATCACTTTCTGGTTGTTTGGGATTGGCGACACTATTTTTGGGCAACGCTACTGGCCGTGGTCGCGGTCTTCATCGCGAGTTACGTCCCGTCGCAGCGCGCAGCGCACCTTCAGCCGGTCGACACGCTGCGCGGATCGAGTTTATGAACGGCGAAGTTTCTCTCAGTTGCCGCGACCTCGAGCGTTACCTCGGCAAGGAGGAAGAACGCGTTCACGCATTGTGCGGCGTTTCGCTCGATATCGAAGCGGGCAGCCTGCACGCAGTCGTCGGACCGTCGGGCTGCGGCAAGAGCACACTACTCTACATTCTTGGGCTGCTTGACCAGCCTGATGCTGGCTCGATCGCAATCGCGTCCGAGAATGTGTCCGATTTGCCAGATCAAGAATGGTCACGTCGGCGTAACGAGTTGATCGGTTTCATTTTCCAGTTCCATTTCCTAATGGAGGATTTCACCGCCGAGGAGAACGTGATGATGCCGATGCGGCGGCTCGGCCGTCTCAGCGAATCGGAAATGCACGATCGCGCGGCGGCGCTGCTCCACGATGTCGACCTTGGCGACAAGCTTCGACGCGAAAGCCGGCACCTTTCCGGAGGGGAGCAACAGCGCGTCGCGATTGCTCGCGCACTGGCCAATGATCCTCAAGTGATCCTCGCCGATGAACCGACCGGAAACCTCGACACTCGCAACTCGGAACGCGCATTCGCGCTCCTGGCTGACCTGGTTCGTCAGCGTGGAAAAGCGCTGCTTCTAGTGACTCATAATAGATTCATCGCCGATGCCTGCGATTGGGTTCACGAGATGCAAGATGGACGCATCATTGGTAGCCACCCGCGTGGCCAGCGTGGGTCGATTACGACGAATGTATGAGCCGATTAAGCGGAGCGGCCCTTTAGTCGTTCCTGCAGTCGGTTAATGTAATCGGTCCAACTGCGAAAATCTCGCGCACGCGCGTCCGCCGATAAGCGTTCGTAAGTCGCGTTGTCAGCGAACAGCGTTCGCATCGCGCCGGCGAGCGCGTCGGCACTTGTTTGATCGACAATCAGACAACCGCCGGGACGCGCGAGTTCCCCGAGTGCCCCGTTTCCACCGCAAACGCAAGGTTTGCCGTGCCGAAGGCTCTCCGCGATCGGAAGGCCGAATCCCTCCATCCGTGAAGGGTAGACGGTGAATCGGCAACTACGATAAGCGCGGTGGAGCGCGCGATCATTCACATGCTGCAGCCATCGAATCCGGTAACCGGCTCTTTGTAACTGCTTCATCGGCGAGATGACTTTGTGCCCATAGTATCCGGTGCTTCGACCAATCAATTGGAGCTCGAAGGAAAATCCATCTTTCCAGAGGATCTCTGCCGCACGCAACAATGTGAGATGGTTCTTGCGCGGCTCGAACGTGCCAACGGACAAAATGACCGGTACAGACGCACTATCCTCTCCACTCGGTTCTTCACGGTCAGTCGGATCCAAGTCGCCCGGCGGCAATTCCTCCACGCAAGTTTCCGTAGGTTTTGTGCCGTGCTCTCGCCACAGTTGATGAAGATGTTCTTGCGAATCTCTTGAGACGCAGATGACGAGATGAAACGTTGCCAGCGAATCGATGTATTTTTCAAAACGCGCAAGAGCCTTGCCCCGCATAAGTTGTAATCGCAGGGCGGCGGCGTCGTGAAAAATAACGACAGCGCGCACCCCTGTTTCTCGAATCAATTGAGGCAAATAACTGACTCGGGCGTCGCGATACATATCCGGGACAAAGAGGACATCGCCGGATTCCATTTTTGTCTTAAGAGGAATCGACTCGCGAAAAAGGAGCCGCTGCAACTCGGCGATAGGGTTTTCGCCGTGCAAATCCGGTCGAGCTGTGCTACGCGGAAGAACCCGAAAAGGGTCCTGTAGAATCTGCAATTCACGCCGGCCCAGTCTTTGATAACACTTCCCAAGCAGATTCCAGGACATCGGCAATATCGTTTCGCGCCGGCCGAGCTCGCGAAAAATGCTGCGTGTCGCACGTTGAATGCCGGTGCTCTTAGCGGACTTGCACGAGCCGGTTACATCGAGATAAATCATTTAGCGCTGATCGGCTCCCTATCGACTAACTTCGATTTCGACCACACGAAAGGAGTATATGACCATCGGCAAAATTCGTCATGGGAGAGCGGCCGGGCGGATTGTGGTCGATGCCCGGACGTTGCGAGGCGACCCGGGCGGCGTCGCTTCCTATACCGAAGCGCTCATCGAGCATTTGCCGGCAGTTCTTCCAGAAGTACCCATCGTGCTTTTGCGTCATCCTCGTAACCCGAGCGCTCTTTCACGGGCGTCCAACGTGACGGAATGGATTTTGGGCGGAAAACCAAATAGCCCCTGGACTTATTTTCGCATGGGATCGTGGCTCAACGCCCGGCTTAGCCGTGACGATCTCTTTCACGCTCCTTACCGAATTCTTCCTCGCGGGCTCAATGCAAAAAGCACGATTACCATTCACGACGTGATGCAAATAGTCTGTCCCGAGCTTGTCTTTCCTAATCCCATCATCCGCGCGGTTGTGCAGCCATTCTGGTCGACCGCCATCCGCAGCGCCATTCGACGGGCCGATCGAATACTGGCCGTCAGCCAACATAGCGCGGACGACACTCTTCGCGTCGATCCGTCGTGCGGCCCGCGACTCCGCGTGACACTTAATGGAAAATCGCCATCGTTCCGCCCAATGGCGAAACCCGATGCCGAACACGTAAGCGCATCGATCGTTCCTCTCGGGCGGCGTTTCTTCCTTGTTGTTGGGGGTGGTTATCCGAACAAGAATCACGTCGCGGCGGTATCAGCTTTCGCCAAGGCATTTCCGCCCTCTCAAGATATTTGTTTGCTCGTCATTCAGCGCCGCCGGACGCTGCCCAAAGAACTTCGACAGCTTCTGCGTCGCCTGCGATTCGATTCCCGAATACAAGTTCGGCGCGACGTTCGGAATGAGGAGCTGGTTGCGCTTTATAATCGCGCCGAGGCTCTTGTCTTCCCCTCGCTCTATGAGGGATTTGGTCTGCCAGTTCTGGAAGCGATGGCGTGCGGGTGTCCGGTAATTTGCTCGAACGTAACGTCACTGCCTGAAGTGGCCGGAAAGGCCGCGCTCTTTGTCGAACCCAAGGACGAAGAGGCAATCGCGGAAGCAATGCACCGTATCGTTGAGGATGACAACCTCCGGCAGTCCTTCGCACAGAAAGGAGTTCAACGAGCTGCCCTTTTTGACTGGCGAAAGACGGTCGTCGAGACCGTCCTCGTCTATCGCGAGATTGCGCCGTGGCTGCCGAACATCAAATTGGCCTTATGAAGCGCATCTTCTTGACTGGCGCGAGCTCCGGGATCGGTCGCGCGATCGCTCATGAATTGATTGCGCATGGTCACGAAGTGTGGGGGACTTCGCGCGACCTCAGCCGCATTCAGGCGACGGAGCGCCTTCACGCAGTGCGACTTGATTTGCGCAATTCGCAAATGCTTGAAGAGGTTTTCACACGCGCTTGGAGTGAATCGGGCGGGCTGGATGTCGTCATCAACAACGCGGGCAGCGGACAATTCGGGCCGGCGGAAAATCTCACGACCGAGGCAGTGTTGGACGGGTTTCAAGTGCTCGTGTTCGCGCAATTGCAGTTGACGCAGCTCGCAATGCGCCAGATGCGCGCGCGCGGAACAGGATTGATCATTAACGTCACTTCACTCGCTTCGCGATTGCCGGTCCCGTTCATGGCCGCATATAACTCCGCCAAAGCGGCCATGGCTTCTTTTACAATGTCGATCCAACTTGAGCTGCCGAATGCCGGAGTGCGCATCGTCGATCTTCAACCAGCCGATATTCGGACTGACTTCAATGACTCGGTGGTGAAAACGGATCCCGCCCATTACAAAGACAAAGTCGCAAAAACATGGGCGGCAGTGGAGCGGAATATGAGCGCAGCGCCGAAACCGCAATTGGTTGCGCGTCGCGTCCTGAGATTAATCGAGCACACCAACCCACCCCACCGCCTGACCGTCGGTGGATTTTTTCAAGCGACGGTGGCGCCGTTGATCTTTCGCTTTCTCCCCCAACGAGTACGCATCTGGGGACTGCGAAAGTATTACGGGATATGAGCGCAATTCGCGAAGCGGTCATTTTAATGGCGGGATCGGGTTCGCGCCTTCGTCGATCCCAAAAAACTTTGCCCAAGCCACTGACGCCGATTCTTGGGCGACCGCTAATCTCCTACACTCTCGACGCGCTGGCCGCCGCCGGGATTACAAAAATCAATGTGGTGGTCGGCCACGAAAGCGATCGACTGAAAATTGCGGTTAAAGAAATGGCGCCGCCGGGCGTTGCTCTGTCATTCGTCTTAAATTCGCAATGGCAAAAGCAAAACGGCATTTCACTTTTGGCCGCGGCGAAAAGCGTCACGAACAATTTCCTTCTAACGATGAGCGACCACCTTTTCGACAACGTGATTGTCGATCTATTGACCGAATCGACGAGGCCCGGTCTTCTCAATCTCGCAGTCGATCGGAAGATCGATTCCATTTTCGATTTGGATGATGCGATGAAAGTGCAAACCAAAGGTGATCGCATCATCGCGATCGGAAAAAACCTTCCGAACTACGACGCCATTGATACCGGGTTGTTTGTGTGCCCGCTCGAAATCTTTGCCTATCTCGAGCGCGCAAAAGAAAACGAAGACTGCAGTCTTGCCCAGGGGGTGCGATTAATGGCTGCGGACAAGAAAGTCCGAGCGAGCGACATCGGCGATGCCTGGTGGCAAGACATTGATACCATAGAGATGCTTCAACACGCGGAGAAGCACATGACGGAAGAGTCAAGGCCGCAACGGCTGGCGAAATAAGATGCCAGATGAATGTGTCATTCTGGCCGATGCTCCTGATGCGTTGGTCGAGCTGTGCGGAATTTCTACGCTGGAACGTTTGCTGCGCACGCTTCAACGCTGCGGAATTACACGCGCGATAATTTTCTCCAGCACCGCGGCGGAGATTGCAGAACATCTTGCCCAACCTTCGTGGGCGCGGGCCGATTTAGAATTCACTATTCACGAACGGCCCCCCGGTCCGACAACAGTGCAACAGATTGTCGATCTTTGGCCGGAGGCCGCGGCGTACCTGCTCGTGATTCAAGGCGACGTAATCTTCGATATTCGTCTCTTGCGCGCCCTCATAACGCAAACTTCGTCCGCGATGTTGATTGATTCTTCGGCGCCGGAGACGAACCGGGGCAAATTGTGCGGTGCGGCGTTGCTGCAACGTGACTGGGCTGCCGCCCGAAACGGTTCCGTCGAGAGTGCGTTCCTCGAAGGCCTCGAACAGCACACAGTCGAAGCGTTGGATGTTGCGAACCAACCATTGTACGACCCGGGACTGCGGCGAAACCTGAGGCCATTCTGTTTTCCCGCCCCCGCCCTCGCGGACAAGCAAGCGGCCGAAAGCGCCCTGTTTGACTCCGTGCAAAAGGGCACGCTCGACTTTCCGGCGTGGATTCATGCGCCTATCGAAAAGTTCCTGCTCGGATACCTGTGCAGAACGTCAATCAGACCTAACCAGTTGACGATCTCCTGGGCTATCGCGGCTTGCCTAACGACAATCTTTTTTGCCACGGGTAATCTGATCTGGGGGATCGTGCTGGCACTAGTCGTTGGCATCCTTGACGGGCTTGACGGCAAACAGGCACGCCTTAAAGTCGAGACGACAGCGGGCGGAAAAATAGAACATCATCTCGATTCGTTCTTCGATGTGGTGTGGCCAATCGCCCTAGCCTTTCATTTTTATTCGTCAGGACGATTGCCAACCGCGTTTTATTATTTGGCTGTATTATTGATCGGCGAAGGCGTGGACGGAATTGCCAAAGCCATCATTTACTCGGGCGCCGGACGACTGATGACCGCCCCGGGCATGTTCGATAGGTTTGTGCGGCTGATCGGCGGCCGGCGAAATATTTACATTTGGGTGTTGGCCATCTCGCTGATTCTTGGAGCGCCGGAAAAGGCTCTAATTGTGATGGCGTGGTGGGAATTGATCACTGCTGCAATCGACATTCCGCAAGCAGCACGGATGTGGATCCTGCGCCAAAAAACATGCTAGTCGACCAACTTACGATAAATCCGGTAGGTCTTGTACTTGGTTGCGCCGACCGCTTCGATGAAGCGGTTTATCATAACGTTGTCTTCGAGCGTCATGCTGAGCTCGCCCTTGAAGCCGCGACTTGCTCCCTCTTCCAGCACTTGCAGCACAAGCATTTCGGCAATGCCGGCGCGTCGATATTTTTCCACAACGCCGAGCGCAATGAAACGCACTGTGCGAATTTTGCGACGATAATAAAGCAACTTGATTAATCCGATTGGCAAACCAAAACGCGTTAGCCGTCCGTTCATGCGTTGCAACGCGACGTTAATGTCGGGCACGCAAATCACGAACGCGACTGGGACGTTGTCCACTTCGGCGATCAAGGTCATCCGCGGATCGATAATCGGACGAATTTCCTTCGCCATATCTTCCGCTTCGGCTTCAGTGAACGGGACAAACCCCCAGTTATTTTTCCAAGCTTCGTTGAAGACGGAGGAGAGGCGATGACTCTCGTCAGTGGGACGGCGGAGATCGATCGGACGAATTTTTACCGACGTTTTTCGGGCGCGCGCGTCCACGAGCCGGCGCAATCGCGAGACCGGTGCGTTGTCGGGATCGAACCACCATGCGTACCAGTCCATCACCTTTTCAAAACCGCAGGCCTCGATTAATCGAGCGTAATAAGGCGGGTTGTGCGCGGTCAGCACCGTTGGCGGATGTTGAAAGCCGTCAATCAACAATCCGCAAACATAGTTGGTCGAATAATCGATCGGGCCCATGATTTCGCTCCGGCCTCGGCGGCGCAACCATTCGGTCGCGCGATCGAACAATGCCGCCGCAACATCGACATCGTCGATGGATTCAAACAAACCAAAGCAGCCGACGTTCGATTGATGGAGCGCGTTATAATTTGGATCGTCGCTCGCCATGATGCGGCCGACGATCTCGCCATTTCGCTGAGCCAGGAAAAGCGCAGCGTCGCCATGCCGATAAAACGGGTGCCGTTTGCGATCGAGAAAAGCTTTCCGCTCGAGAATCAATGGCGGCACCCAGGCGGGATCATTTTCGTAGATGCGCCAGGGAAACCGGATGAAGTCGTTTCGCTCCTGTCGATTGCGAGCCGGTAAGACTTCGATTGTGGCCACGAAAGATCGATAACTATGCGGGTGGCGAGTGCTCGACCAACTCGATCATTAGTCGTGAGACGTTTTGCTGCAGAAAAATCACATAGACGAGCAACGCGTTAAAAAGTGTAACTTCGATCCAGAAAAACCAAACCGGATCGCCAATAACAAAAAGAAAGAGAAGAAGAAATATTCGCGTATTCGACATGAGCCAGGTGCACCATTTCATCAGCGGGCGGGCAGCAGTGAGGTAGTACGATTGAGCCCGGGCCGGACCTCCATCTGGAAAATTTCGCGCCGCCACTTCGCCGAGCTGTTTCAACCCGGGCACGAGTAGCTCCTGTTGTCGCGTCAGATTCACGTAAAGCTTGAGTAAAAGTTTCTCCAGAACCCGGTGCCGCCAGCCCAGTTGGCGATATTCGTTTTGCAGTGCGACCGAGGAGTCGAAGCCGGCCTCCCTCGTGCTTTTGGCAAAATAGAGATAGGCGTTGCGACAATAATCCGCGGTCGCGGCCTGCCAGCCGTGGCTAAGGATCGCCATGCCGGCCAAAACCCAAATCCAGGAAGATCCGCCAGGACCGGTGCAACGCAGGGCGAGGTGGAGATAAATTCCGAGCCAGATCACGTAATCGACCAGGCCATCGAGCAGCCGGCCCTTCCGGCTCTGCTGGTTTAAGAGCCGGGCCAATTGTCCGTCGGCATTGTCCAAAGCATTGGCGCCCACGTGTAAGACGATGCCGAGCAGGTTTAGTCTGAGATCGCGATAATAGTAGAGATGACCGGCGACAATTCCGAAGACGCCACCGAGCAACGTCACCGCGGTCGGGCCGACATTGCGTTGGGCAAACCAGTGCGCTAATCGAAAGCCAATCTTGCGATAAAAATAAAGATCGATGACCCCTTCGACTTCACGCGCCTTGTAGGTCGCTTCGATCGCGGAAGGCGCGACTTCAATCTGCTCGGGCATGAATATTCGAACGCGCGGTCAGGCGTTTTGGAGCATCGCCGGCGTCAGGGTGTCAGCAAGAATGTTGAGCGCTTCGTCGAGATCGGAGCGGGTGTGTTTTGCTGTCACGCAAGCGCGGAAGCAAATACCCTTTTGCGGAACGGCCGGATAATCGACCGGCGCCACCCAAAGTCCGCGCCGACGGACTTCATGACAGAGCCGATACATCCGTTCACGGTCCCCGATGATAATCGGCATGATGTAAGTGGTGGAGGAGCCGGCATCGATGCCGAGCTCGCGCAATTTGTCGTGAAAGTAATCGGCATTTTCCCAAAGCTTTTTCCGCAGCGCAGCGCCCTCGCGAGTCGCTATCTCGAGCGCCTTGAGCAGCCCGCCAATGACGACGGGCGGAAGGGCGCACGAATAAACATAGGGGTGCGCATAAAACCGCAGATATTGCAGCGTCTCTTTCGACCCCGCGACAAATCCCCCGAGGGACCCAAACGCTTTCGAAAACGTTCCGTATACGAGCGGAAAATGTTGCTCGACTCCAAATTGTTCGGCCGCGCCCCGGCCATGATCTCCACATCCAAGGATTGAATGCGCTTCGTCGACAAAGATTTTCGCGTCGTGCTTCTCGGCGACTTCAATCAACTCTTTCAAATTACCGAAATCGCCATCCATCGAGTAAATCCCTTCCACGATGACCAGACGCCGTCTTCCTTTCTGTCGATCTAGCGCCGTGTTGAGCGAGTCGGGGTCGTTGTGCTCAAACTTTTCGGTGCGACAACGTGAAAGGACTGCGCCGTCCCGCAAACTCAAGTGGGAACGGTTATCGAGAACGGCGACGTCCGTTTTTCGCAATAAACCGGAGATGGTTCCGAGCGCGCCGCCAAAGCCGCTGTTGAAAAGCATGGCATCTTCGCGGCCGAGAAATTTGGCAACGCGCGTTTCCAGTTCCCGGTGAAGGTCGGTCATGCCGGAGAGCATTGGCGAACCGCAGGCGCCTAGGCCATGGGTCCGGAGCGCATCGTGGGCGGCGGCGATGACTTCCGGGTGATTGGCGAGCCCGAGATAATTGTAGGAACAAAGATTAAGGACCGAGAGCGGCTTCCCATCGTAGTTGATGGTGGTTCGCGGTTCGGCGGCCGCGAGCAGAGCCGGCTCGTACAACTTAACGGCCCACGCGCCAACATGCATCCAGCGGGTGAAACTGGGCGGGGCTTGGAGAGGATCGTTGCTCTCGCCAGCGAGAAAATTACTTAAGCTTAATTTTGCGGGATCGTCGTTCATTCCTTATGGCAAACCATCCGCCACGGGGCGGGTTCCATATCGGGGCAGCTATTCTACCGCCTCTGACAGAGGCGACAAGAATTATGTTCGAGGCTTGCTAGGCCCCGTCTCGCTCCCGGTCGACAAAGGTCCCCATCAACCGGTCCCAGAAATTGAAGTAATGGCCGTAGTTGCAGTGGAATTTCGAATGGTGCAGGTCGTGATGGGTCACGGCATTCGAGTATCTCAGCAGCCAGTGGCTCTGCATTTTATCCGGAATAAACTCGTGTCCGGAATGGCCCGCCGCATTTACCAGCTCATCGTAAAAAACGTAGGCCAGCAGGACAGCCGGGTGCATCGGAATAAACAAGACCAACAACGCAAAAAAACCAAACTGGAAGATTGTCTCGAGCGGTTGAAATGAAAGGATCGCCCACGGCGTCGGTGTGATCGATTTGTGATGACGCGAGTGCAGCAGCCGAAACAAAGCACGCGAATGCATGAGGCGATGAGAGGCGTAGAAATAGGTATCGTGAAGAAACATGGCGAGACCGAAACTGACCGGTATCCACCATAACGGGTACCGCTTCACATTTGAGTAAAGCGCGCTGTGCCCGTTCTTGACGGCCTGATACAGGAGCAGGCTGTAAAACGAAAATAACAAAAGTGAAATCAGAGAGTCCGTGATTTCACGGCGAACGTCTGCCGCCGTGTGGCGTCGCTCTTGGATCCGCATCGCTTCGGTCGATTCGTTGCGCCGGACGAAAAAGAGCCAGTAAAAAATGCCGGCCGGAATGACATAAGCGACGATCAGAAGCAGGCCGAAGATCGCTGCGTACTCGGTCAGGTATCTCGTCATCACTGCATTAATCATAACGCATCAGTCAATTCCGCAGCGCAGCCATGCGCTTTTCCCCTTCCTCGTGGTTCCTTTTCGCACCCCGAATGCTTGATAAACAACAGATTTTCGCTGACCGCAATTCATCTTATGGATGCCTGATGGTGGCGAGCTTTTGTGGGGCAAGCATCCTACGTTGCAAAATCGCCCGAAGTAAGGACCATCCTGGACTTCCGACTCGAAAATGGGCACGGCGAATGGCTTGGAAGGTAGTGGCAGGTTCCGCCAAGAACATCCTGAAGAGGCGGATAACGACCTGGCACCGGTAACGCAGACGCCCAATCAGAGTAGATTCCAGACGAGATCTGCAAATCAAGAGGAGCATCGCACAGTCCTCGCGACCCAAGCGGTCCTGATGGCGTTCGTATATCTCCGCCAAAGCACGCTCGCACAACGTCCTCATTGCAGACCGACGAGTGCGATCGCGGCGAATACTTAATTGGTCTCCGTGAAACCGCCACATGGCCAGCTTTTGCGGTAAATGGACTGTTCCGGTGAGATTGGTCAGACGAAGCAGCCATCCGAAATCGGCGACCGAACCCACTGTGGTTGCGAAGAAACCCGTGGCGTTTGCCAGGGATACGCGGACGACGAGCTGCGTAAGCGAGAAATAAACGCTGCGCCCAAGAAAATGCATCAAACAGTCGTGAGGCGCTGGCCGGTAATTAATTTCTTGCTGCAGCTCTTCTCCCGGGAAAGCACTGCCAACATTACCATGGGCCAGCAGGCGCTTGATGGCCCCTCTCGACAAATGGCCGGTTAAATCCTGCGCCGAAAGTTCGTTACCATGCCGATTAATCAATCTCACGTCACAGACTGCGATACCGACATCCGGGCATTGGCGCAGTGCCTCCACCATTCCGGCTAGAAATTCCGGAGACATGGTGTCGTCGCAGGTAGCAAAATGCAGAAGCTCACCGGTTGCGAGCTGCATGCCACGGTTAAGGGCCGCATAGACCCCTTCCCGGGGAACCTGATAAAGCCGAAAACGGGGATCGGCGGATGCAATTGATTGGAAAAACTCCCAAGTACCGTCAGTAGAATTGCTGTCGAGAACGATTGCTTCCCAATCGGAGTAAACTTGCGCCATCAGCGATTCGATTCGCGGTTCGAGATATGGCCGTGCATTTGAACACGGCAAAACAATCGATATTTTGGGAGCGCCCATTCTGTCCGCATCTAGATGACGCGGCCTTTAGCGACAATCAGGTATTGGCGTTTCAGGAGGCGGGCAGAACCTCGGAACAGGCCATCCGACTTCTTCCTCATGTTCTGAAGCGGCGCCAGTCCCGAGTATCCGAGCCGAGCCGCTTGCAACAAGACCTCACGAATATAAGGCGCATAGATTTCCTGGACGACGACTTTGGACGGAATCACGCGATACTTTGCCAACTGCGTGTCGTAGATCCAACCGGCGACTTGCTGGAAGGCGTGAAAATGGAAAAAAATCAAAGGCTGATCGTCCACTACAATGACCCGATCACGAATGGAAATACGATAGTTTCCTATATTCCAAGGCGCCAAATTCGCGCCCTTGTGCTGCAAGACAACAACATTGGGGAAGCGAGTCGGCCAGTCATCGAGGTATTTCTGATCGGCGAACTTATTCTCTTCAATGCGATCATAACACCACTCGAGACATCGTTCCCTCCACCACTGCAGACAAGCCAGACCATGCTCGTCGCGTCTAAAACTGACCCAGCCGACATTAAAAATACCGTTCCATTCGCAATGGCGAAAGGCCGGGGTGAATCGATGAGCGACGATAGCGATCGATTTCCCCTCCATTTCCTGAAAGAGCGGCGCAACACTCGAGAAAAAAAACAGATCGGCATCGAGATACGTGATCAGATCGACCGCGAGGTTGTGACGCAGAATGAACAGTGGCAATGAAGGCGTGCAGGTGAAGTAATATTCGATGCGCGACCGGTTCTCTTTAGCTCCGAGCAATGCCGGATCATCGCTTTCGAGCTTATCCAACGTTAGCAGGCTCGCTTCCGGCAGGTTTAGCCTGGTCAACTCTGAATGACTCAGCTCATCCAGGCATAGGATCCACAGCTTGAATTCAGGGATGTGTCTTTTGAGCGACTGGTAAAGTGCCAATCCTCGGGCTGAATAATGATGATCGAAGTAAGTGCAAAAATAACGCATCGATTACACGAATGAATTGAATGCATCGATAGCGAGCTGCAACAGACGGTGACCGAGCCGGTTTTTCATAGCGAAAACTGTGTTCCAGCTTCCGCGGTTTTGTTCCATTTAACATCCGCATAAATTTGACCCAGTTCCTCACTGGGAAAGCCTTGATACCCGCCAGGCATGCCTACAATTTGAAAGCCGAGCGCTTGGTCACGGCGATCGTAGAGATGCACGTTGGGTATGTGGAGGGCGAGATTAATAAAGTAGCGACCCGGCAATAACAAACGCGATGGAATCATCGCCGAGAGGTGATGGGTTCCGGCCGATTCCACCGAGATGGCAGGCTCGGCCATGGAATTAGTCGAATAGAAAATCTCTTCGCCTTTGAAGTTGAACACCGAAAACGAAACTTGAAGTCCCGGGATACTCCGTTGGAGTGCGAAAGAACACTTCACCAGCACGGGCGCATTGGAACTAAATGAAGTCGAGGGACGCCCCTCCGGCCCGTACAATCCGGCCACCTGAAAAGTGGCTTCGCTGCCTATCGCTTTAAAGTTCACCACGGGGGGTTGTTGTTGCCCCGCCCCTAAATAAGCGGCGACAACCTCCGCTGTATTACCCGCCAGTTCGATTTCCCCGTTTCGGAGCAGAATGCATCGCGAGCAAAGATGGCATATCGCGTCAATGTTGTGGCTAACGAACATGATGGTGCGGCCTTCCTTCGACACCACGTCGTCCATTTTACCGAGACATTTCTTTTGAAACTCGACGTCGCCGACAGCTAGCACTTCGTCGACCAAAAGAATCTCCGGATCGAGGTGGGCCGCGACGGCAAACGCGAGCCGGACATACATGCCGCTCGAATAGCGCTTGACCGGTGTGTCCAGGAACTGCTCGATCTCGGCAAAGGCAACGATCTCGTCGAATTTCTGTCGGATCTCGGCGCGGCTCATGCCAAGAATGGCGCCGTTCAAAAAGATGTTTTCCCGCCCGGTCAATTCCGGATGAAAACCTGTTCCAACTTCGAGAAGCGCGCCGACCCGGCCGTAAATGTCCGCGCCGCCTGAGGTGGGCTCAGTAATCCGATTAAGAATCTTCAGCAGCGTGCTTTTGCCTGCTCCGTTGCGTCCGATGATGCCTACGACTTCGCCTTGTTTAACGTCGAACGAGATATTCCTTAACGCCCAAAATATTTCCGAGGTAGACCGCCCGTTCCGACCCAAACGCGACAACAACCTTCTTGGCAAACTGATCAGGTCATCGTGCAGCGTTCGGTAGGCCCGCCGTCTGATCGATTCATGGTCGATTTTGAACGACTTACTTAATTGATAAACCGAAAGGGCGATGTCCGACATTTCTTGAGGCAGAAACTAAATAACGTCAGCAAAGCCACGCTCGACTCGACGAAAGAAAAAAGCGCCGCTGAACAACAAGAACAGGGACATGACAATCGTAAGGAGCAAAATATTTAGGTTCAACGCGCTGTGACCAAGCACGGCCCATCGAAAACCTTCGATGAAACCAACCGCCGGATTTAGGGCGTACACGGTTGGCCACGGCGCCGACACCACGTTTGTCACCATGCTTGTCGGATAAACGACCGGACTCGCATACATCCAGATCTGGGCAAAGAAGGGTAAGGCGTAGGAGGTGTCACGGTACTTTACGCTGACGGCTGAGAACCACAGGGCCACCCCAGTGGCGGCGAGCATCATCAAGAGCAGAAACCCGGGGATCGCCAGCAGCCGAAAGGTGGGTGGAAATCCGTAGATTCCCATAAAGATAAAAAGCATCACGATCATGACCGCGAAATCGACCAGCACGGCAAACATCGTCGCGAGCGGAATCAGCATTCGAGGAAAATAAACTTTGGAGACAAGCTGGGAGTTGCGGATAAGACTGTTGCTGGCGCGTTGCATCGAGTTGGAAAAATAGGTCCAGGCGGTCAACCCGCAGAACACAAACAGCAAGTAAGGCGCGCCGTCGCTTGGCAATTTCGCGATACGACCAAAGATGAGGGCAAGAATATTTGCGCCGATCAGTGGTTGTAGCGCGACCCAACCGAACCCCAACGCCGTTTGTTTGTAGAGGAGTTTGATGTCGCGATTTACTAAAATCCAAAGGAGGTCGCGATACCTCCAAAGTTCACCAACATTGAGCGCGGCCCATCCCTGCGTCGGCCGAATGCGAAGAGTCGGCTTTTGATTTCGGGCCCGTCCCGAAGGCGGCGTCACCGGCGGTGTTGCCTTGGCGACAAGGATGGGAGATTCGGCGTTCAAGGGATCAACTTTATCGGCAATCTTCCTCCTGATCAAAAGGACAAGTACTCATACTTTGGGAGGAAAAGACCTTGTCGATCTTTGCCGGTTTGTTCGAATCGGGACCGGTTCTCGCGCAGGTCTCGCCGGAGATTTTTAACATCCTCGGCGGATTTGATTCCCAATCCCGCCAATCGCAGAAGTCCGGCTTCCCGTCGGCTTTTCGGGATGGTTGCGGGGTGGTCAAGGATATCGAAGAGAAATTCTCCGTCCCGTTCGGCTCGCACAGCGCAATTTTGGCGCAACGATTCGGCGACATACATTGAACGATGAATGCCGCCGACGATGCCGAGGGCAAGACCGAGCATCGCGAACCCGATAACCGCACGGCGTTGGCACCCGCGGGATTGCACATGGCGGTAAATCTCGGCTAAACCGATCGGAACGGCCGTCAGGAAGGCGAGCGTGGGCAAGGCGATGCCGAAGGGGCGCGCGATGCCGAGGGCGGGTAGCGAGAAGAGCGCGCCCAAACAGCAAATGCCCAGAACTTGCCAGCGTGCCGACGGACGGCTTGCGACAAGAAAAATCCCAAGCACCGCAACCAAGAACCCGACCCAGAGAAATCCAATCAGGTTGTCGGCTACCCCGATCATCGTATAGCCGCCTGGCACCCACGAAGACGCCATCGCTCGGAGAAGTTTATTTGCGGCGGTCAAAGTGAACTGCGGGCTAAGCGCATTGGGGATCAAAAAATGCCAGAGCCAAAAGTGGCAGGCGAAGATGACAAGTAGACTAAGCGATGCCGCCAAGACTTCGCGCCGCCGCGTGCGATCCAGTGTTGAGATGAGCCAGATGAGCGGCAATGCCACTGGCAGGGTGTAGCTTTCTTCGCGGATGAAGGTGGCCACGGTTGCGGAGAGCAACATGAGGACAAAAAAGGTCGTCCGCCGTTGTTTGACCCAATGAACAAAAAAAAGAGCCGTCAGAGTAATAAAAATATAGGCCAGTATGAGGTGACTCAGGCTCACCCAAAGAACGAGCGAAGCGAACACTCTCGAAGAAATAAATAACGCGAAGACGATCGCGATCTGGAAAAACTGGAGCCCGAGCCCGGACAAAAGAACCCCCACCAAAAACAAAAAGAGAGCCATCAGGAAGAGCATGAAGATTCTGTGGAGCAGAATGTTTTCGCACCAGAGCGAACCTTGCAGGTTGTAGAGAAGGATACTTACCGGGCGCAATCCGGGCGTTTCGATCTTGTCCGGATCGACCACGCCGTGAAATACCGAGAATATTTCCGGGCCGCTATACTTGCGAATCAGATGAAAGTCGTCCCAATGAAAGGGTAAAGAAAAAGTAGAAGCGAACAGCGCGGACCAGATGAGCAAGAGGACGCCAATGACGCCGGCAATTTTCGGAGCGGAACGCATTGTTAGATCGACTTTCGGGATTGGCTGCGCCGCCCTACTGCACTCGCGGCGAGGGCAGTGGAACGATGTAACGTCCTCTAAAACCACGCTCCCTCAGCTTCGGGATCAGTTCGTCAGCGATGTGCCAGGACAACAGCAGCGCGTATTCGGGTTGATCGGAAAAGAGCAGTGCTTCTTCGAGCACCGGAATCACCGTTCCGGGAACGTATTTGCCGATTTTGTACGACCCTTTGATTTCAAGCACGGAGTCGAGAACGCCATTGTCCAGACCGACGTAATTAATAAGAGTGCTCGCTCGTGACGGTGCGCCGATGCCGTAGATGCGGCCGCCGTCGCGTTTGATGTCCTTGAACAGCGCGAGCAATTCGAGCTTGGAATTTACAACTGCGCGTTTGAATCGCGCGAACGCCTCGGGTGTGATCTCGCGCTCTTCCTCGGCGAGTATTTTTTCGACGCTCGGCTGAACCGGATGCCGATCTTTTCTCGCGGCATAAACGCGAACGGAGCCACCATGGGTCGGAATGCGTTTGGCGTGGATAATTTCCAAACCGTGCATTCCGAGAAGATTCCGCAAACTTGTCAGTGTGTAGTAGCGAAGATGTTCGTGATAAATCGTGTCGTATTGGAGCGTTTCGAGCAGCGCGCGAAAGTAATGGGACTCGCTAATGAAGATACCATCATCGCTCAGGAGGGTGAGAATCCCGCCCACGATGTCGTGGATATCTTCGATGTGCGCAAAAACGTTGGTGGCCGTGACGATCTTGGCCTGGCCTTCTTTCGCGACTACGTTCTCCGCTATCGTCTTGGTGAAGAAAGAGATCGTCGAAGGGATTCCGCGCTCGATTGCCAGCTTGGCCGCGTTCGTCGGCTCGATGCCAAACACTCGCGCGCCGTTCTTTTGAAAATTGCTCAGGAGCGTGCCGTCATTGGAGCCGATATCGATGATCAACTGCTTCGGCTTGAGCGGATAGAGCGAATCGACTTCGCGCGAAAGCTCGGCGAAGTTTTCCCGAAGGATCTTGGTCGTGCCACTGGTGTACGGATACGAAGGCGGGAAAAGAATCGCGGGGTCTACGATCAGTCCGAGTTGAGCGAGCGTGCAATTTTTACAGAACAACAATTCCGCGGGATAGGCCGGCTGTTCTGCCAGCGGGGAGCCAATGACCGGCATCGTGTTCACGGGCGGGAGATATCCAAGGAATAAAATCGGCTCCAAGTCCGGCGAATCGCAGACCTGACAACGGTCGACGACGATGCTTCCACCGCTGCCGGCGGCAAGTTTCTTTTTCGCTTTCATGAGTGGTGATGCGGATTTTGGTCGGCGTTCTTTACATACCAGGGAATGGTCGCGGCTAAACCTTGCCTGAGCGAAACGGTCGGTCTGTAACCTAAAGCGCCGATCCGTTCAATGCTGGGGCAACGGCGCAGTGTCCCCCCGGCCTTCAGTTCTCCAGGGACAATCTGCACCTCGCGATGAAAATGGCGCGCGATCTCTTCGGCAAGTTGCTTAATCGAAATCTCGTCCTCGGTCCCGATGTTGTAGATGCTAAGGTGCTCTCCTTTCTCGATCACCAACAGCAATCCCGCAATCAAATCGTCGATGAAAACAAACGATCGAGTTTCTTCGCCGCTGCCTTCAATCGGCAAGACGATGGCGCCATCAGTCTGACGGCCAAGTTCGCGCATGCGCAGAGTGAGTTGCGGGATGACGTGTTCCCATCCCATGTCAGGGCCGTAAACATTGTGCGGACGGAATATCACGGCGCGCCGCAATTTTTTGCGACCGTAATTGAGCGTAAGCAGCTCGCTCATAATCTTGCCGCCGGCATAGGAATAACGCGGATTCAGCGGATCGGGAATCGACAGCGCAACGGTTTCGTCCGTCGGCACCTGCCCCGGTGTTTGGTAAACCTCGGAACTCGACGCGACAAATAAATCGTCGACGCCGTGGACAACACAAGCATCGAGAACGTTGAGCATTCCTTTGACCGCGACTTCAAGGACAAGATCGGGCTGCGTGTAAAAAAATTGTGTGCCGTTGACAGAGGCGAGGTGACAGACAGCATCGACACCTTGAACTGCCCGCCCGACTGCAGCCGCATCACGGACATCGGCGTGGACCCACTCAATCTGCGATTCTACGTCGCTAAGACGGTGACGCGATCCGCGTGATTCGTTGTCCAACGCGCGCACGTCGTTTCCGCTTTTTAACAAGGCCCGGACGAGCGCGCTGCCAATAAAACCGGTGGCTCCGGTAACAAGATAACGCATACCTACCGATAAAATTTCGGGATCCTAACCATTGCCTTTTCGTTTCGGCTCCGATTGTTGAATCGAGCCCGCAGGCCCCAGAGAAACCAGCGAGAATACTCGATCACCCAGGGCCCAAGCTGAAACGTGGACTCGCCGCCGTAGAGACGATCGATTGATACGATTGGCACTTCGCCGAGCCGCAAGCCGGCATGATGCGCCTTGATCGCCATTTCGAAAGCAACGGTCCAACCGACCGGGCGGCTTTCCAAGTTCAAGGAAGGAAAAGCTTCTTTGCGAAACATTTTGATCCCAGTTGTTGCATCGGTGAATGGCGAAGCGGCCACCCGGTGAAACAACCAGTTTGCCGAAAAGGAAAGAAATGCCCCAACCGGCGAACCGCCAAGTCGCCGACCGCCATGGGCGTAGCGAGTGCAACTCACAAAATCGCATCCCTCTCGAATCAATGTGATCATGTCTTCAACGGCCAGCACAGGGCCGACTTCGTCCGCGGCGAAAATCAGGATCACGTCGCCTTTCGAAGCGGCCACTCCAGCACGAATCGCATTGACTACACCATGGCTGAGCGCGTTTCGGACACCGCGCAGTTCCGGATAGATTTTTTGGACATCATCCACCACCGGGATGCTGTCATCGTCCGGCGAATCGTAGACGACCAATACTTCGTGCGGCACTTCGACGACCGCGCGAAGAATCTTGAGCATGATGCGCAGGTTGATGCCTTCATTGCGTACCGGCAATAAGATCGACAACATCCGGCACCGGTCCGTCGCCGATGCCGCATCCTGCGGTGCGGTCACAACGGCGTTGCTCATGTGCCGTAAAATTTAGCGATCAAACGAGAGACATGTCGTACATCGTCGTCCGTCATTTGAAAAGCCGATGGGAGCCAGATCGCTTGTCGCCCAAGGCGCGTGCTATTGGGAAATGCACTGTCGGATTGCAGATACGGTTTTTGGGTGTGAAGTGGAAACCAGAAACGCCGGCAACCCGCGCCGTTCTCGGCGAGAAAGTTGTCGAGTTCATCGCGACGTTCGGCCAGCGCATCGATCCATTGCGGTTGCTCGCCCTTGTCGGTCTTGAAGGGAAGGACGCGGATGCCTTTCGCTTCGGCTAGTTCATCGCGATAAATCCGATACGTCTGCCGGATGCGTTCGAGTCGCGCGTCGAGTTTTTCCAGCTGTCCCAAGCCAACCGCGGCTTGAAGATTTGTCAGTTTGAAATTGAATCCGATGCGGTCATGCATATCGGCACCGCCAGTGCCACGCACCGGCCGGCCCTGATCTTTCAACTCGCGCAAACGCTGAAGAATAACTTCGTCATTCGTCACAATGACGCCGCCCTGACCGGTGGTGATGACTTTGTTAGGCGAAAACGAGAAGCAACCGGTTTGGCCGAACGTGCCGAGATGACGGCCGTTGTGTCGTGAACAAAACGCTTCGGCGGCGTCCTCGACCACGGCGAGGTTACGTTCCCGGCAGACTCGCAGAATGTTATCCATGTCTGCAGCGCGTCCGCTCACGTGAACGGGCACGACCGCTTTTGTTTTCGAAGTGATCGCCGCTTCCATTGAGGTCACACTCAGATTGAGCGTGCTCAGATCGACATCTATCAAAACCGGCTTTGCACCCGCCATCGAAACTGCGTTGGCGGTGGCGATGAAAGTGATATCGGGAACAATCACTTCGTCACCGTGGCCGATTCCGAGGGCGACGAGTGAAAGATAGATCGCCGATGTGCCGCTGGTCACGCCGACGCCGAATTTTGCATCGACCAGTTTGGCGATCTTCCCCGCGAATTCCTCCGTCACATCGCCGTCGTTAAGGAAATTGCTGTCGAGAACGCCTTTGACGAGGCCTAACTCGCTGCCGGTCATTTCGGGGGACCACCAAGAGATGCGCGAAGCCATTCTTGCTACCCGGCCCGGCGCAGAACGAATCCTTGGATCGGGCCGAAAGATTCTCCTTTATCCACCGAGATTTTTACTCGCTCGCCGATTAGTTCCTCCAAGCGGCGCGCAGCATCGTCGACAACGTCAACAATATCATCCTTAACAGCCTTGCGACCGTAGCCTTCAAACTTGGCGAACATATTCACGAAAACGCGGGTGAGGAGATAATAGAGATTAAAAGTATGCGTCTTTTCGACTGTGAACTTTCCCTCCAGAAACTCCATCAATCGGTTGTAGTGCAGGAAGTAATTGTGCCAGTCGTGTAAGGGCACGTTCGGCAGTCCCACGGCGCGACGGACTTCATTCATCGCTTCAAAACCCTCGAAGGTGTTTTCGATCATGATGTAGCGCCCGCCCGGACGCAAAGAACTCCAGATATTTTGCAGAACCTGTTTCTGTTCTTCCCACGTCATGAAATTGATGACGACTCGTTGCGAGACAACCAGATCGAACTTGCCAACGTAAGCAGACAAGTCCAAAGCGTCGCCCTCCACCAGGGTCACATTAGTTAGGCCGGCGGCAGCAAAACACTCGGCCGCTTTGGATCGCAAATGATTGGAGTGTTCCAACGCAAGGCAGCTGCGTGCCTTCGCGGCATATTGCACGGTGGACTCGCCGCCACCGCACCCGAAGTCCGCCATCTCGTCAGTCGCCCTAATTTGTGAGAGCACGAAGTCGGTTTCGAGTTTCCGCAGATTCTGGTCCAGCAACGAAATGGTATCGGGATGCTCCCAGTATTCGTCGATTCGGCTTCGATCGCTCATGATCTTTCTTTCGCGGGAAGAACGCTCCACAAATCGACCACCTCGGTTCGGGCTGGAATCTGCAATTGCCGGTAGGCGTTGTGCGCGGCGCCGACAATGACGACGTCGCTGGAGGCGATCAGTTCCTCTTTGCTCACGAACGTCGGATCTTTCGCGTATTCGTCCGAATAAAAGACCTTCGCCCCGTGAAAACGCAGAAGTTTGCCTAGCTTGTAGGAGAGCGATTCGCGGATGTCGTCGCTTTCGGCTTTGAAGGCCATCCCGAGGATGCCGACTCGCGTCTTGCGCAGGTCAAACTGCCTGGCCAGGCGTTCGACGATAAAATTCGGCAGCCCCTCATTAATGGTCATCGCGACCTGGCCGAGAATGAAATCGTGTTTTTGAAACGCGAACAATTGCATTGTGTCCTTCATCAAGCACGGCCCGGCGGTGAAGCCCGGACCGGGAATGCTTTCCATCCGCGGATAGTGGCGTTTCATTTTCGTCAGAAGATCGACATAATTCAGACCGGAGGCTTCGACCATCATGTAAAGCTGATTAGTCGCGGCGAACTGAATGTAACGAAACGCATTGCAGACAAGCTTGGCGAACTCCGCTTCAAGTGGAAGCATCTCAACGACTTCGAGAGCGATCTCGCCGAAAAGTTTTTTGGCGGCGGCGACCGCTTCAGGCGATGTGCCGCTGATCAGTTGCGGCAACGCACGGATCTCCGCGATGCCTTTGCCCTGCACGACGCGCTCCGGGCAGAATGCGAGTCGCGTTTTCTTTCCTCGGTCGCGAAGATAATTGTCTATGTACGCGGTCGTTCCAGGCGCGACCGTTGAGCGAAGGAGGATGGTTTGATCGTCGCGCAAATACGGCATCAATTCGTCGAAGCAACGTGTCAGGTTCGAAACCTCCGGGTTATGGAATTCATCGATCGGTGTGCCGATCGTCACGACTACGAACGTGGCCTGCTCTACGCTCTTGGCATCGGAGGAAAACGCGAGGCCGCCACCAGCGAGAACTTTTTCCAGGAGCGCTTCGCCGCCCTCTTCGAAAAAAGGCAGATGCCCGGCTGCGATTGTCTCAAGCGCCGCCTTATTAATATCCAGGATCAATGTCTTGAAACCGCTGTCGGCAAGTACGAGCGCGAGCGCGACACCGACGTGGCCAGCGCCCCCGACCACACAAACGTCGCAATTGCCGGCCGGCGTTTTCGTCATAGCTCGATGTGCCCACCAGCCACGGCCATAAGGATCGTGGCGCGATTCAAGGCGCTCGAAAAAGCGGGCTCGGCCAGAATCAAATTCCGAAGCGGTTTGTCGTAAATCAGGGGTTCAACATCTGGCTGGGCCTTGAAATCATCCGGCGGATTCGGGGCGACTCGAGGCGCAAAGAAACACCAAAGCCGATTGCTTAGTCTGCCCGTGTCCGGTGAAAAGCTTCCGAGAAGAATCAATTCATTCGCGACGAATCCGGTTTCCTCGTGCAGTTCCTTGCGCGCCGCTTGCTCCGGACTTTCACCAAGATCGACATGGCCGCTCGGCAATTCCAACGTGAACTCCTCGACGGCTGGCCGGAACTGTCGAACCAGGGGGAATGTTCCGTTTGGCGTTACGGCAAAAACGGACACATAATCGAGAGTGCTAATCGAGTAATGCAAAGCAACCTCGTCGCCCACGCTCTTTCCAACCAGCTTGAACCACGGCGTTTCGAAAACTGAACTTTTACTGGTGATGCTTATTTCGTCCACGTCGAGGCACTCTAGTTGACGACAAACCGTTGGGTCAAAATTATCCTGTGTCGCAGAATGACGCTGTGCGAGTTTCTGAATGTCCTCGCCGCGTGCCGAATGCTTGAATGTTATCGGCACTGGTAGGGTAACGCCTAACAGTTTAGTGTGCGCGAGCCTGTCTGGAACTGATTTAGACACGATGCCCCATAGAAACGAAGCCCTCATTTTCCTCCACATTCCCAAGACGGGTGGATCGACCATTTACAAGGTTCTGGAACGGCAATACTCGCGGGCCCAAACTTTAAGGTTAGAGGGTCCGCAAATCGCCCGATTTAAAACGCTACCTGCCGCGCAGCGCGGACGGTACCGCTTGATCCAAGGACATCTCTACTTCGGTTTACATCGCTTTATCCCGCGAGCGAGCACCTATATGACTTTCTTGCGCCATCCAGTCAAACGCGTGCTTTCGTTTTATTATTACGCCCGTAGCACCCCCGATCATTATCTTTATTCTCAGTTGGTTACCGAGCGTCTCGATCTTAAAGCAGTGCTCGCACGAGAGTTGACGTCGGAGCTTTGTAACGGGCAGACACGCCAGCTCGCGGGCGACGAGTGGGAGGATCCGCAGCGTGTGGTAACGCGCGCTGCGCTCGATCGGGCGAAGGCGAACTTGACGCATTTTCGCGTTGTCGGCCTCCTGGAAGAATTTGATGCAAGCCTGCTGCTCTTGCGTCGCGCGTTCGGCTGGCACTTGCCTTTTTATGTCAAAGAAAACGTGACGAGGGAAAAACCTGACGAGACATTCCTAGATGCGGAAGCGCGCGGGTTGATAGAAGAGGCAAATCGTATCGATCTCGAATTGTACGAATACGCGCGTAAGTTATTCGACCAACAATGTCGCGCGGCGGGAGACTCGTTTGCTGAAGAATTGTCTCATTTCCGTCGATCGAACCGCGCCTCTGCGCGTCCGGTTCCGTGTTTTGCAAGGTTGCTTCGTCGCATTGGTCTCTATCGCGCCAAGTTCACAACGCACTAGACGAACCCAATTAAAACGGGTTCGCTCGCCAACAGATGAATTGCCCCTGAGCCAGTTCTATCGTCACGTCGTGGTAGTTTTCACGCACGGCAGCGAAATCCCGAATGTTGCAGACTCCGATCGCAGAGCGCGCCGGACGCGTCTCCCGAATCTTCGCGACGGACCACGTTTCGACTGGACCGCGTAAGTTCCCATAGAAAAGATAAAACTGTTCCGGAAGCACGCCTTTGTTGGGCTCTAGAATGACGATCTGCCTGTCTTCGCTCTGTTGCAGCGTGCCGAGTTTTTCAGCGATCAGTTTTTGTTGGGAATAATCTTGGAGGCGCCCTTCCACAATCCGTCGCCCAATCTCCGGACCGAGCAGCGAACTGACCGCGACGAATAGCAGAACAAACGAGGTAACCGGTCGCCGACGCTCCCACAACCAAAAGAGAAACGGCGCTAACAAAACGCAAAAACCGGGAAGCAACGGCATGAGGTAGCGGCCATTGCGGAAACCAAACAGCACGATGAGAAGGAGTAGCGTTAGGGTGACAATCGAAATCTCGACGACGGCAGGGCGGGAATCTTTGTTTCTGCCGAAATGGACCGCGACTGCGGCGAATAGTGCGACCGAGCCGCAGGGCCAGGTAGTGATAAGACGAAACGGAACTTCCAGAAATGGTTTCGATCCCAGGCGAGACGGCCCTACCAAGAGGCGCGCCTCATCGAAACGAAAGACCTCACTCAGTGGGACATCATGCGCCGCCATTTGAATTAATGGCCAGATCGCCATTAACAGGAGCGCCAGCAGGACGCTGAGCGGAAGCCAGGCTGTGCGCAATGTCGCGCGTTGACTCGGAGAAAAATAGCGGACGATAATGATGATGAACCAAATCAAAGCGACCAGTGGAATTTTTAGGAGCGTGCCGAGCCAGCAGACAATGGCCACACCCAGCCACCATTTTGGTTTGCCTCGCGCGAGCTGAGCAAAAACAATTGAGAACGTGGTAAACAAAGTCAGGCCGGTGTCGAGCCGTCCGCTGGTAGTCTCCATCAGAAACAGCGGGCATGTCAGCAACAGGCCGACACTCAGCGGTATGAGCCATGGTTGTTTTGGTTCGATTAAGTAAGCCAGCCATCCCGTCGCGATCGCAGTCAACGTTCCGAAAAGCAGCGGCCAAATACGAACCGCCGTCTGCGGCCTTTTAAAACGTGGCAGCGTGAGAGTCGTGAGCCAGTATTGCAGCGGCGGTTTTACGACTGAAACGTCAAAATTGTCGCGCACAGCACCGCGCCCAAGCAGTAGCATTTCCCGCGACCGTTCGGCGGTGATGAATTCATCTTTGCTGATGAGAAAGCCCTCTTGCACCAGGAAGAAAAGCCAGCTGGCAACGCAAGAGATGATGAAACCGGTTGCCACGATCGCTAAGAAGCGCCGTCCAAAAAAATTGGATTTCATTCCAAGTGTCGAAGCCGTCACGCTATTTTTTTATCCGCGCGATCACGCGGATGCGATGGATTTATTGTCTATTCGACATTGGGCGCTCGGAATTCGAAAGCGAATTTTCTGGCCTAGCAAGCTCTCAAGCCGAGCTTCTTTCGAAAGCAAGCGAGACGATAAGCTCAAAAGCCTCGCAATATCGAGTTCGATTTTTGTCGGCGCGAGCTCTAAACGCGGTGAGATTGGCAATCAACCGATCAGCGCCCAAACCGGAGCCGCCACGGCTTAATGGCGGACTCGAAAATCACTTTTCCCGACATTTTTGACTGTCCAGCGCGCCGATCTGTGAAGGTGATTGGAATCTCAATGATCCGCAGGGCTTCGCGTTGCGCGCGGAAGACAGTCTCGACCAGAAACGCGTATCCTTCGGACGTGATGCGAGTGTCGAGCAGGCATTGCAACGCGCGGCGGGTGTAACAGCGAAAGCCGCTTGTACTATCGCGCAAGGTGACGCCGGTAATGCGAGCAACGTACTGGTTCGCGAAGCGACTCAAGAGCCGGCGGTGACAGGGCCAATTGGCGACCCGACCGCCCTGGCAATAGCGAGATCCAATAACTGCATCCGCTTCGAGACTCGCATCGATCAGCACGGGAACCATCTTCGGATCATGGGAAAAATCGGCATCCAGTTGAACGAGGCGCGCGTAACTGCGTTCTACGGCGACGTGATAACCATCCAAAAGGCTGCGACCATAACTGCGGGCACCGGTTCGCGTTAATGTTGAAAAACGCCGATCAGTTCCGAACAATTTCTGCGCGAACCCAACCGTGTCGTCAGGTGAGCTGTCATCGATGATCAGCACGTGCGCCTCGGGCACGATTTGAAGTAGCTGAGGGACCAGTGCGATGACGTTCTCGCGCTCGTTGTAGGTCGGAACAACAATGAGCGTGCGATCAGCGTTCATCAGTAGGCTTACGCAGTTGCTCTGGGTGCCGCCAAACGCGCTGGCGATCTGGAACGGCTGAGTTTCTTCAATGCCGTTGCGTCTCCTACGATGAGCGCTTCCTTTTTAGCTCGTGACCATTTCTTAAGTTGGACTTCCCTCTTCCGCGCGGAACTAAGTGTCAAACAAGGTTCCGAGTACACTCGTTGGGCACCGCGATCCCCCTTGATCCATTTGGCTCCCTTGCCGCTGTTATGCGTGCTGAGGCGCTGAGCAACGTTTTCTGTTACTCCAACGTAGAGCGCGTTGTCACGCGTGCGAAGGACATACACGAAATGCATTCCAACAGAATAGCATCTTTCGAGTTCATCGTGAGAGACTGGTTACGAGCCCTTCGACTCACTGCGTTCGCTCAGGGCCATTCGACTCGACGAGCCATGCTCCTCCAGCCCTGCTTACCATTGGCTGCGCGAAGCGTAGTCATGAGGGAGGCCCTGGTAAAGGCCGAGTCGAATGGCGACCCTAACGGGATTCGAACCCACTTTGAACGATTCGCGTCATTGCGCAATTCCGCCACAAATCTGCGGCAATCACGTACTTGTTTGCGAAGTGGTCAAATCGCCGGTTTGCCGGTTTCGCGCAGATTTATGCAGTTCCCGTGTCCGAATTTGTCCGAATTCGACTTCTCACGTGCGCGCATTGAGTAGTTGAGTTGTGTTGAGATAGTTTCGAGCCCAGTACGCGTGCGCGCGCGCGTAATTGTGAAGAAACTCAGAAAACGCGCGAACTTCTCGGACAACTTCCGCCGCTCACTCCCGCAGAATTGCGTCGTCTTACACCAAAAAGACTTCACAACGTAGAAAACCACCATGAACGGGCCAGTGTGCGCGCACGAATCGCAACTATCGTGTCGAGTGTTTGAGGTCGCGCCGTGTTCTGCTTGTAACCTGTTCTTTCGAGGACACGATCTCGACTCCGCCAGAAGCGCGTTTGCGAACAATCCATGTGAGACTTGCCGTACCCGTGACTTGCTTGCGGCTTGACGGGTCGCGTACGTCAAACTTGATTTCAAAGTTCACATGCCATTCAGAGTCACTAACTTTCTCAATGAATGGCGCTTTCCCAAAAGTGGAGTACTGCTGTTGCGGCCACCGTTGGCGGTCCTTTTGTAATTCTTGTAGCAGCTGCCGACGAGTAAGTGTACCAAAGTCGAGATAGTCAGTGGATTCAGCGTACAAAGACGCTTCCTGCTCAGCGTTACCATCATTGCTCGCTCGGAACCATTGCTCGAACAGTTGCCGAACCTCTGTGTCTGCTGGCATTGGTGTAATTGCCGGCGACCCGGATGCAGCTGGGGCGGCTTGCTGATTCGGCGAACTAAACGGAGCAAGATAGTCAAACGCTATCCACCCGGTGTCGCCATTCATAGTCGTCACCTCTTGCCAAGTAGTCGCGTACGGCGGATCATTGTTTTCTACGCGGTACGGCTCCAAGAAAACCCGCTCTCCGGGTCGTAACGTTTTGATAACGGTGGAGTTGGCGCGGTGGTCCAGGCGAAGGTTGAGACCCTTACTTTCGGGACCAATCACGACGTAAACAGGACGGCTCGGCGAGGACGCTGATGCAGGAGACGCGCTCTGATCTTCGGCGTTCTGCTTAGTTTTTTCTTGAGCCGCGCTTATTTCGGCTTGGTCTTCCGCAGCACGTTTTTGTTGTTCCTCTTTTTGCTTTGAGTCGAGCGCCTCGGCTTTCTGACGTGCTTCGAGCGCGAGTTTTGATTGACCCATTTGTTTGTACGCTTCTGCCAGTGTCCACCATCCGTGTGAATTATTTGGATCGCGCTTGGTTTCCATTTGCGCAGCCTCAAGTGCCATTCGGCGTCGTTTGTCCAGCTCCTCCGCACGTTTTCGTTTTGCGTCCAGTGCTTCAGCTTTTCGCTTCGCGTCCGCCGCAAGTTGCAATTCGTTCGCCGAGGTGTACACCCATTCGAGGGCCCTCCAAGCTGTCGCATTGTCAGGATCCAGCTTGATTGCCTGGTTTGCGGCATTTCTCGCTTCGCTTGGTTTACCACAGGAGAATGCAGACAGCGCCATGTTACTCCAACCGACGCTATCCGTGGGGCGGAGTTCCACATACTTCCGGAACAGAAAGAACGACTCTTCGTACAGCCCAACGTAAGCTAAGGCCAAGCCGCGCTCGAACAACACGCTTTCATCATCAGCGAACTGTTTCGGCAGTCGATTCAATGATTCGAGTGCCTTCGCACCGTCTTGTCGGCTGTTTGCTTCGAGAGCCGCTTTAAAATCCGCCTCATCGAACACGCCGTGGGCCTTAACTGATGCGAGCGCTACCGGTTTCGCGTCTGGCTGAATGTTTTCGAGAAATTTTGCTAGATCGCGCGACGACCTAGCGAAGTTTAAGTTCTGTCCTTCTGTCAAGACTAGCGTCGCAACGCCGATCACTTTGCCATGGCGGTCAATTACTGGCGATCCACTTGAACCAGGTGAAATGGGAGCGCTGATTTGCAACCAGCTTCCCTGCTCGGTGATTCGATTTGCCGAAACGATCCCTTCCGACAACGTATTTTCTAAAGCTAGCGGACTGCCAATCACGGCAATGCGCGTTCCGGGTTCCGGCGGAGGCGCGTCATCGACTTTAAGAAATTCTACACCTCGGGCGTCAGCCTTCAGCACGGCGAGATCGAGGACAGCAGAAGACGCGAGTATACCACGAATGTTGTAGCTGGCTCCATTATCGAGTTTTGCCTGTGCGTTTGAGATGCCCTGCACTACGTGATCATTTGTGACAAGCCGGCCATCCTCTGAAATAAAAAAACCTGACCCAGTTTTAATTGGTTTACCCGCCGCGTCATAACCAACGATCAAAGCGACGGCGCCACGCGCTTTATGCGCCAATGCAGGGAGGTTAAGCGCTTGATCTTCCCCGGCCGGGAGCGGAGGTGCTGCGTTTTGGTCCGGCGTAGTCGTTTTGCTCGTGTCCGCGGGGGAGGTACGCTGAACAGTCTCCCTCGCCGGTTCAGAATTGAATCGCTTCGCCAACGCGTTGATAGCGGATGCAACACGTTCATCTAGCGCGGAGGAACCTCTGTACAGCCATGCAACGATTGAAAGTAGGCAGATTAACGCGAGAAAGACTGCGCCAATTGACCATCCGACCTTTGCTCGCCTAGTTCTGCTTCGGAATGCTTTTGCTAGCGTGACGACATAGAAGACGATCGCGCCGATGAACACGATGATTGGTGTGTTGAAAACAGAACTGAACCCATTCTCCGAACCGGGCTGTGCAACTGCTATAAAGGCAGCCGAATCTGCCATACCAAAGATTCTAACAAATCCAGCAGGCCAATCGACAATATTATGCAGTGACCACGGGAGCTAAACGCGGCCCGAGCGAAACGCCCTGCAACCAGAGCTTTTCGCCTCCCGCCTGCCGTTTTACCTATGAAAACAGCATGGCGACCCTAACGGGATTCGAACCCGTGTTACCGCCGTGAAAGGGCGATGTCCTAGGCCTCTAGACGATAGGGTCACGAAGCCGCCCAATATTCCATTCGATAGCCGTAAGGCAAACTTGCCGCATTTTCAGCGCGCGGATGCAAGATCGACCATCAACCGTGCAGTGCGGGCGGTAGCGCCGCGATGTGCATCCAAGGCTTTCCGCGCGTTCTCCACGATTTCTTCGCGATCATCGGGGTTTGCCAGAAGATTGGCCATGGCCCGCCGCAGTTCGGTCGGAGAGTTGACTTGAATCGCTCCGCGCCCGGTCAACAGTGCGTTTGCCAACGCCGCGAAATTCTCCATATGGGGACCAAATACAACTGGTTTCCCGGCCAGGATCGCTTCCGCCGGATTTTGCCCGCCTCGTGCGAGTAAACTTTTCCCGATGAAGGCAAGTGTCGCCACGCCATACCAATCGCGCAGTTCACCGGTGGAATCGATCAGCAGACAATCGAGAAATGGATCTGGAACAGGCGATTGACTTCGAAGCGCAACGCGGAATCCGATACCTTCCAGCTCGCGACGAATTTCGGCGGTCCGTTCGGTGTGTCGCGGCGCTAGAACCAGGAGAAGATCGACAAACTCCCTTCGCAAAGCCCGAAACACTTCGGCTAGAACTTTCTCTTCTCCATTATGCGTGCTGCCTCCGAAAATCACTGCGCGCTTTTCTACCCCGAAACCGGCGAGAACGGCAGCAGGTAACTCTGGATCAACTTCAACGTTCTCGGGATCGTACTTGATGCTGCCCACGTGGCTAATTTTCCCTTCTTCAACCCCGATTGCTTTCCATCTCTCAATATCTTCGAGATTTTGGACGCAAATCGCATCGAGGAGCCGAAATGTCGGCGCGACAAAACCGCGGAACATCCGAAATCGTTTCTCGGACCGCGGCGACAATCGAGCGTTGACCAAAGCGATCGGTATTTCCCTGGCGTGTGCTTCGGCCACGAAATTGGGCCAGACTTCCGCTTCAACCAAAATGACTGCCTTTGGACTGATCGTGGCGAACGCGCGACGCATGACCGGCCAGAAATCAAGGGGGCTGTACATCACCTCGATCCAATCGGGCGCGCTTTGATTTGCGAAAGCGAATCCTGTCGTGGTCGTCGTCGTCAGGACGCAGTGCTGGTCCGGCTTCAAAATGCGAATTTGCCCGGCCAGCTTCAGCGCAATCGTTACCTCGCCGACACTGACCGCATGCAGCCAAAACGATTTCTTCCAGTATAATCGCGTGCGTAGGTGCGCATCGTAAATGCCCAATCGCTGTCCAAACTTTCGACGGTAGCCGCCACGCCGAAACATTTTAATCAGGTAACCCGGCAGAAAAACGACAAGGCCGATCGGCCAGAGTAAATTGTAGATGAAGCGAATCACTGAATTTCTGATCTCTAATCGCTGACTGCTGAAAGGAAAAGCACCTCGGTTGCGCCGTATCTCTTCTGCCGAACTAGCCGCCACGACTTCATTTCCGGAAGAGACTCACCTGGTCTTTTCTCTAAAATAAAGAAGCCGCCAGGCGCGAGTAATTGTGGAAGCGCTTTGCTGGCAAGCAGCTTTTCTGTAAAACCCTCACCGGAGTTCGTTTTTTCGTACGGCGGATCGGCAAAAACGATTTGGAATTTCTGTGCGGCTGTGGCCGCATTCGTCAGAAAACGAAAGACGTCCTGCTGCCGAACCCGTCCAGTGAGTTGCGTTTTGGTCAGATTTTTTTCGATGGTCGCGGACGATTGTCGATCTTCTTCGATAAAAAGAGCCGAGTCGGCGCCACGACTGAGCGCCTCGATGCCAAGCGCCCCCGTTCCGGCAAAAAGGTCGAGAACGCGCGCGCCGATGACCATTTCGCCGAGGCTGGAGAAAATCGCCGCTTTCACGCGATCCATCGTTGGGCGAACGCCGTTCTTCGGCGAGGTGAGCCGAACGCCGCCGGCGCGACCGGCGATCACTCTCATGGGGAATTGGCCGGATTGGGCACGGCTGCCGATGCGCTGGGGCCGGGAGTAGCCGCCGGCGTGGCCTCATCAACATTTGTCTGAGCGCCTTTTTTCTTTTTCGACTTGTCGCTTTTTCCGCCCAAAAAACTGTTCACCAGATCTTTCAGATCCCGCCCCACTACCTTTTCGAGCAAATTTGTCTTAGGTCGTTCGACTGTTCCAGTGACTTCGAAATCGACGGCGGAATAACCAGGCTCCTCTGTTGGCTGGAAATTGGCGCGGATTGGCTTGTACAGTTGTGCGCGAATTTTTTCATTGATCGCCAGTCTCGAACTCAAATGAAGCTTCCCACGAAAGCTCACCGTCCCCGTCGCAGAAAGATGAATATTGGCCGAGCGCAAAACTAATTCGTCAATCGCCACCGCGCCCGGGGTAAGATGATATTTCGCTTCGGCCTGGTCGAGATGCAGCTGGGTGAGTTCTTCGATTTGAAAAAGCTGTCCAAGCGCGACGAGCAGATTGAATTGCCGAAGTTGCCCATCATGTAAAAAGATCTCGCCGCTTCCAGCTAGTGCGTCCGGGTCCGTCGTTTTCCCTTCTGTTTTTATATTACCTTCGAGCTTCCCCTGCAAAACGCCGCCGGGTCCGCCTGCCTCGGTAATAATTTGATCCGCCTGCACGCCGCGGAACTTCATCTCCACGTGAAACGGCGATTCCTCTGTTTCCGGTTGCATGGTGAACCGACCGGTAACATCTCCCCCGCCCACGTGCGCCGAAATCTGCGAAAGATCGAGACCGTTTGCATCATAGCGCAATGGCGATCTCAATTGCTGGAGGAAAAAACGATCCCGCACCGATACCCTGGCCACCCGCGCATTCCCCTTCAGGGAGGACGCATTGTTCACGGTCGCGCGAAAACCGACCCCTTCGAAGCTTGCCACCGATTCGCTTTGGCGACCGAGAAAACGAAAACTACCGTTGGTCACACTGACCTTATGAACTTCGGAGATGAATCCCGCGGCCGTATTTGTTTTCTCGTTCGGATGCGGCCGCGGCTGTTTTGTGGGTATCGCAGTCGCAGGACTTACCGCCGCCAACGCGGTATTTTTTGTTTCGTGAGGGGAAGGATTCCCAGACTTAGCCGCGATATTTGGAATGTTTTCCGGACGCTCGCGCCGTAAATCCGGCAATCGCCATTTCCCATCCGAGTTCTGCGGCCAAACGACGCTCGGATTGGCAAGCGACACCTCCTTAATCACGAGCCGTCGCGAGAAAAGAGAAAAGAACGCAATTCGCAGACCAAAATTCTTCGCCTCGAGAAAGTTGCCGCCAGTGCCGGTCGTTCCCTGCGCGATGGTGATGCCGGTGAGCTTCAAACCACTCCAAGGCGTAACGCTCATGCGTCCAATTTTTAAGGTGGCGCCAAAGCGTTGGCGAAGTTCCTGCTGGATCCTGGCTTGTGTCCCTTGTGATTGCACATACAGGTTGAGGGCCAGAAAAAGGACCGCTCCAATGATCAACAATCCGCCGATGAAAATAAATGCGAGGCGGCCGAATTTTTGCACGCGGAGACGTTACGCAGAGCATGTTTGAAGAAAAGATGAAACGGAACCGGCCGAGATGACTGGTAGCACCCTGATTATTCTTAATCCGGCCGCACACAGCGAGCGCGCCCAGCGAAAACGGGCGCACGTTGAATCGCTCGCGCGCGATTGTGTTGTCTGCGCCACGACCCGCACCGGCGAAGCCGAGTTGATGGCGCGATGCGGCGTAAAAGAGGGTTTCGAAAAAATTGTGGCTGCGGGAGGCGATGGCACAATCAACGAGGTGGTGAACGGACTGGCCGGCACTACTGCGACGCTCGGCCTTCTGCCAATCGGCACAATGAACGTGTTCGCGACCGAGCTCGGTTTGCCGGTTCACGATCTCGAACTTTGCTGGGATATCATTAGAGCGGACGGCACCCGCGCAGTAGATCTTCCGAAGGCGAACCAGAAATTTTTCGTTCAGCTCGCGGGCGTCGGCCTCGACGCTCAAGTCGTGAAAGAAACAAGCAGTCAACTAAAACGAAATTTTGGGCCGCTCAGTTATTTGATTTCCGCAGCTCAAATCGCGGCGCGGCAACCGCCACGGCTCTTCATTCAATCGGACGACGCGTCGATTGAGGAAGGGTCATTCGTTCTTGTCGGCAACGGACGGCTCTACGGCGGCCCCTTCCCGTTTTTTAAACACGCGGTGATCGACGACGGCCTGTTGGACGTTATCGTCTTCAAGCGGCTCGGCTATCTCGAGATTATCAAATATCTCCAGGACGTTGTGTTTAGCTCCGAAATTCGCGTGCCGGAGATTGAATATTTCCAAACCAGCCGACTGCGTGTGGAAAGCGATCAATCCGTCCCGGTCGAAGTCGACGGGGAATTGGTCGGTAATTGCCCGGTGGAATTCAGTCTCCATGAGCGATCGCTGCGCGTTCTCGTGCCCGAGTAAGATCGATCCCCACAGCTCCGCCTACGGACGGATTCGTCCCACCGGGCGAGACGGCTTCGCCGTGGCGAAGACCGGCGGCAGCACCGGACTTGCGCCAATTGGAATTCTGCTGACAAAAAAGTCGCCCTGCGATATCATTTTAGGGTGCGGCTGTCGCGGGGAAAACCATCATTGTTTGCGCAGCCGTGGAGAGAAAGCAGACGCGTCGTCCTGCTGGCCCTGATTGGGCTGAATGTTGCCAGCTTCCTCGCGCAGCTCTTTCTCGACGCCTCTGCGCCCGGCTTTGTGCGCGATTATCTGGCGCTAAGCAATCGCGGTGTCCATGATGCTTACGCGTGGCAATTCGTCACTGCGACGCTGCTTTATGGCAGCCCGTGGCATTTCCTGGGAAACATGCTCGTCTTGTACATTCTCGGGCGCGATCTCGAATCCATTCTCGGCCAACGCCATTTTTTGTATTTGTTTTTGAGCGGCGCAATCGGTGGCGAGCTCGGGCATTTGTTTCTAATGCCGTCAGAGACAATTTTGTACGCGGCTAGCGGCGGCGTGGCCGCGATGCTCCTCGCCTACGCAACAATCCTCCCGGATTTGGACTTAATCGCATGGGGTGTCTCCCGTTTCTCTATTCGCTTGAAGGCCAAGCATGTCGCTGGTGCAATCCTGTTGCTGAGCTTGGTGATGCTGGCGATTGACCGAAATGGCGTGGTAATACACAGCGCGATTCCAGGCGGCCTTGCCGCCGGCTGGCTTTACGCAAATTTGCTCGGCTTCGGGCACGCCTCGTGGGTGCAGCGACTGTTACATCGCCGCCGCGAAGCAGCCGAACGCGTGCAGCGCATGACGCCGGCGGAATTTATCGAGCGCGAAATCGATCCATTGCTGGAGAAAATTTCGCGCAAGGGAATCCAAAGTTTAACCCGGGCCGAGCGTCGCCTTCTGTCCCAGGCGCGCGAAAAAGTTGGTCAGGTTTAATCCTGTCAGTTCGCGGTTAAGATCGATAATAGTATTTCGTCCGGTTTCGCGGCATCTTTCGCGTGATGGAAAGCGCGAGTTGGATCAAAGAGAAATCCGCTGCCTCGCTCTATCCTGCGCAAGTTGAAACGACGCTGATTCAACTGAATGAAGCGTGGCCGGTAGCTGCGGGCCCGCTGCCGGACGCGATCCAAAGTTTTCCGCTGGGCGAGGCGGCGCTTCTTCACCTTTTCGCCGTCTCGAGCATCTGTGCGGCCCGGATTGTCCAGAATCCGGAGCTTCTGCTCTGGCTTTCGCAACCGGAAATTTGCCGGCAAGGTCGAGATCACATCGAGATGGCGAACGAACTTTATCGCGCCGCCAATAGTGATGTCGCGGTGAATAACTTCCAAATTCTTCGCCGCTGGAAAAATAAGGAAATGACCCGGATCGCATTGCGCGAGCTCGCGAATGCAGCGGCACTCGAAGAAACGACCGCCGAACTATCCCAACTCGCCGAAATTTGCGTCCGAGAAATCTTTGCCCATTTGAATGCAAAATTCCGGGAATCTTTTGGGTCGCCCACGGCCGATTTTGCCATCCTGGCTCTTGGCAAACTGGGCGGCCGTGAGCTCAATCACAGTTCCGATGTCGATCTTATCTTTCTTTACAGTGAAGAGGGCGAGCTCTCGCCGCGACTCTCATATCATCAATGGTTCAATCGCTTGGCCGAAAAAATTCTGGAGACGTTTTCCACGCGCGACCCAGAAGGCGCGCTTTTTCGGATCGATCTTCGCTTGCGTCCTGAAGGCTCGGCTGGTCCGCTCGCCCGCTCACTCGAAAGCATGGAAAACTACTACGCCGGCTTTGGGGAAACGTGGGAGCGGATTGCGTTGATCAAAGCGCGGGGAATCGCCGGCAGTCGCGAACTGGCCTACGAGTTCTTGCGCCAACACCAGCCTTTCATTTACCCGCACAGCCCGACCCCTGATCTGCTCGATGAAGTCGCAAACATCAAACGCCGGATAGAACGCGAAGCACTGGGAACGGACGAATTGGACCGGGACGTTAAACTTGGGCGTGGCGGAATTCGTGAAATCGAATTCGTTGTCCAAACGCTCCAGTTCATTCATGGTGGCCGCCACGCTTTCCTGCAGGAAACAAGCACCATGAAGGCGTTGCGTGCCCTGGCGGAACTCGAACTGATCCCGCGGAAAGAAGTTGTCGATCTTGATCGCCCCTATCGCTTCCTCCGCCAGGTCGAGCACCGGTTGCAGATTGAAGCCGAACAACAAACTCACGCCGTTCCGCGCGACCCGGTGGCTCTCCAAAGACTTGCGCGCAGTCTCGGGTTTGATTCGGCGAACGAATTCAGCACGGCCCTCAAGAAGACGATGCAGAATGTTCGATCGATTTTCGATCGAGTCATTTCATCCGCCCCCGCAGAAGGTGCGCTGCCAGATCTGAGATTGTTCAAAGACGAAAAATCGGCGGCCCGATCGCTTGCGGATTTATTGAAACCCACGTCGGCGTCCCACGTGGCGCCGCGCACAAAACAGGTTTTTGCAAAACTGCGACCCGCCCTTCTCGAGCAAATGGCTACGGCGGCAGATCCGGACGCTGTTTTGAATCAGTTCGTCCGGTTCGTTGAAGCTTACGGCCTGCGGGGCCTTCTTTTTGAACTGCTGGCCACCAATCCGACTTTGCTCGAATTAATGATCAAAACTCTCGACGCCAGCCGGTTCGCCGGCGATTTGCTGATTCGCCGACCGCAATTAGTCGAGGAGATTACGCGCGACAAGAATTTCAATCAACCGCGATCAATCGCCGAACATTGTGCTCGGTTGGGATCTTTCGGGAGCAGCGCGACGAATCTCGACCCGGTTCGCGCATATCGGCAAAGGCAACTGCTCCGAATCATTATGCGCGATGTTCTCGGCGTCGCGGAAGCATCGGTCATTTTTGCGGAGTTGTCCGAACTGGCCGAATCCTGTCTCACCTTCACGAACAAATTGTTGGGCGGCGAAAACGTAACGATCGTCGCGCTCGGAAAATTTGGCGGCGGCGAATTGAGTTACGGCGCGGACCTCGACGTGCTGTTTGTTGGCGAAGAGACCCGCGCTGCGCAGAACCTTGTAGCGGCGGTGACACAGCCAAGCAGTGAAGGAACAATCGCTGCCCTCGATGCCCGACTGCGACCCGACGGCGAGAAGGGACCCCTTGTCGCGCCACTGGCCGCATACGAATCCTATTACCGCGAGCGAGCGCAACTTTGGGAAATCCACGCCTTGACGCGGGCGCGCCCGATCAGCGGGCCGCTGCAAGATGCCTACCTCGACATCGTGCAACGGATTTGGCGCGAGGTCGGCCAGCAATCCGATCTTTTGGCCAAGATCGACAATATGCTGGAACGAATCCGACGCGAACGCGGCAGCGGTTCCGATTTTCTCGATTTCAAGACCGGTAGCGGCGGCATGATTGAAGCCGAGTTTCTGGTGCAAGCGTTGCAAATGCGCTCGGGCATCTGGGAGCCGAATTGGCAACGTGCTTTGATAGCTTTGCGGGAAAATAAAATGGTTTCAGATCGTGATGCGAGCAGCGCAACTCAAAGCTACGATTTGCTGCGGCGCACTGAAACGGCGCTACGGAGATTCGAAAACAAGAATATTTCGACATTGTCGGGAGCGCCGGAGGAACAGGAAAAATTGGCGAAGCGACTTGGCTGCAAAGATGTCGACCTATTCGCGAAGCAATACCGCGCCGCCCGGGAAACGATTCACGCGCTTTACGACCGATACATTAAAGCCAGGCTGAGCTAACCGAAAATCAGTTTGGCGATCGCCTGCAGGATCAGAAACGTTCCGATAATTCCGGCAAGGATGACAACGACGACCAGGCCTAGCACCGCGCCGACGAAGATTTTGTCACCGGTGGTAGAGCGACGCGGAGTGTCGAGATGTTCGCGAAGCAGATCGTAATTTCGCGTGTTGGCGGTAAACCAGAAAGCGAAAACGGAACCGACGATCGGCACAATCCCGACAACTTCATTGATCAAAACATTGAGCGCCATCCGGCCGAGGAGGACCTTCGGAATCCCGCGCCGGATCCCATAAACCAGAACAGAGACTGAGACTAAGGCCGCGGCGATGTCTCCGAAGCCGGGGACAAGATCGAGAATCGGATTTAGACCGAGGCGGCGCTTTACGCCCGGAATCCGGATCAACCGATCCATGATCAGTGCGACCCATTTAAAAATCGGCTCGACTGATTTGCGTCGACGTCGATCTTCGGGCGGAAGAACCTCCCACTCAAGATCTTGTAAAGGCGGCCGCTGACCGCTTTGGGGTAATGAAGGGGGCACTTGTTACCGGCGGCGACAGACCGCCGCTACAGGTTAACCAGGAATCTCTTTCAACATCTGCGTGTTCGTCGGGAATTTTTTCACGAACATGAGTAGACGCTGAATCGCTTCCTCCGGTTTGTGACCGGCCAGCCCGCGACGAATCAAATTGATTTTCTCAAGCTCCCAAGGTTGAAGCAGCAGTTCCTCGCGGCGAGTGCCGGAAAGAAAGATGTCGATCGCTGGATAAATGCGCTGATCGCTGATCTTGCGATCGAGGACCATCTCCATGTTGCCCGTGCCTTTGAACTCCTGAAAGATAAGCTCGTCCATCCGGCTGCCGGTGTCGATCAAAGCCGTCGCAACAATCGTGAGCGAGCCGGCCTCTTCCGTATTGCGCGCAGCCGCAAAAATCTTTCGTGGAATTTCCATCGCGCGAGCGTCGATACCGCCGCTCATGGTCCGACCGCCGCCGGACATCGCATTGTTAAAAGCGCGGGCGGTTCGGGTGATTGAATCGAGCAAGATGAAAACGTGCTGACCGGCTTCGACCAGGCGTTTAGCACGTTCAATGGCGAGCTGAGCAATCCGAGTGTGACTCTTGATGTCGCTGTCGTTCGAGCTGGCGATGATTTCGGCTTTCGGGTGCGACCTTTTGAAATCGGTGACTTCTTCCGGCCGCTCATCCACAAGAAGAATGATCAACTTCATCTCGGTGTGGTTTTTGGTGACCGCATCGGCGATGTGGTGAAGCAACGTGGTTTTGCCGGTGCGCGGCGGCGCGACAATCAAACCGCGCTGGCCCATGCCGAGCGGCGTCATCAAATCCATGATGCGCGTGGTGTAGCGATCGGGCACGGTCTCAAGTTTGATCCGCTTGTTGGGATTGATTGTGGTCAGTTCTTCGTACGGACGCAGGCCTTGGTATTTGGCCGGATCTTCGCCGTTAATGGTGAGCAGTTTGATCAACTGCGGGCCGCGATTGCCGCGACGCGTTTCGCCATAAATCCACATGCCGTCGCGGAGAGCGAAGCGGCGCACGATTTCGGGCGTAACAAAAATATCCTGCGGGGTCTGAATAAAATTGCGTTTCGGGTCACGGAGAAAACCAAAGCCTTTGCCGGAGATCTCGATGATACCTTCGCCAAATTCGGGCTCGCGCTCGACTTGTTCGCCCGATTCGGGCGCGCCTTCCAATGTTTCGGTAGCAACAGGGTCGCCGCTTGCAGCGCCCGGCGCATCATTCCGCGACTCATTGTAGGGCTCGTTAAAATTATCGTTTCCGCCGCGATTGTAGTACCGCCGGCGGCCATAGCGGCGGCGCCCACGAGGGCGACGTTGCTCAGGCGGAACAGCCGATCCGGTAGTTTCCAGCGGCTGTTTTTCGTTTTCTTCGTTCATAAATTGCAGAGGCCGATTGCTCGCCGGGGCAAGCGCACTGCCAAGTTCAGCGAAAGGAAATTTCTTTTTCAGGCTGGCAACTTGGCCAGCATTTCGTCGGGGATATCTAGATTTGAGTAGACGTTCTGCACGTCGTCGTCGTCTTCGAGCGCATCACACAAACGGAGCACCTGCCGGGCCACGTCCTCGTTGGCAACCGGAACCGTGCTATCAGGGATGAAGGTAAACTTTTGCCCATCGGTCGTCACATTTGCTCTCTTGAGCGCCTCGGCTACAGCGTAGAGCCGATCGTGCGAAGTAACGATAAGATACTGATCCTCCTCGGTTGTCAACTCTTCAGCGCCGGCCTCCAGGACAAGCTCCAGGAGGCGGTCTTCGTCGATGGAACTGCGCGGAACCGTGATCTGTCCCTTTCTGTGAAACATGTATGAAACACTGCCGGCGGAGCCGAGGTTGCCATTATTTTTCGTAAAAATACTGCGGACCTCCGCGGCCGTGCGATTTTTGTTGTCGGTGGCGGCCTCGACAATGATCGCGACTCCGCCCGGGCCATATCCTTCGTAGATAATCTCTTCAAAATTGGCAGCCTCCACGCCCTCGCCCGTGCCGCGTTTGATCGCGCGATCGATGTTATCGTTTGGCATACTTTGCCCGCGGGCGGCCTGAATCGCGCTGCGAAGACGCGGGTTCCCATTCGGATCGCCGCCGCCGGTTTTCGCGGCGATTGTGATCTCCTTGGAAAACTTGCTAAAGATCTGACCACGTTTCGCGTCGATTGCACCCTTGAAACGCTTGACCTTCGACCACTTGCTATGTCCCGCCATACCGGGTTTTTCCGATTACAGATTGCCTAACGAGTAAGATTCAACGAGCACGCCGCGGGAGCCGCGGACATGGAGAAATTACCAGGCGATATTCAAGCTTTTATCGCTGCCTTTGTCAATCTCGCCTATGCCACTGCGGCGGCACTCCGTTTTCGAGTCGTTGCATCCAGAATGCGTTTGCGCAGCCGCAGCGATTTCGGCGTCGCCTCGACATACTCGTCGATGCCAATGTACTCGATTGCCCGCTCAAGGCTCATGCGCAACGGCGCTTCCAATTGCACCCCTTTGCCGTCACCTTGTGATCTCATGTTCGTGAGTCGCTTCGCGCGGCACGGATTAACGGGCAAATCGTCCGGACGCGCATTTTCACCGACGATCATCCCGGCGTAAACGTTCTCTTGCGGGCCGATGAAAAGCCGGCCGCGGTCCTGAGTGGTGTTCAGCGCGTAAGCCGTGCTCGTGCCGTCTTCCATCGAAACCATCACTCCACGATTGCGCCCTTCGATCTCGCCTTTGAACGGCGCGTATTCAGCAAACAAATGACTCATCAGGCCTTCGCCTCGCGTGAGGTTGACCAGGTCGGTTTCAAAACCGATCAGACCCCGCGTGGGAATGATGGCTTCGACCGAAACGCGATTTGCATGATGATCCATGTGCACAACCTCGCCTTTGCGCGCAGCGAGCGATTGTAAAACGTCGCCCAAATTTTCGTTTGGAAGATCGATATAAAGGTTCTCGAGCGGCTCAAGCAACTCGCCGTCTTCGTTCCGATGAAAAATGACCTCGGGTCGCGAGACCATCACTTCGTAGCCCTCGCGTCGCATTTGCTCGACCAGGATGGCGATTTGCATCTCGCCACGAGCATGAATTTCAAATGCCCCCGCCGTCTCCGTGTCGTTGAACTGAAGCGAAACGTTACCGCGGGTTTCCCGGACGAGCCGATCGCGAATATGTCGCGCCGTCACGAATTTCCCCTCGCGTCCGGCAAACGGCGAATCGTTCACCAGAATGCGCATTCGAATCGTCGGCGGATCGATATCGACAAATTGAAGCGCGGCGCCCTCTTCTCGACCAGTCAGTGTTTCACCGATATAAGCGTTTTCAAATCCGGCCAGGCCCACGATTTCGCCAGCGCTCGCTTCCTTGGTTTCGATTTGTTCGAGACCGGAATGGGTAAAGAGCGCCGTGACCGTAGCGCGTTCGCGATTTCCATCGCGATGAAGACAGACAATCGAATCGCCAACGCTCACGCGGCCGCTAACGATGCGACCAAGAGCGATGCGCCCGATATAATCACTGTACTCAAGATTCGAGACCAGCATTTGAAAAAAAGGATCGGAAGAAACTTTCGGCGCCGGCACGTGCTGAACAATAGTCTCGAACAGCGGAGTCATGTCTTCGTGCTTATCGTTCAATTCGCGCACGGCAAAGCCATCCCTGGCGCTCGCGTAGATGATCGGAAAATCGAGCTGCTCATCGCTCGCCTTTAGTTCGACGAAGAGATCGAAGACCAGGTCGACCGCTTTGCGCGGTTCCGCATTCTCTCTGTCGATCTTGTTAATGACGACGATGGCCTTGAGACGATTTTGCAGCGCTTTGCGTAAAACGAAACGAGTCTGCGCCTGCGGACCGTCGTGCGCGTCTACCACGAGCAGAACGCCATCGACCATCTTCATGATCCGCTCGACTTCGCCGCCAAAATCGGCGTGACCAGGCGTGTCTACGATGTTGATGCGGTAACCGTTCCACTGAAACGCCGCGTTCTTCGCGCGAATAGTGATGCCCTTCTCGCGTTCGAGGTCCATCGAGTCCATCATGCGCTCCTCGACTTTTTGATTTGCCCGAAAAGTCCCTGACTGGCGCAACAGCTGGTCAACCAGGGTAGTCTTGCCGTGGTCTACGTGCGCAATGATGGCGATGTTACGGATCTTTTCCATGGAGCGTGCTCTGGGGGCGCGGCGGAGCCGCGGAATATGGCCGCTCTGGCTCGCCGCGTCAACCCGTAATATGTGCAGTCACGGGCAAAAATTGCCTAACAAGTAATGCTTAATAGCCCAGCGACATAGATGGAAACCTCAAAGAGGGTGAGTAAGCGACCGGCAAGTCTTCCGGTCGCGCGTTTTCGCCCACGATCATCCTGTCCAACCTCTTCCTGCGGACCGATGAAGAGCTGCCCGCGCTCCTGAATGTTGTTGAGCGAGTAAGCGATGCTCACGTCCGGTTCCAGATAGATTGCAACCTTTTGAACGGACAATAAAAAAAAGGGTCGAACTAAGAAGCCACGCGGCGCGATACAAAGTTGCGCGACCATCTCAGTGTGATCTTGAAAATCAGTTTCTGCTTTACGGCTGCTATCGCCACACTCGTTTTTGTGATGCCGAGTCGTTTGCCCGGGCAAACGCCTCAGAGCTCGATTGCAGCCGCGGCGCGCGGAGCTGAAGCGACGGACTTCGATCAAGCGAAAACCACCCATCACTTCAAACTGCTGGTAGAAGGCGGCGCCGTGGAGATTACTGCGAATGATCCGTCTGACGTTGCCAGCCGAGATGCAATCCGGCAACACGTAGCGAAAATCGCGACCATGTTTGGACAGGGAAACTTCAATATTCCAATGCTTGTTCACGGCCAGAAACCGCCGGGCGTAGACACGATGACGCGACTCAAAAGTAGCCTCGGCTATGCAGCGGAGAACCTGCCGAACGGCGGGCGAGTGCACATTACGACGGCAAATTCAGAGGCCCTAAACGCTGTTCACGATTTCCTGCGCTTCCAAATACAGGAACATAAAACGGGCGACTCGCTTGCCGATCCTGGACCGGCTAAGCGGCAGCACCCGGCGAACAATCTCGGCCACGACGCGCGACCAGCTCCGCCCTAACGGGTCGGCAGAGGTGTAACGTTCAGTAAGCGCGCACTCTAAGGGAGAGCGCGTCACTCACGTTGCAGCTTTAACGCAGCCGACAAAGGGTCAGATCACGGCGCCTTCACAATCTCGTAGAACCCACGCCCATGTGTCGCCGCGCGTAGATGACCGTCGGAACTGATCGCCAGATCAAATACAGCCACGTCCGGCAGGCCGTCGCCATAGAGGCCCCAGGTTGCTCCGCCGTCGGTGGAGTTGTAAACAGCGCGGTCAGTCCCAGCGTAGATATGGCTCGAATTTGCCGGATCGACCACAAAGGCGTTCACCGACACATCGGCAAACGGGGTAACGTCGATCGCTGTCCAAGTGACAGGGCTTGTGCCCGTGTTATTGAGATTAGTCGTCTTCCAAACGTGCTTCCCTAATATGGCGTTGCCATTAAAGACGACGTATGCCGTATTCGCGTTGTTCGGATCAATAACGGCACGCGCGATATATTTAGCCGGCATCGCACCCGGAGTGCCGGTGGCGGCGGTGGCGGTCACATCGGTCATCAGGTTACCTCCGGTGATCGTGGCAAACACTTTTCCGTTGTTGAGCCCGACGATGCGCACACTGTCGCTGGTTCGCGAAATGCCGATCGTGCTGACGATAGAAGGGAAGGCCTGGCTGACGGCCGGCATCGTGTCGCCCTTGTCGGCCGATCGGTAGAGTTTATTCGTGCCGAAGTAAACCGTGTTTGGATTGCCGGGCCCCAAGGCCATCGGCGCGTAAAAGTTTACCGGATCGCTCAGCGAAATTCCGTTGAAAATATCGGTAGTGCCGTCGCAGTGTACAGTCGGATCTACTGGTGGTGTATAGGCCCCCCTAAATGACCATTGCCCTTCGGTCGCACAGCTCGTTTTGAGGACGCGGCTGAAGCCGATCAGGTTATTCGTCTGGTTGAAATAGGTGTGATACATCGTCACGTTTTCCGTGTCGGTCGCGTTCTGGTCGATCAGCGCGTAGCCGCCGTCACCGAAGTCAACACGAGTCCATGTTCCGTTCGGCTGAAAGAAATTGGTGCCGTTGTCCTGAGTGCCGCCGATGCTGAATTTGGGGTCGGTCGGATGCACGGCCACGCTCTGGAACTGTGTCGCGCTAAAGGTGGTGGTGTTGCGATCAATCCAGTGCAGACCCTTATCACTCGAGCGCCAGACGCCGCCATCGTTGCCGGTGTAAATAACGGACGGGCTGGACGGTGCGACGCCAACCATGTGGCTGTCGACATGCAGCGTATCGTTGCTTGGTGTAAATGTGCCGCCGCCATTATTCGAATAGAGAAAAGTCCCGTTCAGTGTGCCGACGACATAGATATTGTTTGAATTCGTCGGGTCAATCGCCACCCCTATGTTGTAGGATCCTTGACCGGCTCCGAATCCATTCGCGGACGGTAACGGGGAGAACGTGACATTCTTTGTCTTGCTTGGGTCGTAAACGGCTTTGTAAGCTTTGCCTTGGCCATCTTTGCCGGCAGTCTCGCCGGTGACCGCTACCACCGTGACCGTTGTTCCGATCTTGTTGATCGCGAATTTTATAGGCGCAAAGTCGCTCGGAACGAAATTCTTCCCGGTTGCCCCGCTATGTCCGGCGAACGTTTCAAAAACTCGAGTGAAGGTCGGCGTAGGAGCGCTCGCATTGGAGGTAAAGTAAATGCCGCCGATGAAATTCGGATCGATGTTACCGCTGGCATCGGCGATACCAACAAACATGTCATCGGAGCTGCCTGGCTCGTAGATGATTGACGTGACCCGGAAATCGAACGTGGCGGGTATGTTCGCCACCGCCAGCTTTGTGAAGGTAGGTGAGCCGGAAAAGAAGTTAGTGGAACGAAAGAGACCGCGTGCGGGGGCGCCGGTAAATGCTTGCGGCCCGATCCCCTGCTGGGCGGTGGCAGTCCCGACGTAAACGTTATTATGATTATTAGGATCGATCGCAAGACCGGGAATCCCGCGCTTGCTAAACACATCGGTGGCAGCTGTGCTCTGATTAAATGGGCCGCTCAAAACCGGGCTGCTTTTCAGCGCTGTAAGTTTGTAAACGCCGAATCCAGCATAACTGTCGCCGGAGAAGTTGGACTCGCCGCTGCCGACCAACAGCGTGTTCCCCGTCAAGTCAGTTGGGTCGAGTTCGAGGGAACCGACGGCCAGCGTGATCGCATTATCCATCAGAGGTGTCCACGTAGTGCCGCCGTCGCGTGTCTGATACAGGCCGCCTTGCGCCGTGCCGACATAAACCGTGTTCGCATCGGAGGGATCTATTGCCACGGCGGTGACACGCCCGCTGACGGGAGCTTGAGTGAGAGAGATGCCGTTGGGGTCAGCCGGTATAGTTTGGCCGTTTGGAATCGGTGCCGGACCGAGAGCCGTCCAGGTCGGGCCGACTACGGAGAAGGGCGTGGTGATTAAGAATGGGGAAATCGCAGAGATGCTGGTTGGTAAAATCGCTTCTGCTGCTGCTCCATCCGTTGATAGACTCTCTGGCTCTGCTTGAACTGGCGCTGTATCATCGACTCTCGGCTTGAAATGCCTGTCAGTCGGCTTGTGTGAATTTTGCGCATAGGTGAGCGTTGGCGCCAAGAGCAGCGCGGCGGCAATAAGAGCGACCGAAGCCGTGGAAAAAAAGCCGGCGCGGAATAACTGTGCGGAAGTAGGAGTGGACGATAGTGATTTCATTTGGTTTTCAAGGTTGATTTTGTTCTAAAAAATCGAGTTGAGATGGAAACTCAATTTTGAGTAACCTTTACTAATAATTTTATCTGAGCCGGATGCCAAACCGGAAAAGTAACGCTGCTGTTACTTTTGCAGATTGGTCGAGATTTTTCAACGTCACGCGAATAAGTTCCTCTGGCGCAGCTTCCCGCATTTATGGGTGGCAAGGGCCTATTCGTCAGCGAATGCCGGTGTCGATATTCATGTCCACGCGAACGGTTCGGCCAGCGCCAATTGTAAAGAGCTGCGGCCTCGCGCGGAGATGTTTGTGCGCGCGATCCTGCACGTCCAGGACATAATCACCAGGCGGCAACTCAGCGTGATAATTCCCATTCGCGTCCACAGTTAGTCGCGCAACTTCTTGTTTTCGATCGCGGCTTAACACTACCAGCGGATACTCAGCGTAATCCGGCGGCGGGGTGGTCTTGGTGTTCTCCGCGTCCGCTAGCTCAACCTCTTTCAGGGACAAAATCGACAAATGTCCCTCCAAAACGCCTGCCGCGACGTTATCGTTTGCGGTGAGGGATGCGATCGAACCCGCCAAAAGAGAAGCTGCAGCCAGATATCTCAGTAACATTGACACGCGCGAAGAAAAAATGGGCGGAGCCGAATTAGCAGCCCCGCCCATTTCGAAACAGCAAACGTTTACGGTATCTTCAGCGACCAGACGCTGCGCCCGTGGGTCGCGGCGTATAGAACCTGCGAACCGTTGACGAGTGTCAGTCCTGCGACCTCTACAGCAGGCAGGCCACTGCCACCGACTACCCAAGTCGAAGTGCCGCTTGGCAGCCGGAGCACTCCGAAGTCTGTGCCAGCGTACAAATCTCCCCTGGTCGTGCGCACCAGTGCCGTCACAGGAAGGTCACCCATTGGGCCTGTGCCACCGTCGAGGTTGGTCCATGTCGCGTCATTAGTGTTCGGATTGTAGGTCACGGAGAACACGTGCCCCGGCTGGCTTGGTGTGTTGAAGTTGTAGCCGGAGTAGGAAATCCACGCGTGGTTCGAGTTAGTTGTATCGAGGTAAATCGAGGTGATGAACCGACCAGGAGATGTCGCTGTTGCACTAGGCAGGTTGTCCAACCGCGCGTAGGTCACGCTGCCCGCTGCCCCGTTCGCGTTCTTTGATAAGAAGACGCGCCCGGTACTGGTTGCCGCCCACAGAGTTCCGGTATTGCCCTTCCCCCGGGCGACTGCGGCGACAAGGCCGCCCGCGCGTGTCGTGCCGCGATAGTCTGCAGTAGACGCCGTCAGATCGGTCGCGCCGGATGGGCCAATCTGGACGAAGTCACCGCAGTTGGGGTCGTTGCCCGCTGTCGTGAACTCGGGGCAGTTCGCCTCGAGGAACGCTTGGTTACCGCCCCAGTCTTGCGTGCGCCAGACACTCTGCTCGCCCACGAAGATCGTCCCGGTGACCGATGGATCGGCGATGATCGGCTTATAGAACTGTGAGGCTTCGGCAAACAGCGGTCCAGAAATGACAACCCATTTTGACGGATCGCCGTTCTGGAAATTAGCATCTGTGTAATTCGCAAAGAATGTGTTGAATCTGTGGGCGGGATTTGCCGCATCGAACCCGGATTGACCGCCGTCACCGTAGATCTCCTGGTTCCATGTTGTGGAACCGGTGTACGACCAGGTGCCGTTATCCTGCGTTCCTCCTTGCAGACTGTTGAGTGGATCCAGTGGGTTGTAGGAGACGCTCTGAAATTGTAGCGTCGAGAGCCCGGCGTTCAGGCTGTACAAGGTAGTCGGCACCTGCGCCAGCATGTTGTGGCAGGCGGTGTCGCTCAGCGCGCCTATCGCTCCCTCGTTAAATCGCTGGTCACATTGATAAGTAATATCGGTGAAGGTCCCATCGGAGCGCACCAGACCGCCATCAGATCCCTCAAAGAAAAGACCCGGATTAGTCGGAGAGACAACCAGTGCGTGCTGATCTGGGTGGATCCCGTTCGCAGCCGTCGTATTGCCCGTGGCGCAACATTGGCCCGGCGGCAATGGGTTCGTCGTCGAATCCCAGGTCATGTCGTAGAAGTGCTCGCCGGCGTTCGTTGAATGGAGAACTGCCTGGCCATTGGAGCGCAATCCGTAGAAGCCGTACTGGAATGAGCCGCCAAGGTAAACGACATCGGGATGACCAGGGGGCGTGACGACGAAGTTATCGTACCAGCACTGCCCCTCGCAGTAGTTATAGGTTGCATAGTACGGATTCAAACGACTCGGATTCGACAAGAGTTTGAACGTAGGCGTGCCGGTCTCCACTTCATCGCTGCGGAAAAACTCGCTCGGATTAACGCCGGTTGAGCCGTCGCCGACATACATACGGGTGTGGCTGTTCGTAAACGTGACCGCGAACTCTGAACGGTCTGTGTTTTCAGCCGGGGAGGTCGGTGCGAAGATTTGTGTCCACGTCGAACCGCCATCAGTTGAGCGCCAGATGCCCTGCTGGAACGCTCCTGCATAGAGCGTGCTGTTAGTGTCATAGCCCGGGTCGAGCTCAACGTGATTAACGCCGCGAATTGTACCGTTGCCGTTCCAAATGAAGCTGAACGTCGCGCCACCGTCGGTCGACTTAAACAGGCCGAAGGGCGGACGCGGTGTCGGCGGGCTCGTGGTCGCGCCGCCCGTTACCGAGCTCACTCCACGCACGCCGCGCGTGGACGACACGTAAATAACATTCGCATTGTTTGGATCGACGACGATCGAACCGATCGATCGACCGGCGAACGCATCACCGGTGTATGTGCCGTTGCCAGGCGTGGAGAGGGCTGTCACAGCGTCCGCGAGTTTCGTCCAGGTAGTGCCGCCGTCGGTCGATTTGTAGACACCGACGCCAGCCTCGGAATCACCCGAAGCGTTCGGCTCGCCTGTCCCGGCGTACAATGTGGTATGCGCCGCATCATAGGTTAGAGTGCCGATTGCATTCGTTCCAAAACTGCCGGAAACAAACGTCCACGTTGGCCCGCTATTCGATAGAGCGTTGTCCGTTCGCCAAATGCCACCACCAGCGGCAGCAACCCAGAGCCGACAGCTGTCGGCAGTGCAGCCCGGGTCAATCGCAAGCGCCGTGACTCGACCAGAATACATAGTTGGAGCCCCGCTGAACGTCAAAATATCAGGAATATTCCCTGTGCTGGGTCCAATCAGATTCCAGGCGCCGATATTGCTGGTCGTGCTGCTGCGCGCCTGAACGTTCTTGAAGGCCTTTTGCGCATTTAAGGTCGCGGAAATCGGGATGTCGGTTGCGGGGTATGCGCGATTTGCATAATCCTCTTCAGCCGCAAGCCGAGGCCCGCCGTCTCGCTCGACTCCAGGCAACGCGAATTTGCTGCTAGGCAACTGGTCACGATCTTGCCTGAATTTGCTGAACGCGTTTTCGTCCGCGGTGGATTTTCCCGCCAGTCGTGGACCGGACGGTGTAGTGGCGACAAAGGCTAACGCCACTGCCGCCAGCACCAAGGTGCCGGCAACCGCGACGCGTAGATAGGAAAATACTGACGTATACGTAAGTTTCATAGAACAAGACTGCGAACTAAGAGTTCAGATTGGAGTTGAGTGAACTATGAGCGTGCCGATTCAATCAAAAAAAATCAAGACAATTCTTCTAGTTTCTGGAATGCTTGTGAATAATTGTGAATAACTCAGAAGAATCCCCGCTGCCATTAACGAAGGACTAGTAAAACCGCCGTCAATCGACCAACGCGATCTACGGACCAGGCTAGAGAAGAGGCCAAAACCTGACGCCGACGAGCTTGCTGACTCAGGGGCTGCAACAGGACAAGCGCAGGGCGCGACGACAACAGCCAAACAGAGTAATTCCGCTTGGCCTAACGAACACGCTCAACCGCCTTCGCCGCCCGCGCCCGGCAGGGACGTTTCTAAACTCACTATACTATTTATGGACGAAGCGGGATCAGCAGGGCCGGTAATGACCGTGAATCCAGACGCGGTGATATCGGCCCCAATGTCCCGGAACCCAACACCAATAGGTTCCACGGGCCCAGTAGCGGGGACCGTAGGTGTAATACGGGCGATCGCCGACGTCGATGCTGATACCGATCGCATTGGCGGTCGTGGTAAAGCCGCTCATGCAAAACAAAGCAGCAAAAAGTAACGCAAGTTTCTTCATAGTTGTCTCCTCTGTATTTAGTTAGACGATTTTCAGCCTGCTTTATTTAAGGACAGTTGCGCAAGCGAAAATGATCAGACCAGGACCGGTTTCGCCTCCTCCGGCTCAACCCATTTTCCATGTTCGCGAATCAAATCCTTCAGTCGATCTACTGCCTCCGCTTCCGGAATGTTGAATTTCACCGCTGTCTTACCGACGTAGAGATTCACTTTGCCGGGCGCGCCGCCGACGTAACCAAAATCTGCGTCCGCCATTTCGCCCGGGCCGTTAACGATGCAACCCATGATCGCGATCTTCACACCTTTGAGATGCAACGTCGCCGCTTTAATTTTCGCGGTCGTGGTTTGCAGGTTGAACAAGGTCCGCCCGCACGATGGGCACGCGACGTAATCTGTTTTGAAAATCCGCGACCCGGCAGCTTGGAGAATGTTGTAGCTCAATCGCAACGCCTGCCCCGGCGCCTCTTCGCCTTGAACCAAAACCGCGTCCCCGATTCCATCGCACAGCAGCGAACCGATGTTGGTCGATGCTACGAGCAACGTCTGAAGAAAATCTCTGTCTTCATCCTTCATCCTTCTTCCTTCATCCTTTAATAGAATCGGATGCCGCGGTTGCACTCTTGCCGCCAACAAACGAAACGCCGCGATCACCGGAAGATCGACATCGTCCTTCACCGTCACGAACTGGGACTCGGCTTTTTGATTCAATCCCGCGATCGCGGCGTCGTCCCGCGGATCGATCTCCTGAATTTCCGCGTTCTCATAAACAATCTCCGGTTTGTAATCCCCCATCTTGTCGATCTTATGCGCGATTTTGTCATAGTTTTCCCTTGGAACGACCACGCGAATTAATTCTTCGCCGCCCAAACCGACCCCCTCGCGCTCAATTCTTTCGCTCGCGCGCCGTTGATACGAAAAAGGATCGAACGACAATTCGACATCTTCTGTGGTGGCCGCCGTTTCGGCGGCGCTGCGCGACGTCAAATTTGCCAGCGCTCTCGCTACCGGAATCTCGTGTGGGCTGTCTTCGGTCAATGAAACGCGAATGGTATCGCCGATTCCATCGGCCAGGAGCGAACCGATCCCGATCGCGCTCTTGATTCGCGCGTCTTCGCCTTCGCCCGCCTCGGTCACGCCGAGATGGAGCGGATAGTTCCAGTCTGGGCCAAGCTCATTCAATCGCGCCACCAGCAATCGATAAGCGGCAATCATGATTTTTGGATTGCTCGCCTTCATTGAAAAAACGAACGCGTGATAATCCAGGTTGCGCGCGATCCGGGCGAACTCGAGCGCGCTCTCCACCATCCCGAGCGGCGTATCGCCGTATCTATTTAGAATGCGATCGCTGAGCGAGCCGTGATTCGTCCCGATCCGCATGGCGATGTCGCGCTTCTTGCACAGATCTACCAGAGGCGTGAAGCGTTCGCGAATCCGGCTGAGCTCGGCCGCGTATTGTTCGTCCGAGTATTCCCGAATCACGAATTTCTTTGAGTCGGCGTAATTGCCGGGGTTGATCCGGACCTTGTCCACCCATTTAGCCGCTTCCATCGCGGTGTCCGGCTTGAAATGAATATCGGCTACGATCGGCACATTGCAGCCCCGTGCGCGCAATCCTTTCACGATATTTTCCAAATTGCGCGAGTCTTTCACCGTCGGCGCGGTAATCCGGACAATCTCGCATCCGACGTTTGCGAGCTCGATCGTCTGTTGGATCGACATCTCGGTGTCCATCGTGTCGCAAGTGATCATCGATTGGACGCGGATCGGATTGTCCCCACCGATGCCGACATCGCCTACCCGAACCTCGCGCGAGGCCCGGCGACGAAACTGCAATGGATTCTCGCAATAATGCATTCGTTAGGCCGGACGAGGCTCGACCAGCACGGCCGTGCCGTAACACAAAACTTCCGTCACACCCTGCATGATTTCGGTCGCGTCGTAACGAAGCCCGATGATTGCGTTCGCACCAAGCGCGCGGGCATGATCCAAACAAAGTTCCAGCGCGTGCTGGCGCGTCTTCTCGCAAAGATCGGTCAGGATCGTGATGTTGCCGCCAACCAGGGTCTGCAATCCCGCGCCGATCGTGCCGAAGATCGAGCGCGAACGCACGATGATACCACGCACCACCCCAAAGGTTTTCACGACCCGATAGCCCGGCAATTCAAATGCCGTCGTTGTCATTGACGGATTCATGAAGCCAAATATAAAAGCGGCGCGCGACCGACGCAATCCGCTTAGGGGACGTCCCGGTCCTTGGCCTGCGACTGAGGAGCGTATTTGTCTAGTGCGCGCTTAACGAAGGGCAAATCCTGCAAATCAAAAAAGGTGATGTAAATAATCACGCCAACGATCAAAATCGTGCAGGTGCCTTGCACCACTTCGAGCACGCGCATGTTGAGAGGTTTGCGCCGGACCGATTCGATCAGTCCAAACAATATGTGCCCGCCGTCCAGCACTGGGATTGGCAGCATATTCAAGATCGCGAGATTGACGTTCAGAACCACGCTCAGCCAAAGAGCCAACTGCCAGCCGCGCTCGCTCACGAAAAACAGATAATAAATTCTTCCGATCCCGATCGGCCCGCTCAGGTGTTGCAGTTTAACATCCGATTTGGGTGAAGCGACCGCGCCAAGCGTATTCAACGTGCTGGTCACGCTATTATAAATGAGTTCCATCGGACTGGGATGCGCGATCGACATTTGACCGCTCGCATCCCATGCGATCCCAATTCGCAGCTGCATCTTTACCTTTCCTTCAGTCTGTTCGGTTGGGAGCGGTACCGGCTTTACCGGCAGCTCGAATCTTGAGCCGTTGCGCTCCACCTCCAACGTCAACGTTTCATCGGGATGCTTTTTAATGTACTCCAGCAACGCGAGGGGATTATAAATCGGGGCGTGATTGAATCCGCGAATGATGTCGCGCGGACGCAATCCGGCTGCAGCTGCGGGCGAGTTCGGTTCGACCTTGTCGATGATCGCCGTTTCCGCCGGCAGAATCAGCAATTGGCGAACACTTTTTCTGCGCCAACCACGCGTTTCGGCCTTGTATGGCTCTACTTGGACAGTTTCAACTTTACCGTCGCGCTCGAACTTGACCGGCACGGTCTCGCCTTCACTTCGGACAACCGCCCAGCTCACGCTGTCGTTCATTCCGAGGAAACGCGTCACTCGTCTTCCATCTACTTCCAAAATTTTGTCGCCCGGCCGCAGTCCCACTTTTTCAGCCGGCGAGTCGGGCATGATGTAACCAACAACCGTTGTCATGTCCGATTCGCTCACGGGATAGCCGACAACCCAAACTGTTGCGGCGAACACGAACGCGAGCAGCAAACTGAAAAACGGACCCGCCACCGCCACGATAATTTTGTCGAGCGCTGATATCGGCGGAAGCTGCTCGCGATCCACGTCCGCTTTGCCTTCGATGATGTCCATCGGCGCGAGCTGCGGCAGGGCCACAAACCCGCCGAACGGCAACGAGCCCAGCGAATATTGCACCCCGTTTATTTTCTTTTTCCAAAGCGGTTGGCCGAACCAGACCCCGAACTTCTCGATGTAAAGACCGCGCCAGCGCGCCGCCAGAAAATGCCCGATCTCGTGCACGACGATGAGCAAATTGAAAATGACCAGGACCTCGATGATGACGAGGATGACGCGACCGATGTGAAGAATCATTGCGCTACTGAATTATTTTTTCCCGATGGCGGCGGTGGCTTCCGCGCGCGCCCACTGATCGGCGGCCAATATCGCATCGAGATCGGGATGTGCAACGGTGCGATGTCGATCCATCACTTGCGCGACCGTTAGCCAAATTTGCGGGAAACGCAGACGTCCGTTCAAAAACGCCGCCACCGCGACTTCATTGGCTGCGTTCATGACCGCCGGCAAGGTTCCACCCGTCTCACCCGCGCGGCGCGCAAGATTGAGCGCGGGAAAATCCTCGTAGCGTGGTGGAAAGAATTCCAATTTCGACAGCGTCGAAAAATCGAGCGGCGGTAATGTGTTTGGAACACGATCCGGCCAGGTCACCGCGTATTGAATTGGGAAACACATGTTCGAGTAGCTCATCTGCGCCAGCGTCGAACCATCGGCGAACTCGACCATTGAGTGGACGATGCTTTGCGGATGAATCACCACCTCCACCCGTTTCATTTCGACGCCGAAGAGCCAGTGTGCCTCGATCATCTCAAGCCCTTTGTTGAACAGGGTCGCCGAATCGATCGTGATCTTCGGGCCCATGTTCCAGGTCGGATGCTTGAGCGCTTCCTCGACCGTAACACCGGCAAGTCGATTCGTGGGCGTCTCCCGAAACGGTCCGCCGGAGGCGGTCAAAATAATTCGGCGAACTTCCGATGCGCGACCGTCCAGGCACTGGAAGATCGCGTTGTGCTCTGAATCGACCGGCAGAATTTTCACGCCGCGTTTTCGAGCCGCCGCCGTGACCACTTCGCCCGCCATCACCAGGATTTCTTTGCTCGCCACCGCCAGATCTTTGCCCGACTCGATCGCATCAAGTGCTGGATGCAGTCCCGCCGTACCGACGATGGCGATCAGAACCATGTCCGCATCCTCCAGTCGCGCGATTTCGCGCAAACCATTTTGACCGGCGAAAATCTTCGGCTCGTACTCCAGCCTCGTTCGCAACATGTCGATCTTGCGTTCGTCCACCAGGCAGATCGCTTTCGGACGCGTTATGTTCGCCGCCGCCGCCAGTTTTTCGGCGTTACTGTTCGCAGCGAGGCCGACGATCTCCATCCGCTCCGGAATGTCGTGCGCCACTTTGAGCGTGCTGTCGCCGATCGATCCGGTTGCGCCCAAGACAACGACCCGTTTACGTTTCATTTTTTCGACAGGATGAACAGAATCTACAGAATGACTGTCGACTTGGAAGCGGCAGAGTCCGTCTTTGGTAAACGAAACTTTTTCTTAAATTCGAGCCGATCCGCGCCGAAGTTGAGCAGTAAACCTTCGTTCAGCCCACACAAATCATAGGTTTCCGGTACGTCTTCGATTCTGTCCATTTTGTTCATTCTGTCAGATTTCGATTACGCCACTCGAATGACGAGACGGAGATAGAAAAACAAAAGCGGCGCAGTGAAGAGGAGGCTGTCGATTAAATCGAGCGCGCCACCGATTCCGGGCAAAAAGTTCCCCGAATCCTTCACGCCTGTACTGCGTTTGATGATCGACTCGGCCAAATCCCCGATTACTGCGGCAAAACCCAATAACAGCCCGAGAATTGTCGCGTTTGTCCAACTCAACATCGCCAAGTGTCCCGGCATTAGTTTGAACAGCGCGAGGCTACAAAAAAGCGCGAACCCCAGAGCGCCGAAAAATCCTTCCCATGTTTTCTTCGCGCTAATTTGCGGAACCATCAGGTGCCGGCCGATCGCGCTCCCGGTAAGATACGCGCCCATATCGCTGAACTTCGTCACCGCGATCAAATAGAGGCAATAAAACTGTGCGGTCACGATTCCCGTGCCCGACCGCGGCGTCAGATAAAGAATTTTGGTGGTGAAATTGAAAAGCCAAAGCACGTAAAGCAAGCCGAACAACGTGTAAGCCATCGTTTGCAGCGGCTCATCGTGTCGCAAACGCGCGAACATTTGCCGCGCGAACATCGTCAGTAGAAAAAAGAACAACAGCGCCACTTCGAAGTCGTAGGAACCGGCCGGGCCGATGGTGGAAAAATAATGAAAACTTCCGGCCAGCATGATTGCGCCGCAGATCAATCCTGTGATTTTGAAATTCGGCAGATGCGCATGGTCGAGCATTCGGTAAAATTCCAATAGCGCGACTAGCCCAAACGCGCTGATCAATAACCAAAAGAAAATCTCGTAACCGGAAAAGGCGATCGCGAGCGCGATCGACCAAAGCACGACCGTGCTGATGAACCGCGGAATGAAAACGGACCGCGGCTTCGCAGTCTCCGACGCGGGTTGGTCAAGCGCCACGGGCATGGCGTTCATAATCTCGAAGGATGACCGGACGCGCAAGGATCGACAATCGCCGGAATCTACTTTTCCGATATCCTTATTCGCTTAACTTTACTCCGTGCAGAAAACGATCCAGGCCGTCGTAAAGGCGAAAGCCGCGCCCGGATTATGGCTCGAGCAGGTTCCCGTTCCTGAAGTTGCGGGCGGCGACGTGCTCATCCGCGTCCTCAAGACGTCTATCTGCGGGACAGACGTACATATATATAACTGGGACGTCTGGGCGCAGAAAACGATCCCCGTGCCGATGACCATCGGCCATGAGTTTGTCGGCGTGGTTGATCGGGTCGGCGACCATGTGAAAGGTTTTGCTAAAGGCGATCTCGTCGTCGGTGAAGGTCACATTACCTGCGGCCATTGTCGTAATTGCCTCGCCGGCCGGCGTCATCTTTGTCCAAACACCCAAGGCGTCGGCGTAAATCGCAATGGCGCCTGGGCCGAGTTCGTCGCCATCCCGCAATCGAATTGTTGGCACGCTGATCCCTCCATTCCGCTCGATGTCCTTTCCTGTTTCGACCCGTTAGGAAACGCTGTTCACACTGCGCTTTCGTTCGATCTGGTTGGCGAAGACGTGCTCATCACCGGCGCCGGCCCGATCGGCTGCATGGCGATCCCGATTTGCAAACACGCCGGCGCGCGTCACGTCGTCATCACCGACGTGAATTCATATCGACTCGATCTCGCGCGCAAAATGGGTGTCGATCTTGCGCTCGATGTTCGCACCGAAAGGCTCACCGATGCGATGAGGAAGCTCGGGATGAAAGAAGGGTTCGATGTCGCGCTCGAAATGTCCGGCAACCCGAAAGCGTTCGAGGACATTCTGCCGAACATGTTTCACGGCGGCAAAATCGCGTTGCTCGGCATCATGCCGGGAAGCGCCGCGATCGACTGGAACCTCGTCGTCTTCAACCAGCTCACCATTAGAGGAATCTACGGCCGCAAGATGTACGAAACCTGGTACAAAATGACCGCGCTCATCCAGAGCGGCGTCGATATCTCACCGGTCATCACCCACCACTTCCCCTACACCCAGTTCAAGGAAGCGATCGAGCTGATGAAATCCGGCAACTCCGGCAAAATCGTCCTCGACTGGAGCGGACGCTGATTTCCCTTACTGCAGCGCGGCGGCTTCCTCGTTCTGGCCTTGCAGTTCAAGCACCATCCGTTTGATGTGCTTGTAGTCGGTGTGCGATTGGAGGAACTGCAAACTTTGTTGCGGATCGCCCCAATGCAGAATTTGGATTGGTTCCTGGCGCGCGCCCCACGTGTTCATGTCGCGCTGGTTCGACATGTAAAGATCGATTGTATTTCGGCCGCTTAACGCCCAACCGTAATCCTCGACCCGATAGGTTTGTCCGGTCGATAGCAGTCGAAACGTCGTGCCCACCGGCCAGCGCGACCAATCAGCCGCGGCGCTTCCAATTTTCGGCGGTTTGCCAATCGCAACCGCACGCTTTGCGCCGTGCACCGACGTCGTTTTCGTTACTCGCGTTGTCGTCGTCACCCGCGTCGCCTTCTTTTCCTGCATGGAGAACGGCTGCAGTTTTGCGTCGGTATTTGAAATGTTGATTACATCGACATCGTCGCTGTCGGAGATCGCGCCGGAGCGCCTCACGTTTTCGGCGCGATGAATCGCCGGCCCGGCCGCATGGAGTTCGCCGCCGAGCGCGTTGCGCGAACCATACTGAGTGTGATCAGCTTCGGTATGGGTGTAAGCCGTAGTGCGGACATTCTGAAAATCCTTTTTTACCAGGGGCGCTTCATAAGCCGGAAGCGCGCGAGTCGAGGTTGTTGTCTCGCAAGCGCTGAGGAGAAGGATTGCGATGAAAGCCGCGAGAACGGCCAGGGCGAGGCTGCGTAGTTCAGCGTGGGTCAAGGCGGATCGCCAAACTTATTAACACTTATTCACAACGGCGCAAGCCGTTTTTCCACGACAAAGTTCGCCGTAATGATTTCAATCGGCCATCCCGGAGCGCAAAAATGAATCCCAGGCTGATCAAACATGCGGAGTGGATCGTTGCGATTCTCCTTTCAGCGGAGGTTTTGTTTTTCTTGTTCATGCGCGCCTCGCACGCGGGAGCACTCTGGCGAGATGAATGCGATTCTTTGGAACTCGCGCGACTGCCGACCTTCGCCGACGTCCTCCACAATTTAAAATTCACTTCGTTCCCGATCCTTTTCCCGACCACCATCCGCGTCTTCACGAATCTATTTGGAACGAGCGATGCGAGCCTGCGTTGTTTTGGGTTTCTGGTCGGAGCGGCGCTTCTGGCAGTAGCTTGGTTCAACGCACGAAGCAGTCATGGCGGCGTTCCATTAATTTTGCCGGCGCTCGCCGGACTGAATATTACTTTTCTAACCGCCGGAACGTGGATCCGTGGTTACGGGCTCGGCTCCGTCCTGGTGACGCTCGCCTTTGGATTAACGGCAATCTTCGTGGCGCGACCAACGATCATTCGACTGGTGGCGACGTTCGTTTGCTACATCGTGAGTATGCAATGCTTATACTTCGATGCTGCGCTGATTCCGGCGCTCCTGCTGGCTGCGTTTGCGGTCTGCATTCTTCGCAGGCAATTCAAATGGGCGCTGGCGCTGTCTGTGGTCGCTGCAATCTGCGCGCTCTCGTACGTCCCTAAATTTTTAACCTACTTTGAGATCCGTGATTGGGCGGTCGCGTTACAACGGCCGCATTCTTCCATTGAACTCTGGCGAGAATTCAAGTTGGCCTGCGGCGAGCCGGCTCCAATCCCGCTGTTTATGTGGTTGGCGATTCTTTCATTGTCGATCTTAGGCGTGGCGTGGAAATGCGGAACACGCTGGCGAAGCGAATCCGCACCGAAATTAGATCTCCTTCTTTTTGGCGCGTTCACGATCGTTCTGGCGGTCCCGATGCATTTTGTTTTCCTGTGGAGACTGCACAACATCCCGGACCCGCGTTACTACCTTGCGCTGCTCTGTCTCGTGGCCGCGGCGGCCGAATTAATTATCGGGTTCCTTTGCCAATTCAGTTGGGCCCGGATCGCCCGTTTGATGGTCGTGCTCGTTCTCATCGGCGTTCTGCCCGTTTTCGCCTGGCCGAAAATCACTGAGCGCGAAACGAATCTCGATCTTCTCGCCAAAGGATTGCAACAGTACGCGCACCCGGACGATCTGATCATTGTGAACCGCTGGTTTCTCGCGCCCGGCTTTAGTTGGTACTATCATGGGCCCGCTCGCTGGATGACGCTGCCAGAACTGAGCGAGAAACGGATCCACCGGTATGATTTGCTCAAAGCGAAGATGGAGTCGTGGGACGCCCTGGGCGATATTCGGTCCGCTATTTCACAAACCTTGCAGTCTGGAAACCGCGTCTGGCTCGTCGGCGGCGCGCAATTAACGAAACAAAATACACCGCTGGTTCTGGCACCCGCGCCCGATCCGCAATTTGGATGGGACTCGGGGATCTACGATCTTGCATGGGCGACACAACTCGGCGCCTTTCTCCAGCAACACGTGATGGAAGGCGAGATCGTTCTTTCTCTCGAGAAAGGGATCAGTTCAAAGGAAGACGTCCCGCTGCTGATCGCGCGCGGTTGGCGCGATTGACATCTGATTTCTGCGGTTTTGATCCGCGCGGCGCTATTGACATGAACTGGTCAAATCCCTATCTCCGCCCCTGCATGCGCCGCACCCTTTCGATTGCCGTCGTCTCTTTCGCCGCATTCCCGAGCTCCATTTGTCGATCTTCTGTGGACGATCTTCGCATCCAGTGCGCGTTCGCAATCCAAAACGGGCTCGATTTTGTCGCGGCCAGTCAAACTCCAACCGGAGGATTTGTGACCGATTGCTGGCACGCCGACGCGCCGGAACAAAAAACGCCGGTCGATGCAGTTTTTACGGCGTCACAGGTCCTTTATTCGCTCTCGTTTTGCACCGAATCCGCGAGTGCGCGAGGAACTGAAGAGCGCGCCGCGAAATACTTGGCGGCGCAACGCGAATCGCCTGGAGTCTGGCATTACTATGGGAAAGCAACCAACATCACAATATCTCCGGACGTTGATGACACCTCTGTCGCCTGGTCAGCATTACAACGTGTCGGGGTTTCGGCTCCGCCAGCCGCGCTTGACGCGATCCGCGCTAGTCGCAACCAGGACGGATTGTTCAACACTTGGGTCGGCGATCCATCTCATTGGGTCGGCATCGATAGCCGCGACGTCGACGCGGTCGTTAATCTCAACGCTCTTTTACTTTTCGGATTGGTCCATGAGAACGTAGGCGCCGTTTGCAGTTACATCGTTAAACAAGTGGAGAATGACTCCTTTCGGCGTGGGACTGTCTATTATCGCTCGCCGCTGATGTTCGCGCATGCTTTCTCGCGAGCCTATCGGGAGGGCAGCCTAACTTGTTTGAAAAACGGAGCGGCAAAAATTCGTGACGCGACGTTATCACTGCAAAACAAAGATGGATCTTGGGGAAACGATCTTGAGACAGCGTTCGGTGCGCTGACGCTTTTGAATCTGGATTACCGCGGCGAAGCGTTGGAGCGCGCGATTAAAGTTCTCCTCGCACGACAGTCCGCCGATGGTGGTTGGGCTCTGGCTCCTGCATATCGCGGCGCGGTTATGCCCTTGAATTACGGTGCGCGCTCGCTCACCACGGCTGTCGCCATCGAAGTGCTCGCAAAATATTCCGCCCAGCAATGACGAGCACCTCGCGCATTTCGGCCCTGCTGCGGCACATTCGTTTCGACGAGGTTTTCGTTCTTCAAGGAACACCGCTCATGGGCGTGCTGTTTTCGATTGGAACAATCAGCCCGTTAAAATTCCAAGCGCTCTTGCTGTTTCTTGTCGGCAGTGTTCTGCTCGTCGCTCACATCTTCAGCCTAAACGACTGGGCTGATCTAGCGCGTGGGTTCAAGGCGCCTGATCCAGAAGTGCCAACGCGACATTTGCTTTTGTTTTCTCTCGCGCTCTTGATCGCGAGCTTGCTCGTCTTTGCCTTGCTCGGATCACGCGTTGTCATCCTCGGAATCATAATCGCTGCGCTCGGATTCTTTTATTCGCATCCGAACCTCAACGCCAAAGGGACGCCGGTTGCATCCTCTTTTCCCCATCTCGTTGGAGGTTTCTTTCACTTTCTGCTCGGCTATTCGGTTTTTACACCAATCGATCCGCGCGGAATTCTGATCGGCTTATTCTTCGGTCTGACTTTTACGGCCGGACATCTCAATCACGAAGTGCGCGACTTCGAACTTGATCAGAAAAACAATGCCCGCACCAATGCCGTCGCCTTCGGCAAACGAGCGACTTTCATCGCCGGACTCATCGTCTTTAGCTGCGCTTATCTTTGTCTTTTCCTTCTCGGCCGGTTCGGATTCATCCCGCGGCCGTTAAGTTTTTTGGCGATCCTGTTTTATCCGCTGCATCTCTACTGGTCCGTCCGCGCGATCCGCAGCCAACTACAACCGGAGTTAGTCGACCGATTTCAGACCCAATATCGGTCGCTCTATGCTCTGATCGGAATTAGCATGCTCTGCTCCGTGTTTTACAGCTAGAGAGCCGAGCTTCGCCGCCCGGGTATTATGACGAAGGCAACTGCAGATCGCTCATCTAACGCTCCATCGACAAACTCCGGCGCACGCAAGATCGACATCTTGAGTCTGACGGAGCTGTGCAGTGCCGTTTTGCTTTCGGCGCTGGTGTTGTTTTTTCTCGGCGTCCGCGCGATGCATGCCGGCGCGCTCTGGCGAGATGAGGCTGCCGCAGTGCAACTCGCGCGGATGCCAACGCTGCACGATGTGGCCGCAAATTTTCAGCACGAAGCGTTTCCGCTTCCATTTCCTTTGACGCTTCGGATTTACACAAGCTTGTTCGGCGACACCGACTGCAGTTTGCGATGCTTTGGATTTGTTGTGGGAGTCGCGATGCTGGCAGCGGCCTGGTTTAATTCTCGCGCGCTCGGCGCTGCCGGCCCTGTTGTATTTCTCGCGCTCTTTGGTCTGAACGATTTTTTCGTAATTTGGGGAAGCTCGCTGCGCGGTTATGGATTAGGAAGCGCGTTCGTTCTGCTAACGGTCGGTCTAGCCGCCAAAGCTGTCCGCGACGGAACGCGTCAAAACGCAATTGCTGCAACCTTCGCCGCAGTTGCCAGTGTTCAATTCCTGCTCAACAGCCTGCCGTTAATCGCAGCGATCGCGGCAGCCGCGTTTTTCGTTTTCATTTTGGAGCGCAAATTCCGCGAGGCACGGCTGGTTTGTCTTTGTGCACTAATTCCTGCGCTCTCCTTCCTGCCATACCTGAAATCGTACCTCGGAGCGGACTGGACGATTGTTCTCAAACTTCCGGTCGCCACATCTTTGCTCTGGGAAAAATTCCAGCAAGCACTCGCAGGCGAACACTTCACGATCGGGCTGCTTTGGCAGAGCACGGCGGCGTTGTTGCTTTTGAGCGGTCTCTGGTACGTTTGGACATGTCGATCCAAAAGTTCGAGTGAAGCAAGATCACTTCGGTTCATGCTCGCATTCATTCTTCTGTCGATTGTTGCCTACGGCGTGTTCCTGAGAATGCTGAGCTACGCCACACGATCGTGGTACTACCTGCCTCTGATCTGCGCAGTCGCGGGCGGAGTTGAGCTCGTCAGTGCGTTGCTCAGCCGAATGCTTTGGATGCGTACCATGCGGATTGGCATTGGACTGCTCTTTGTAATCCTGACGCCGCTCACGCTGCAGCAACTGCGCGAGCCGTTTACCAATATGGATGCCGTCGCGCGAAAGTTGGAAGCGGAAGCGGCGGCAAACGATTTAATCGTGGTGAACCCATGGCACTTCGGACCATCATTTTACCGATACTATCATGGCGTCACGCCTTGGATCACGAGTCCCACGATGAATGAGCACCGGATCCATCGCTACGACTTGATGAAGGCAAAAATGATTGAGCCAGATCCACTAAGTGATGTCCGTTCCGCGATTCGCGAAACTCTGCAAAGCTATCACCGAGTCTGGATCGTCGGCGGTGCACGGCCAGCGGAAGAAGGATTGCCTACAACTTTAGGTCCTCCGCCTCATCCACAATTGGGCTGGGCCGGTTACATGTCATTTTGGTCGATCGAACTCGGTACTTTCCTCAATCAGCATGTTGCTGCCGGCGAGGTGGTCATCGACAAGCCGCAAGACGGCATCAATGTGGAAAACGTTCCACTTCTGGTCGCGAGCGGCTGGCAGAATTGATGCCCAACTCAGTTTTGCGTCGGTATTTGAAATGTTGATTACATCGACATCGTCGCTGTCGGAGATCGCGCCGGAGCGCCTCACGTTTTCGGCGCGATGAATCGCCGGCCCGGCCGCATGGAGTTCGCCACCGAGCGCGTTGCGCGAACCATACTGAGTGTGGTCAGCTTCGGTATGGGTGTAAGCCGTAGTGCGGACATTCTGGAAATCCTTTTTTACCAGGGGCGCTTCATAAGCCGGAAGTGCGCGAGTCGAGGTTGTTGTCTCGCAAGCGCTGAGGAGAAGGATGGCGATGAAAGCCGCGAGAACGGCCAGGGCAAGGCTGCGTAGTTCAGCGTGGGTCAAGGCGGATCGCCGAACTTATTAACACTTATTCACAACCTGGCAAGCCTGTTTTTTCGCCGGACAAACCCCGTTGGAGCCGATTCAATCTAAAATCTCAATGGTGATGCTGAAATGGCTCCATCGTACCGAGTGCGCTGTAGCGGCGCTTCTTTCCGTCATGGTGCTGTTCCTTCTGATTGTCGCAGCTTCACACGCCGGCGCGCTTTGGCGCGACGAGTGCAATTCCCTGCAGCTCGTTCGGATGTCGAGCCTCGCCGCCGTACGCGAGAATTATCCGTTCGAATCTTTCCCAGTGCTGTTCCCCATCATCTTGCGCGGGTTCACCGATTTATTTGGCACAACCGATACCGCGTTGCGGGCATTCGGCTGCCTGGTTGGCGCCGCCGTCCTCGGCGTCGGATGGTGGAACGCCCGCGTATTCCAAACAGTTCCACTGTTGTTTCCAGCTCTCGTTGGTCTGAACACGACATTTCTCGTCTGGGGAATCACAGTTCGCGGTTACGGACTTGGCACGGCGTTGATCGCCCTGAGTTTCGGCCTGGCCGTTAACGCGCTGCTTCGGCCGGGCACCAAATCGTTCGTCGCGCTAGCGATTGGCTGGCTGGCTGCGGTCCAGCTACTTTATTTCAACCTCGCACTCGTGGCCGCCATCGCCGCCGGAACCATGGCCGCGTTTCTCTGCCGTCGACAGCCAAGGTCCGCGCTCGTTGTCGCTGCAATCGCTGCCGTCTGCGCAATATCGTACGCGCCGTACTTGCGGATGTACGCAGGCATCGACTGGAACATCGTCTTGAAGTTACCGGTAACCCTGGCGTCTGTCTGGGAACGATTCACTGTTGCCTGTGGCGAGCCAGCGCGCTGGTCATTCGTTCTCTACCTGCTTCTGTTTGCGGTCGCACTCCTCGGCGCGGTGGCAGCTTTGATTTCGACGATCAAAACGAAGATATCCGGCGGAGCCGAACTTTGTCTGGCAATCATTACCTGCGCACTGGCCCCGGCCGGCTTTTATGTTTTTCTCAATCGGTTGAGTTACGCGCCAAAGGTTTGGTATTTCCTGGCTCTTTTCGCCGTGGTGGCCGCAGCCATTGAGCTCATTGCTTCGGTGCTGTCTCGCAACCTTTGGGTGCGCTGTGTCCGACTCGTCATCGTCATTGCCATAGTGGTTCTCTTTCCCTTTGCGACGTGGCGACAGCTTCTTCGACCCCGCACCAACATCGACGCCGTCGCGCAAAAATTACAGCAAGAGGCAAAGCCAAACGACTTGATCGTAGTCAATCCCTGGAGCGTCGGCCCTTCTTTTAGCTGGTATTACCACGGGCCGACTCCGTGGCTAACGGTGCCGGTAATCACCGAACATCGGAGCCATCGCTATGACCTGCTTAAGGCGAAAATGATGCAGCCTTTTCCGCTGGACGATTTGGAACAGGCGATCGCGCGCACTCTCAGCGCGGGAAATCGCGTTTGGCTGGCAGGCAACGTGGACATCCTGCCGCCCGGTAAATCGCCTTTGTCCCCATTAGCTGCGCCTGATCCGGAGTTTGGCTGGCGGCAAAGCGTTTATCGCACAGCCTGGTCGCAGCAACTTGGGCGCTTTTTGCGCGAACACGCAGCCCAACTGACACCGATGCTTCGCCCCGCGCCGGACGTACACGGTGAAGAAAACCTTCCGATCGCGGTGGTCGACGGCCGTCGCGACTAATCGGCGTCCGAGCCGCGCATTCTCTTTTTGGCGCGCGAATAAATCCGCGTAACTTGTCGCGCCATAGCTCGACAAAAAGGCGGAGCTGCGGTTCAACTATGCTCGCTGAATTTGAAAAGCAGCTTTCGCAAACACTCGAAGACATAAAGTCGCAGGGACTTTACAAAACCGAGCGGATCATCACCACGCCGCAAGATGCGCACATCGCCGTCGCCGGCGGCAAACGCGTCCTCAACATGTGCGCGAACAATTATCTCGGACTGGCCGATCATCCCGAACTGATCAAAGCGGCCAAGAAAGCGCTCGACAGTCACGGACTCGGCATGGCCAGCGTCCGTTTTATTTGCGGGACCCAGGATCTCCACAAAGAACTTGAAGCGGCGCTAACAAAATTTCTCGGGACGGAAGAGACAATCCTTTATCCGAGCGCATTCGACGCCAATGGCGGCTTGTTCGAAACATTATTCTCCGAAAAAGACGCCATCATCAGCGACGAATTGAATCACGCGTCGATTATCGACGGCATCCGGCTCTGTAAAGCGCAACGCTTTCGCTACAAACACAACGACATGGCCGATCTCGAGGCGAAGTTGAAAGAAGCGAGCGGCGCGCGCTTCCGTTTGATCGCTACTGACGGCTGTTTTTCGATGGACGGAACGATCGCCGATTTGAAACCGATCGTTGATCTCGCCGAAAAATACGATGCGCTGACGATGATCGACGACGCGCACGCGACAGGGTTCCTCGGCAAAAGCGGGCGTGGGACTCACGAATATCGCGGCGTGATGGGCAAGATCGACATCATCACCGGCACGCTCGGCAAAGCGCTTGGCGGCGCGAGCGGCGGTTTTACGAGCGGGCGGAAACAGATTGTCGATCTTCTGCGGCAGCGCTCGCGCCCGTATTTATTTTCCAACACGGTCGCGCCGCCGATTGTCGCAGCCTGTTTGAAAGCGCTCGAGATTCTGAGCGCGTCGACCGAACTGCGCGACAAACTCGAAGAGAACACGAAATATTTTCGCGAGGCTGTCACGGAACGCGGCCTGACCATCAAGCCCGGGGTCCACCCCATCGTGCCGATCATGATCGGGGACGCCGCCAAATCGCAAAAGTTCGCAGCGCGCATGCTCGAGAAAGGCGTTTACGTGATTGGTTTTTTTTATCCGGTGGTTCCGCACGGCACTGCGCGAGTTCGCGTGCAAGTTAGTGCCGCCCATTCACGCGAAGATTTGGAATTCGCGGTCAAAGCGTTCGCGGAAACGGACGAGGAGCTGAAGTAATCCGTGGAGCTCAGACTCAAACGCTGCACGATTCGAGAATATCGGCCAGACGACGCCGAATCGCTGGCCAAACATGCGAACAATCGCCGGGTTTGGCTCGGATTACGCGACGCGTTCCCACATCCTTACACGATAGAGGACGCGAACAATTTCCTGCAGGGAAAAAGCGCCGGACTGCCGCGAAGAAACTTTTGCATCGACATCAACGGCGCGGCGGTTGGGGGAATCGGCCTGCGACTTGGTGAAGACGTGCATCGACACACGGCCGAGTTTGGCTACTGGCTGGGGGAGGAATTCTGGGGACGCGGAATTATGGGCGAAGTCGTCCCCGCGTTTGTGGACTATTGCTTCAAAGAGTTTTCGCTGAATCGCCTTTTCGCCATGCCGCACTCGAGTAATCCGGCCTCGGCGAGCGTGCTGGAAAAAGCCGGGTTTGTTCTGGAAGGGCGCTTGCGTAAAAACGTGGTCAAAGACGCAAAAGTTCTCGACTCACTTCTGTTCGCCAAGACAGTCTAATTTCGCGTCATGCACTACCTGGTGATCGAGCGGTTCAAGGACGCGCCCGCGATTTACCAGCGACTGAGCGAAAAGGGCCGGCTGATGCCGGAAGGCTTGAACTACGTTTCGAGCTGGATCGATCACCATCTCAAAACCTGCTGGCAAGTGATGGAGACGGACGACTTCGTCCTGCTCGAGCGCTGGATCGACAACTGGAAAGATTTGATGAAATTCGAAATTATTCCGGTCCACACGTCGGCCGAAGTTGTAGAACTCATGAAACGGGAGGGCCGTTGATCTTGTTGTTGGCTTGCCCTTATCCGCCACCCGTTGTTTGATCGACATTCGCTATGGCAACAACCGAACAAACCGAACCGGGTCACGTAATCGTTCACGGCACCGCCGCCGGCTTTGCTCAAGAAATCGAAATTGGTTCTCACGAACTCTACGCTGACGAACCAGTCTCTTTCGGCGGCACTGAGAGCGGCCCATCGCCTTATGATCTCTTATTGGCCGCACTCGGCTCGTGCACATCGATGACAATCGGCTTTTATGCACGGAAACGGAAATGGCCACTCGAGAACATTACCGTTTCGCTTCGACACTCAAAGATCCACGCAATCGACTGTGAGGAGTGCGAAACAAAGGAAGGACGAATCGATCGGATCGAGCTCGACGTTCAACTGACCGGATCGCTCACCGACGAACAACGCGCCAAACTCATCGAAATCGCAGGCAAGTGTCCCGTCCATCAGACGCTCACATCTGAAATCAACATCAAGACTCGGGCGATCTAGAGATAAGATAACGCCGCTGAGCTATTGATCGTGCAGTGCGATGGACGAGCCGACCCAGGTCTTGTCCTTGTTGAAATCGACGCCCATCATTTTTCCCTGACTCATCCGGACAAGATTGTTGAGCAGGACCGGTTCGCCTTGTTCCGACCAGACGAACATCATCCGCAGCTCCGCTTTCGATTTCAGACCATCGACCGTAGGCACAAACGAGGCGTACTCGACCTTCTTTTGTAACAGCCACTGGTGTGGATTTTTTAAAGCCGCCAGTTTTTCGCGCGTCGGCTCCATATCGACACCGAGGCCCGCGAATGAGTAGAGCGGCTTCAAAACATAATTGTCGATCTCTTCGTGCGGCGGAAATTCATCCGCAAAAAATGCCGGAGACGTGTGCGCCGTTTTGATGAACGGCAACGAGTGCTTGCTGATCCGGTAATACCAATTCGGATGCGCGACCCAGGCCACCTCGAGTTCGTCTTGGAAACTAAATTCTATTTTGAGATCGGGACGGCGCGCGAGCTCATCGAAGATGACGCGGTTATAAATCCGCTCGATCCGGGTCGCGGTTCCGTTGCGATCGTAAAATAACTGTCGCCCGCGTTTTCTGATTTTCGTTATGCAAACAGACTGAATTCCCAGAAGCAGCTCAGTCGCCGCGAAATCAATCCGGGTTTTTTGTTTCTCGGGCTCGATCTCGAGCAAAACGACATTTTCTTGCTTTGAATCGGCCAGAATCGTTCGCCGCAAAATCTCGATGTATTGTTCGTCTTTGATTCCGCCGAACGACGAGGTCCAGTTTCGCGGGATTGCAGCAAACGCTTTGCGCATGCAGCCAAGCAACATGAATTGAAAGGCAAACAAGCTCGGAAACGCCTGGAGCTCGATCAGCCTCGGCGTGAGCCGATGGCCGTCCTCGCAAACGGCAAGATCGACGATCAGAAACTCGGGATGCTTCGACTCGTTAGGCACTTCGAAACCCGGCGGAATCGCGGACGACGAATGCATGTCGAACTCCGGCGTTTGCGTCTGGGCCGCGATCTGGTTGGCAGCGTAAACGGCTTCGTCAGTGAATTCGCGCGTCAGAAAAATTGGCGTCTCCGAAATGCGAAAATCGGCCGGCCATTTTGTCGCCTCGTTCACGCAGCGAATCAGCGCCGCGTATTTTTCAGGCGTGAAATCAGCGTTAAACCGCGCGCGGAGTTCCGAATGCATTTTAGGTAGGGATGGCTCTCTGAAAGCGTCCGACTTATTTCTCCGGCGTTCGCGCAATTCGCGCCAGTGAAATCAACTCGACGGCTGCGGTGGATCGGCCGCTCCGTCGGGCGATGCTGAAGTAATGCGGCTGCGCCGCCATATCTAACATCGAGCAAGGGACTGCTCGATCCACCTCAGGCCAGGAATTTGCCGGCCCCCATCACCTGTTCGTCGTCGAACCAGATGTCGAAATCTCGGCCGACGCAGTCGATGTGCGTTTTCGATGTCCAATCCGCGCCGGTGTGCTCGGCGTAAGGATGGCCGAAGGCGATGTGAACGCCGGGAATTTTTTCGTCCTGCAAAATGTTGCCGATTACGCGGGTTAAGGCGGTGTTCGTGCCGATGGCAAATTCGCCGACACGATTACTGTTTTCGTCGGTGCTGGTGTAAGCGCGAAAATCGTCGAGCAATTCCTTATTTTCGCAGCGAAGCTCGACAATGCGATTGTCGGCGACGTGGATGGTCAGCGGCGTGTCGCGAAGATCTCCGTACTTGCTGCAAAGATAATCGCCAACCACGCCATCGACCACGAACGTGCCGTTGGTGTTCGCCGGCGCCGTGAAAATTTCGCCACCGGGGAGGTTGCCCCATTTTTCCGGAGTGATGATGCCGCTCGTTTTCAGCCATTTCAGTTTCGGCGAGAACTCTCCTACAAAGTCGGTGCCGTGCGATGTGCGACAAGTGATGCGCTCGGCATGACGCGCGCGTTCGACCAATCGGCGACTGAGCGCATCCACTTGGCGGAAATCGGCGCGCATGCCTTCCAGCATGATCTGGCGGTTGATATTCACCATATGACCGTGACGGATGTGATGCTTGTTCACCACGTCGCTCATTTGCATGCGCGAAGGGAGCTCGCCTGGCTGACTTTGCGCGGCGAAAATCGACACCTGTGATCGCGCGAGATCGTCGAGAATGATTTGCGGCATCGCTGTAAGCGGACGCGACGCGTAGTTTTCTAAAATAAAGATCGAATGTTCGGAACCGATTGCTTCGACTTCAGCTCGCAAGGCGGCTGCGATGTCGCGGGTTGCTTCGTCCGTAATGATCGTGGCCCGCTCTTCCGGCGTTAGCTGAAGGCAAACGCTGACGGCATTGTGCGCACCGGGCGCCAGTTCGGCGTCAATCGTGTCGATGGTTAGACGATCAGGCATTTTGAGCTGTGAGACTGATGTGAAAAACGTTGAGGGGCAAGCCGCCTTTGTCATTCCGAGCGAAGTCGAGGAATCTGTAACTATTTCTGTCGTCAGAAAATTTGTGACACGCCGCGCGCACGGAAATAATAAGAGATGTCTCGACTCCGCTCGACATGACAACGAGCTACGCCACGGGCGCGTTTAACCCCTCATAGGTCTCAGCCACAATTTGGTCGACCACGGCTTTCATGTCCTGAGTACGCGCGAAGGCGGCGAGTTGGCGATCGGCGCCGGTACCTTCGCGCATGATCCGCTCGACGTGCGCCATTTCCTTTTTGCTACCGAGCTCATTTACCTCGCTCGAAACGAATTCGAGCAATTCGTTGAGCAGGCTGCGGGTATCGACTTCGGTTTCGCGGCCGAAATCGATCAGTTTGCCGTCAATTCCGTAACGGGTCGCGCGCCAACGATTTTCATCAAGCAATCGACGCCGATAAACGCGGAACGTCGTATTTTGCCTAAGCAGCTTGTACAGCTTCGCAATCATCGCCTGAATTAGGCCCGCGATAGCGAGGGTGTCGTCCACGCGTGATTGCGCATCGCACACGCGCACTTCGAGAGTGTCGAAAAACGGATGGAGCCGAATGTCCCACCAGATTTTCTTGGGATTGTCGATGCAACCGGTCTTGACCAGGAGTTTGCAGTAATCCTCGTATTCCGAGAGCGATTCGAACGCGTCGGGAATGCCAGTACGCGGAAAGCGTTCGAACACCTTCAATCGGTAACCCTTCAGCCCGGTATCCTGACCGACCCAAAATGGTGAGTTGACCGAGAGCGCGTAAATGTGCGGCAGAAAATAGCGCGCCTGGTTCATCACGTGAATCGCCGACTCACGGCTCGGAATTCCGACGTGCACGTGCAAACCGAAAATCAAATTGGCGCGCGCGAGATGCTGCATGTCCTTGACGATTTCACGATAACGTTCGCCTTCAGTGATGAGTTGGTCGCGCCAATGCGAAAACGGATGCGTCCCGACCGAGGCGATTTTTAATCCGCTGCGACTGGCGAGGTCCGCCAGCTTGCTCCGTAGCTCAATCACGTGCTTGCGCGCGTGATCGATCGAATCGCAAATCTCGGTACCGAGCTCCACCACCGATTGGTGCATCTCGGGCTTGATCTGTTCTTTGAGGAGGACCTTGCCGCCTTCGAGGATTTCCTGAATATGCGACCGCAGCTCGCGCGTCAGCGGATCGACAATCGCGAATTCCTCTTCGATTCCGAGAGTATAGGTGTGGTGCTTGGCGCTCATCGCGAGCCACAAATCTCTCTCAAAAACCTGGCGATGTCATCAGGTGGATCGGCCGCTCCGTCGGGCGATGCTAATTAATGCGGCTACCCGCACTTTAACATCGAGCTCGCCACGGGACGAGTCCGTCCGCAGGCGGACAACGGACTGCTCGATCCACGTTCTTCGACGAATCGGAACGCTGACGTCCCCTCCCGCCTTAAGCGAACTCGCCTAACGAACGTTTCGTCACCGCCGCCTCGAGATATTTGCCCCAACTCAAATTGTCGCGACCGGGCACGTGCTCGCGCGCTTTGCGGATCGCCATTTCCGAAACGGCTTCCACCACCCACTCAAAATTTCCCTGACCGACATTGGCCGCTTCCGCATCCGGCGCCGGATTGCAGAAATCGATCGCGACCGGAACACCGTCGCGGATCGCGAACTCAACTGTGTTCAAATCGTAGCCGAGAAATTCGTTCAACCTCAGAACCCCTTGTTCGACTTTTTCGATGATTTCACGCGGCGTGTTCCATTCGGTTTGGTAACGCAAATGATACGGATGCCGCGGCTCATAAGGCATGACGCGAACATGACGCTGATCGATCGAGTAACAGCGGAAGTACATGTCGAACTTCACTTCCTCCTGGAGCATCATCACGAGTTGGCCGGTCTCGTTGTAGGCCCGATAAAATTCTTCCGGGTTGTGCAATCGATAAACGTTTTTCCAGCCGCCGCCCGCGAACGGTTTGAAAAATGCCGGCCAGCCGACATAGCTGAAAATCGCTTCCCAATTCAGTGGATATTCCAGATTGCGAAACGATTTTTCATTCGTGTCCGTGGGCGGTTGATTTGATGGCAGCAGCACTGTTCGTGGAACGGCCACGCCGATTTTCGTGGCGAGCGCATTGTTGAAAAATTTTTCGTCCGCGCTCCACCAAAACGGATTATTGACCACCGCAGTACCGGTGAGCGCGGCGTTTTTCAGCCAGGCGCGATAAAACGGGACGTCCTGCGAAATGCGATCGATCACGACATCGTAGCCGCACGGTTCGCCCTGGATCACTTTGTCGATCTTGACGAACTCAGCGACGATGCCGTGTCCGCCAGTCTTCTGGTTTACCCGCTCGACAAACGCCGGTGGGAAACTGTGTTCCTGGCCAAATAGGATTCCGATTTTCTTCATAGAACAAGAACCGCAGATTACCGCCTACGGTCGCCTTGGCGACCTACGGCGCGGCAGGCGCGACTTACACGGATAGCAGCAATGCAGAATTTCTAAAACCTTTTCGAATGCCAATCCGGATTCTTCAAGCTGCCCTCGCCTTTGTATTCGAAGAGTCTGTAAACCGGCACCAGCAGGATACCGGGGCCCTTCGGATCGATCCGCACGTCAAAGTCGAGTTTGTCGTCCATGAAATAGATATCGCCGCTTCCGAGCATGGAAAAAAGTTTCCCAGCGACTTCGAAGTTTTCAGTGTGAATGATCCCTTTTTGGACGGTGAAGTCGGCGGTCGCATTCCGGGCGATGCTGTAGCCGGCGCCCGGAACAACCAGATTTAAAATTCCGGAGAGCGGGCCGAAGACGGGAATGGCGAAAACGTCGCCATTGGCGACATTCATTTTGCCGCTCCCTTGCATTGCTCGCGAGTCATCGCCGAAGCCGGTGAAATCGTAGGCGCCGCTGAGCTGGCCGTGCGCGGTTTTGTAGTTGTAATAAAGATCGGTCAAGCGCGGGAAATCGACGCCGTCGACGGCGAGCTTGGCCTGATAACGAGGATCGCCATGGGCCAGCGAAATGTCCGCGCTGCCGTGCACGTTCCCGGCAAAAAGTCCGCCTTTAAGATCGACAATCTGGAGATGATCATTCGTGAAAAGAAGTCGTCCGGCGATTTTATGGAAGGGCAAGGTTTTGCCCAAAAAAACGTAATCCATCCCGCTCGGTGCATCGACATTGATCTCGAGTCGCGTGCCGGTGCCGCCGTGAAATTGATAAACGCCGTTCGCCGTGATCGTCGGCGGCTGATGAAATTTGTAAGGCGCGACGTTTTTCGGCAGGTCCGGATCGATCCAAAAACTTACTTCGGGCGGGCGAACATTCGCTTTGATATTCGAGACGCGAACTTCGTGCTTGGCGAAGTCGTAAGTAAAAGTTCCGGTGCCAACGCCTTCGTCGCGCGTGATCTGGAAATTTTCGTAAGTGACCGCGCCGTCTGCGAAATGCACTTTTGAGGTCGCATTGTTCATCCATTGGCCGCGAAAACGGGTGCGATCGAGTGCGATATTTCCGTCACCTTGCCAGCTTTCCGGATGTCGATCTTTCCCGCGAATGGCGAGTTGAATCACCGGCGGGCGCGCGCATTCCCATTCCCCCAGAAATTCCTGTATTTCCGGAGCCAGGAACGGACGCACTTCACTCGGCGCGAGCGGCCCGTCGATGTTTAACCGAAACTCGTTAGGCGCCTCGAAAACTTCCGCGCGCAAGTCGCCCGTTGGATGTCGAATTCGGATATCGCGCAGCCAGGTGCGCTCGCCGTCCCAGGAAAATTCTAGCCGACATTGCGAGAGCGGCAAATTTTTGTAAGAGACCTTGTCGACCGCGGCGTGGCCGATCAATTTCAGCTGGGGGCGCTCGCCGCTGAAATTCGCCGACCCCGAAACGTCGATCACTGGCGGCGAATTGAAGGTGGCGTCGGCCAGCGAAGCCCCGGCGTCCGCCGCGTCGAGCAACGATTTGAGATCGAGGCTGCTGCGAGCTTGAAAATTTGCGGCGTCCGTTCGCCGGTTCCAGTTCGCAGTTGCGGCAAAGCCGCCCAGACGATCGTTCCATTCACATCGCGAAATGTTGAGGGTCTGATCGTTCCATTCCGTCGCTACGACAAAATCGCGCATCTCGTAACCTTTTCTGATGAGCAAATTGCCTTGGAGCGTCGCTTCGGCCCGGGCGTCTTCGAGCTGGGCGAGGTCGCCGCTGAATTTTATCTGCAGCGAAGGCGAACCGTTCGGAAAAGTAAATCGCTGCAGCTCCGAAACGACCCGGCGCAGGATCAACAATCGTTTTTGTCGCTCCTCCTCCGAAAGCGGCGGCGATGGCTGATAATCCGACCGTTTGATCAATTGACCGGTGGCGGAAACCCGCACGCCGCAAAGAATTCCTTCGGCCTGACTGACGAAAATCTGTTCCGGCGGAAAGTAGATATGCGCGTGAAATCTTCTGAGCTGCGGCTGCTCGGTTTTGCCCTGCGGACCTTTCAGCGGAAGCGTGACCTCAGCGTTGCGAACATCGAGCGCGTTCAGAAACGGCTGATGGTGAAAAAAAGCGGCGTAATTAATATCGAGCACGATTTCGCTGATGAAGGCGAGCGTGTGGGTGCGGTCTTGGTAACTGAAAATGCGCACATTCCGAGCGACCAGTCCGCGAAACGGATTGAGCGTAAGACGGCCGATCGATGCTTCGACACCGCTCCGATGCAACTCCTCCACAATCCGCGCCCGGGTGCGCCCGCCAAAACCTTTCCGCGCCAGATACCATCCGCCGCTGATCGCGGCCGCGATGACCAAGACAACCGCTAACCGCAAAATCGAACGCGCCAGCGGATGCGCGAGGGGCGATCGGCGATCTTGCGAGAGGTCCGTAGCGTTGGGTTCCTCGATAATAGTGGGCATTAGCGAAGTGGTACAGAGCCACAGATGAACACAAATTTACACCGATTTTTACAAGATGAGCTTCGATCTCTTTCATCTGTGTCTCTTCTGTGTGAATCTGTGGCGTGAAGATTTCTGATTTGCCCGCGATCAATGCGTCGCTCAACGCCGTCAGCACCGTTTTCATTTCGGCGGGCTGGTTTTGGATCCGGCGCAACCTCTGGCAGCGTCATGTGCCGTGCATGATCATCGCCCTGATTGCATCGACCGGTTTTCTCGTCGGTTACATCGTCTATCACGTGCACGTGGGTGAAAAATCTTCCGGTTACACTGGCTTGATCGCATGGATTTATTTCCCGCTTCTCATCACGCACGTGTTGCTCGCGTTTGTCACGCTGCCGCTGGTGATCGTTACCCTGGTGCCAGTGTTCCGGCGTCGATGGGATCGCCATCGCCGTCTTGGACGCTGGACAATGCCGATCTGGCTTTATGTTTCGGTCACCGGCGTGCTCGTTTATTTTATCCTCTACCATTGGTTCCCGCCGCCGAATCTTGCACTCGGCCAGCAGTTGATGTTTGCTCAGGGACGCAGCGACAAGGCAAAATGAGCCTATGGTGACGATCGCGACATTTAACGAGCCGGACAAGGCGAAGCGTCTAAAGCAGCGCTTTCAAGAAGCCGGCCTCAAGGCGGACATTCACAATGAGGGCCACCTTCAGGCGGTCGCGTTCATGTCTCGACCACAAGCCAACGCCAAGATCATGGTGGACGACACCGATTTCGAACGCGCGCAGAATTTAATGATCGAATGGGAGACAAGCGATCCCGACGTCGCCGCCGCCATTATTCGCTGTCCGCAATGCGGATCGTCGAACATCGAGTATCCGCAAATGACGCGTAAGTTCATGACTCCGGCGTTGGTCGGGCTTCTCTGCGCGCTGAAAATCATTCCCAAGGAATTTTATTGCCAGGATTGCCATTACACTTGGAGCAACGAGGAAGAGCGCACCATCGGCCGGCTCTGGCACCGCTTCTTCCCGGGACGCGAGGAAGCGACCTAATTTTTCGGCGCATCGCGGCTGGAAATTGGCCGCGCCCGCGACAAAATTACCGCCCGCGCTATTTGATCCATGAAGTGGCTCTTTGTCCTGTTTCTCGCAATTATCATTTTCGGCGGCGCCGCCTGGTTCGGATACAACTTTGTTTTCAAGGAAGATATCCAGGTGCGCAAAGAGCAGCGCGGCGAAGTCGCTCCCGAACCGCGCATCGATCTGGCCCTGCCGGAATTTGAGGAGGCGGCCAAATTGCGCCAGGACGGAAAAATTCCGGAAGCGCGCGCCGCCCTCACCGCTTTTATCCAAAAATATCCAACCAGCCCCCACGCCGAGGAAGCCAAGGACTTATTAGGCGAAGTGAATGTCGACATTCTTCTTTCGCGCACGCCCTCGCCCGAGAAAGAGGAATACATCGTCAAGCCCGGCGACGTTTTGCAGAAGGTCGCGCGCAAAGTAAAATCGACGCCCGAGTTGATTATGCGGATGAACAATTTGAGCGGCACGATGCTTCATATCGGCGAGCGCTTGCTCGTCTCGCATCCGGATTTTGCCATCGTAGTTCAGCGCAAACCAAAACTGCTTGTCCTCCTCAATCACGGCGGATTCTTCAAGCAATACCATGTGCGCGAGGAAAAATTGCCGGCCAAAGTCCCATCCAAAGTCACGACCAAGGTCGCCGAAGTGATGGCGTGGAACGGTGGCAAACGCGTCGGCTTCGGCACCAAAGAATTTATTGGCAGCACCCGGTGGATCCGGCTCAGCTCACAGGCCTACACGATTTATTCCGTTCCCGATTCGGCGCATCCGGCCTTGTCGCAGCCTCCGCCTCCACAGGGACTTGGCCTTGCCGCGGCGGACGTGGAAGAATTGAGCAGCCTGATCAATAATAAGACCCCGGTCACAATCACCGATTAGCGCAATGGACCTTCAACCGCTCGATTTTGAAAAGCCGATCCTGGAATTGGAACGGCGTCTGCAGGAGTTGAAGGCGCATTCGCGCGAGAACGATGTCGATCTTGGTTCGGAAGTAGAAGCGATCGAGGCCAAGTTGCGCGACACGCGCCGCCAGGTTTACGGAAATCTGAGCGCGTGGCAGCGCGTCCAAATCGCGCGGCATGTGCAACGGCCGTTCGCGCTCGATTATGTCGAGCGCTGTTTCACCGGTTGGACCGAACTGCACGGCGACCGGCATTTTGCCGACGACAAAGCGATGCCGAGCGGACTTGCCATGCTCGATTCCCAACGCTGTGTCGTCATCACCCACCAAAAAGGCCGCAACACCAAGGAAAACGTGATGCGCAATTTCGGTTGCGCCCATCCCGAGGGCTATCGCAAAGCTCTCCGCCTGATGCGGCTCGCCCAGAAATTTTCGATGCCGGTAATTTCGTTGATCGACACACCGGGCGCGTTTCCAGGAATCGGCTCGGAAGAACGGCACATCTCCGAAGCGATCGCGGTCAATCTGCGCGAGATGATGAATTTGCGGATACCGATTATTGCCGCGGTGATCGGTGAAGGCGGCTCGGGCGGTGCACTTGGCATTGGGGTCGCTGACCGCGTTCTGATTTTGGAGAACGCATACTATTCGGTCATCAGCCCGGAAGCGTGTTCGGCCATTCTTTGGCGCGACCGGCGCCACGCGCCCGAAGCCGCGGAAGCGTTGAAGTTGACGGCGCAGGATTTGTTAAAACTTAACGTAGTCGATGAAATCGTGGACGAACCCGAAGGCGGCGCGCACCGCGATTACGAAACGTCGGCAACAAATCTCGGCATGGCCTTGCGACGGAATCTGGAAGGTATCATCACCACGCCGGTGGATGAGTTGCTCAAGAAGCGATACAAAAAGTTTCGGAAACTCGGCAATTTCGCCGAATCGAAACCGAGTTCGGCGAGTTCATAATTGGTGATGCGACTCCAGGGCTGTCGATCTTGCGGATGCTTTGCCGCAATTTTTCTCGCCGTTTCTACCGCGCAGGCAGGTTCAGCCGCGGGTTTCAGTTATCACCGCGACACCCTCGCATTCGCGAACACAACCGTATTCGCCTACGAACAGGGAAAAATCGTTTCTCACCACAATTTCTTTGAGCGGAAAAAACCGGACCGCTACACCCGCCGCTGTTTCGTCATGACCCGGACCGTCGAGCAGTTTTACAAGTTCGCCCGGTTCGATCCGAACTCTCCGCTCTTAGATGAGAGCGAGCTGCATAAACGCATTCGAGCGGTCACGCGCAAACCTCCATGGCACGATCCATTGCCGCCGGAAAAGCGCGTCGTCTTTCCCGGTTATCACAATTTGCGCGAAATGAGTCAGGCGCACACCAGGCTGATGCAGAGAAATATCGGCCTCGGCTGGGTCGCTTATCTACGGCCGGGGAATTTCCGGATGTTTTATTTACACAACCGGACTTATCAGGAAAAAACGCATCAAGAACTGGAGCAAACGCTCGCCCGCGGCGAATTTTTCATCGCGTATCTCTCGGATTATCCGATCCTCCACATCAATCATTCCGTCCTTGTCTACACTCACGATGGCCAGCGATCTCCCGACGGCACCGATGATTATCTGGTTTACGATCCGAATCATGCCGACGCGCCGCGTCATTTGAAATGGCTGCCGGAGAAGCGCGAGTTCGATTATCAGAAAGATCAGGAATTCGTCGGCGGGTTCACCCGCGTCTTTCAGGTTTACGGCAAGTTGTTGCAGTAATTTCCATCACGCGATTGGACGCGGCGGAAATAAAAACCGCAGCGCCGGCTCAACCCGCATCGCCCAAGCGCCTTCGCTGTGATCGGCGCCTTCGATTTCGTGGTAATGCAAATCCTCGAACGGGTGCCAGCCTTTCTCGATCAATGCCGCGCATAAAGTTCGCGCGCGTTCCCAACCCGGTTCGTTTGTGCCGGTGTCGAGCCAGATTTTGAGCGGAAGTTTTCGGTCAAGATCGTTGACCATTTTCACAATGACTTGATCGTCCCACCAAACTGATGGCGACATCGCGATAAGACGCGTGAAAAAATTCGGAAACCACAAGCCTAATGAAAGCGTTAGCAACGCCCCAAGCGACGAACCTCCCAGGCCGGTGAATTCCGCCTCCGGTTTCGTGCGATATTGTCTGTCGATGTAAGGCTTAAGTTCTTCGATCAGAAACCGCCCATATCTTCGCGCCCAACCTTTGCTCCGTTTTTTGCGTTTCGCGCTCGCATCAATTATTCCCGGAGTCGGCGCATATTCGTGAATGCGATCTTCGCCCGTGTTGGCAATCGCCACGATGATCAACGGCTCGATCAGATTTTGCCGAACCAATCGCTGCGCAGTTTCGTCGACCCCCCACTCGACCCCGCCAAACGAGGTGGCCGCGTCGAAAACGTTCTGGCCGTCCTGCAAGTACAAAACGGGATGGCGCTTTCGCGAAAAACGCGAATACCCGCGCGGCAACCAAACGAGAACATCGCGACGATTACCAAGGATTTTCGATGGAAACCTGCGGTGCCGCCTGATTGTTCCGGTGAGTGTGTGCTTGGACATGAAACCGAGACGCTTCGTTGAAGATGTCGAACTTGTCCACCGTGAGGCAAGTGGATTGACCTCAATCGCCTGCTCTCCTTATTGTCGACCTTTCAATGAATCAATGAACGAACGTTACATCAAATGGCACACACCCTGGCTCAACCGCGAGTTTGAAATGCTCGCCTTCGGAAACGGCGGAGGACTGCCGCTGATTTTATTTCCGACCTCGTTCGGCAGTTATTACCAAAACAAGGATTTCGGTCTCGTCGGTTCAGTCGCTTCCTACGTCGATGCCGGGAAGGTCACGGTTTACTGCCCGGACGCAATCGATCTCGACAGTTTTTACAACAAGTCAATTCATCCAGCCGATCGGATGAAAACGCATAACGCTTACGAAAATGTGATTGTCCGCGATGTGTTCGAACACGCACGGCGCGAATGTCATTGTCATCGTGTGGCCGTGTGCGGTGCGAGTCTTGGCGCTTATCACGCCGCCAACATCGCGTTTCGTCATCCGGATACGGTTGGTAATCTCATTAGTCTGAGCGGTTCGTTCGACATCAGCGATTTTTTCGACGACTATTACGACGACAACATTTATTTCAACAGTCCGTTTCATTATCTGCCGAACACGACCGATCCGTGGAAATACAATCACATGGGCATCATCATCGGCACTGGTGAATGGGACAACACTCGCCACGAATCATATCGGCTTTCGGAAATTCTGAATTCGAAAGGGATCCAGCATTGGCTCGATGATGGGAAATGGCGCGGCCACGATTGGAATTACTGGCGCGACATGCTGCCGTATTATTTGTCGAAGATTTAGCTGTAGTGGCCGCCGTCTCGGCGGCAATCAGCTCGTGTCGCTGCGGACAGCGGCCTCTGCAACGGAATGACAAAAGACAAGATCCTGCTTGGGGCGCACACGTCGATCGGCGGCGGCGTGCACACCGCAATTGAGCGCGGCTGCTCGATCAACTGCACCGCGATCCAGATGTTCGTGAAAAACAATATGCAATGGTTTGCGCGCCCGCTCGCGCGCGAGGAAATCCGCGCCTTCCTCGAACATCGCCAACGTGGCCAGCTATTATCGGTCTTTGCCCACGCGAATTATTTGATCAATCTCGCGGCCACCAATCCGCAGTTTCACGCGAATTCCATCCGCGCTTTGTCTGAAGAGCTTACTCGGACCGATCAACTCGAGCTTCCATTTCTGGTTCTTCATCCCGGCGCCCATCTCGGCGCAGGCGAAGAAGCGGCACTCGAAAAAATCGTCGCCTCGGTCAATCGCGTGTTTCGAAAAATCCCAAAAGTGAAGACGCGCATCGCGGTCGAAACGACCGCCGGCCAGGGCTCGTGTCTCGGCCACAGCTTCGAGCAGATCGCTTACATCATCCAAAATGTGCGCGAGCCGGAGCGACTTTGTGTTTGTCTCGACACCGCGCACATTTTCGCCGCCGGTTACGACATCGGGAGTGAAGCCGGGATCAAGAAAACATTTCGCGAATTCGATCGCGTGATCGGCCTCGATCGCCTGGCTGCCATTCACCTGAACGATTCCAAAACCGCGCGCGGCTCGCGGGTGGACCGACATCAGCACATCGGCAAAGGCCAGATCGGCCTGGCCGCATTCCGCTTCATCATGCGCGACCGGCGATTTCGAAAAACCCCAAAGGTTCTCGAAACGCCGAAGGGCAAGGAATTGCATGAAGACGTCGCGAACATGAAAACGCTGCGTGGACTGCTGTAGTGGTCGCCGTCTCGACGACAATGCCAAAGTGCCGCTGAGGACAGCGGCCTCTACAGTTCAACTAATCAGTCGGATTGCCAACGGATAGCGATAGAGCTTGCCTTCGCTGGCCTGGATCGAAGCGACGATGACAAAAATAATGTTAAGAATATGCAGCAGAATCAGGATTGGAATGCCGATCAAGACAATGATCAAAATCGCCGCGATCGCGTTCCAGATCAGCATCGAAATCTGAAAGTTCATCGACTCTTTGCCGTGGGCGTCGATCTCGGGCGAATCCTGACGCTTGGCCAGCCAGACGATAAGCGGGCCAACAATGTGACCCGCGACCGGCACTAAGAATCCGACTAAAGCGGTGGCATGCGCAAGAATGCACCACGTTCGCACACTGGAAGATGTCGATGTTGTCGTTGTCTCCATAGTTATCCTTTCACGCGTTCGATTTGAGCACCGAGCTCGCTCAGTTTCTCATCCAAATGTTCGTAGCCGCGATCAATATGATAAACGCGGCTGACTTCGGTGATTCCGTCCGCCTTCAATCCGGCAAGCACGAGTGCGGCTGACGCGCGCAAATCGCTCGCCATCACCGGCGCGCCAAAGAGACGATCGACGCCTTGGATCACGGCGGTTGGCCCCTCAAGATCGACATGTGCGCCCATGCGTTTGAGCTCCGCCACGTGCATGTAGCGCTGCGGAAAAATGTTTTCTGTGATGACGCTGATTCCGCCAGTGGTGGAAAGAAGCGCACACATTTGTGCCTGCATATCGGTCGGAAAACCAGGATATGGCTCGGTCGCGAGTTCAAGCGGTGCGGCCACGCCGTTGGGCGAAACGGTTATAGAATTGTTGGTCGATTCGATTTTGAATCCGCAATTGCTCAGCGCCTTGGTCACGGCTTGAACGTGCTCCGGCTCGACGCGCTTGATCGTGACTCCTTTGCCGCAAATCGCGGCCGCAACCAGAAAAGTTCCGGCCTCGATCCGGTCAGGAATGATGTCGTGCTCAGCACCGTGCAATTCCTTGACGCCTTCAACGATAATGCGGCGAGTGCCGGCACCTTCAATCTTCGCGCCCATCTTGTTCAGAAAATTCGCGAGATCGACAACTTCCGGTTCCTGAGCGGCGCCTTCGATCACGGTCGTCCCTTCTGCCAGCGCTGCCGCCATCATTACGTTGTCGGTGCCGAGAACGGTCGGCCCAAATTTGCCGCGCAAATTGATCACCGCACCGGTGAGTTTCGGCGCAAACACTTTGATGTTGCCGGCTTCCACCCGAACGGCAGAACCGAGCGCTTCGAATCCCTTCAAGTGCAGGTCGATCGGACGATCGCCGATGACGCAGCCGCCCGGCAACGAAACCGTCGCTTCCTTGCAGCGGCCGAGCAACGGACCAATGACGCAAACAGAAGCGCGCATCCTCCGAACAACATCATAGGGCGCAACCGAATCGATTTTCGCGGCCGCGACCGTGACTGTGCCGCTGGCGCGTTCCACTTCCGCGCCGAGGTGCTTCAAAATTTGCAGCATGTAATTCGTGTCGCTCAGGTCCGGCACACGGTGAATCGTGCACGGCTCGCGCGTGAGCAGCGTCGCCGCCAGAATCGGCAGGGCGGAATTCTTCGAGCCGCTGATTTTGATCGTTCCGCTCAGCGGATGTCCCCCGTGGATCCGGATTTTATCCATACCTGGCTAAGAGAAAACGTGAGATACCTGAATAATCCTTTTTTAACTCGATGTCGTGATAATTTTTTTGACGAAGAAAGTCCGAAAATCCTTCAGCCTGACCAAGGCCAATTTCCAGGGCCAGCAGCCCGCCCGGTTCGAGATGCGCGGGCGCTTGCTCGATTAATTTTCGCACCAACTCGTCACCGCTGGGTCCGCCAAAGAGTGCCACTTCTGGATCATGCAGCACTTCGCGCGCGAGCAAATGTCGATCTTGCATGGAAATGTAGGGAAGATTCGCCCCGATCAGGTCGAATCTTTCAGACAAATTTTCGAGCAGATCGCTTTTTTGAAATCGGACCCGTTCACTTAATCGGAGCTGGGCCGCGTTTTCGCGCGCCAGCGACAGCGCGTCTTCGGAAATGTCGACGCCATAAATTTCTGCTTCCGGAAACTTCGCTGCCAAGCTGAGCGCGATCACACCTGACCCAGTTCCCACATCAATGATTTTCGATTTTCGATTCTCGATTCTCGATTGCAGCAGCTCGACGAGCTCCTCAGTCTCGGGCCGCGGCACCATCGCGCGTTTATCGATTGCGAAGGTGTGACCGCAAAATTCAACCGTGCCCAACAAATGCTGAAGCGGTTCGCCTTGGCCTCGGCGCTTTACCAGATCGCGCAACGGTCGAAGCTCGTTTTCGGCAAGATTCCGCTCGAACTCTAAATAAAGATCCATTCGCGATAGTCGGAGTGTGTGAGCGAGCAACTGCTCTGCGTTTAAGCGCGGGTTCTCGATCTCGTGATTCGCGAAGTACGCAGTCGTGGACTGCAGGACTTCGAGGAGCGTGATCTTTTTTGTCATGCCGAGCGAAGTCGAGACATCTCAAGATATTTCTGAAATAGTCACAGATTTCTCCACTTCGGTCGAAATGACAGAAATGGTGTGAATCACGCGATCGACGACTCTTTCAATCGCTCTGCCACATCGGCGGCTTGGAGCGCACGAATCATCTCCTCGAGATTCCCGTCGATAACGCGATCTAAGTTATAGAGCGTCAGTCCGATACGGTGGTCGGTCAGGCGGTTCTGAGGAAAATTGTAGGTCCTAATTTTTTCTTCGCGCCCGCCGGTGCCAATCTGTCCGCGACGTTGCGCGCTGTATTTCGCCGCCTCCTCCTGCTGTTGCCGTTCAAGCAATCGCGCCCGCAAGATCGACAATGCCTTTTCCTTGTTCTTAAGCTGACTGCGACCGTCCTGGCAACGAACAATCGTGCCGGTTGGAATGTGCATCACTTGCACTGCGGAGTCGGTGGTGTTCACGCCTTGTCCGCCCGGACCGCCGGCGCGGGAAACTTCAATCCGCAAATCTTCCGGCTTTAATTCAACATCGACATCTTCCGCTTCCGGCAGCACCGCGACCGTGGCGGTGGAAGTGTGGATGCGCCCCTGCGCTTCGGTCGCAGGCACCCGTTGGACCCGATGCACGCCGCTTTCGTAGCGCAACTTTCGAAAAACCGATTCACCCGAGACTTTGAAGATCACTTCCTTTAGTCCGCTCATCTCCGACGGACTCGATTCGAGATCTTCCGTTTTTAATCCGGCCGACTCGGCGTAGCGGTGATACATCCGGTAGAGATCGGCCGCGAAAATGGCGGCTTCGTTTCCGCCCGTGCCGGCGCGAATTTCGACGATCGCGTCACGATCTTCATTTTCGTCCGGCGGCAGCAACGCGATTTGTAAGTCGCGCTCGAGCTCGGCCACGCGCTTTTCCAAATCCGGAATCTCGTCGTCCGCCATGGCCGCGATCTCCACGTCGCGGGACGTGGCCAGCTCGCGATTATCATCCAGCTGCTTGCGCGCGTTTTCCAATTCGTCCCAATTCGCCAGCACAGTTTTGATGCCCGCGTGCTCGCGCATGATTTCGCCGGCGCGCTTGCGATTGTCGAAAAGCTTCGGGTCGGCGATCTCGTGTTCGAGCTGCTCGAACCGCTCGCGTTTGCGTTGAATGAGAGGATCAAAGTCCATGAGGGTGACCCCGAAGACCTTCGAGGGCGTCAAACGGCGATCGCAGACCGCCGTTACAGTTCAGCTAACCTTTTTTGCCAGAGCGCACGGCTTTGGTGCTGCCATAGCGCTTGGCGAATTTTTCGACGCGACCGGCCGTGTCCACGAATTTTTGTTCGCCGGTGAAAAACGGATGACAAGCGGCGCAAATACCGATTCTAATGTCACGACACGTCGAGCGCGTGTGATAAACCGCGCCGCACGCGCAAACGATATCGGTCTCGTGATACTCTGGGTGAATGCCTGCTTTCATCGTCAAAAATGAGCGCCGAATGTAACCGCCTGGGCATTTTACGCAAGGGATGAAACCGAAAGACGTATTGCTGCAAAGATGGGCGGCGATTCTCGCTCAAAAGGGCGACCAGCCCGCCATTTTTAATACCCGCGGCCAGGTCGATCGGACGTTCCGTGGAATTGATGAACGCGCGAGGGGCTTCGAACCAAAAATCGACAAGTTCGCCGATGGAAGCGTAATCGCCGTCCAAATCGGCAATCACGAAGATTGGCCGTCGATTTTCATCGCTTGTCTGCGTCGCGGAATGATCGTTCTGCCACTCGAGCAATCGGTCACTGACCAGCAGCGGGATGCGGCGCTAAAAATTTGTAATGCGAGTGGCGTTGTAGCCGCCGCCGTCACTGGCGGCAGGGACCTGGAGGTTCTGCCGATGGGGACATCGGCAGCTACAACTCATTGGAGAAACGATCCACCCACGCTTCTCAAGCTGACATCCGGCACAACGGCCGGACCGCGCGCGATTCGGTTTGGCAGTGAACAGCTTCTGGTTGATTGCGATCAGATCTGCGACACGATGGGCATCTCCGATGTCGATCTTAATTTCGGCGTCATTCCGATTTCGCATTCCTACGGATTCAGCAATTTGCTCACGCCCCTGATCGCACGCGGCGTGCCGCTTGTTGTTAGTCAGGACCGAACGCCCCGCGCTGTTCTCGCCGACATCGCAAAAACAGACGCGACGGTTTTCCCGGGTATGCCGCTCTTCTATCAAGCGTTTTGCGAAATGGAAAATATTCCGCCGCTCCCCAAGTTGCGCGTGTGTATTTCCGCTGGCGCGCCGCTGCCAATTGTCACGGCAAAAAAATTCCGAGAGAAGTTCGCGCTGCCGATCCATTCATTTTACGGCGCGTCGGAATGCGGCGGAATTTGCTACGACCGAGAGGCCAAGAACGAGATCGAAGGTTTCGTCGGCGCGCCGATGAAAGCTGTCGATCTTGAAATGATCGATCCAAACGCGCAATCGAGTCAGGCACGCGTCCGCAGCGCCGCCGTCGGCGATGGTTACTTTCCCGACGTTGACGAAGAAAAATTGGGCAATGGCATTTTCGTTCCGGACGATCTCCTCGCGCGTCACGGTTCCGGATTCAAAATCGTTGGACGTGTCTCCGACGTGATCAATGTCGCCGGAAAAAAAGTGAACCCGGCCGAGATTGAAGAACGCTTGCTCCAGTTTCCTGGCGTTCGTCAGGCGGTTGCCTTTGGTCGCCCCGCCGGCGCGGGATTGCGAAACGAGGAAGTCGCGGCTTGCGTGGTGGCGAATGTCGATCTTCGCGAAAACGAGCTGATGGAATTCTGCCGGACAGCGTTGAGCGGGTGGCAGGTGCCAAAGCGGATTTTTATCGTCGATTCGATTCCGACGAACGAACGCGGGAAAATCAGCCGACGGGAATTGGCGAAGCAATTCAGGTAGGACATCGCGCTGCGGCGGACGCCGCAGCGCAGGGTCCCTACCAGCGAAAAATTCTTTGCATTTGCCAAGAAGCAGGCATTGCTAACGAATTGAGCGTCGAGACATTCCTCGAGACGCGCCCTGATGAAACAGAAAAAATCGAAAAAGAGCACGCGGATTCTGGTTTTGGAACCGGATGAACAATTGGCGTCCGCAATCATGTCTTCTTTACAGGAGGCGGCTCCGGAGGCGCTGGTAGAGATGACGCATAGTTTGGAGGAGGCGCAGCAGCTCGCTCTGGGAGTGAAGCCCGAACTTTTTGTTCTCGACGTCGATGCAGCTCTGGATCTTGGCCAAGATTTTCTTTACGATTTGCGAACCAGCCACCCGAACGCCCGCGCGATCATTTTAACCGGCGTTCATTTGCCCGAGCAACGGGAACAAGTCGCCGGACTCGGCGCGATTCACTTTCTCGAGAAGCCGCTGGTGCAATGGGATTTTGTCGATCTGGTCGAGCACCTGTTGCGTTCCGCCAAGGACAAGACCGCGGAAAACTTTCAAGGCACGCTCCGCGATCTCCAATTCACCGACATTATTCAGCTTAAATGCATGAGTGGCGCGACCGCGGTGGTGGAGTTCATCGGGCCGAGCGGCGAAAAAGCGCGGGTTTTCTTTGAGAAAGGGCAGGTCCGTCACGCGACTGCTCCTGGTCGACAAGGAATCGCGGCGTTCAATCAGATTGTTCGCTGGAAGGGCGGAACGATTTCCGAAGTTACCGACGCGCCTTCCAGCCCGCGCACGATCGACATGGATTGGCAGCACTTGCTCATAGAAGCGGTCCGGGGCGTCGATGAAGCCGAGGCCACGCCGGCGGGAGAATCGCGCCAGGAGAATCCAAAAATCCTGGTGGTCGACGATAGCCTGATGCTCCTCAGTTTCGTGAAAGGAGCTTTGATTGACGCAAATTACGACGTCACGACGGCATCGACCGGCGAAGAGGCTGTTCGCGCAGCGCAAACTGGTATGCCGGATCTCATTCTCTTGGATTTCATTTTGCCGGACGTGAAAGGCGATGAAGTTTGCCGCCGTTTGCTGGAGAATCCCGGAACGGCTGCGATTCCGGTCGTCTACATGTCCGGCTACGGCGCGGAACTGCAGGCGAGCCGGAGCGAAAATTCAAATGTGATTGGGTTCTTGAATAAACCGTTCACTTCGGATTTGCTTATTCAAACGGTAGAAACCCATATGCCTCGAAAACCGGAAGAGCCGGAGCCAACCCAGCCAAGTGTCGCGGAGCCGACACCGGCGACGGAAGCCGACTTCCCGGTCGAACAGGAAGCGGCCTATCGCGAAGCGAGCGAAGTCGGCCCTGAAATTACGCAAGCGCAGGAAACTCCATGGTGGACCCCAGCGCCAGAGACCGATATGCCACCCGCAGCGACACCGGCGGCGTTCGAGCCCGCGGCCGAGCAATCTTATGTTCCCGACGAATCGCTCACCGGCGACGCTTATTTCTGCGGCGACACGCGCTTCTTCTCGTTAAATCGCGCGCTCCAGATTATTGCGACCCAAAAACTCACCGGGACGCTCCGATTCTTTTGGGACAAGCAGCCGGTCGAGCTTTTGACTCAGAACGGACAGGTGCTCTTTGCCACGTCGCGTGATCCGGAGATGTATTGCCCCGAAGCGCCCGTGACTCTGAGCAATGTCGATCCGGACCGGATCGCGGCTGCGCGCGCCCAACAACAGGAGACCGGGTGCCCGCTCTTCGTCACGCTCGCACAGGAGGATTTGATTTTGCACGAGCCGGCAATGCAATTAACGCAGCATCACGGGCAAAAACTCTTCGCCGAACTTTGGAGCGCACCGTGCGTTCGCTTTTCATTTCATCAAGGAGCGCTTCCGGACTTCGCCACTGCGCTCCCGGGCGAGCTCGATGTCGATCAATGGGCCTTGGCGACCCTGCGCTTCGTTCAGTTTCCGCAACTTGGGGACCGCGCTTATTATGACCCCACCTCCGTTCCGGCTTACACTCGCGACGGATTTGAGAGAGTGCAGAACCTGCGGCTCACCGTCGCCGAGGCGCAGTTCGCATCGCAGTTCAACAGCGTGCGTTCGGTCCAACAGATCGCAAAAAATCTGCGGCTCGATTTGAAATTCGCGAGCGTAACGCTTTTCCGGTTCCTCGCCCTTGAAATTGTTGAATGCTGGCCGGGTAGCACTGCAACCGGGCAGGAAAAGAAGGGCATTTTCCAGCGCCTCGGTCAGGTCGTCGGTCTCGGCGAGTAACTCGGAAGTGTTCGCGAGTCGATGAACAGGACTCTCGTCGTCGACATCGGCGGCACCCACGTAAAGCTGATGATCGAAGGCGCAGATCAGCGCGTGTTCGATTCCGGCATGCGAATGCAACCGGCCGACTTTGTCGCTCGAGTAAAAGAAAACACTCGCGATTGGAACTTCGAAAATATCTCGATCGGATTTCCGTCGCCAGTTCGCGGCGGTCAAATAATCAGAGACCCGAAACATCTCGGCCCGGGCTGGGTCGGGTTTGATTTTGGCGAGTCGTTAGGCAAACCGGTCCATGTCATCAACGACGCCGCGATGCAGGCCTTGGGCAGTTATCACGACGGGCGGATGCTTTTTCTCGGACTTGGCACCGGCCTCGGTTCTGCCCTCGCTTTTGAAAACATGCTCTTTCCCCTCGAGCTCGGCGATCTTCCCTATTGCGATCGCGACATCATCGAGAATTTTCTCGGCATTCCCGGAATCGAACGACTCGGAGAAGAAGAATGGAAACGCGAAGTGATCTTTGCCGTCACGCAGCTGAAAAAATCGTTCATCGCCGATTACGTCGTCCTCGGTGGCGGCAATGTGCACCGGTTCGATCAATTGCCGGAAGGTATTGAGCGCGGTAAAAACGAAAACGCTTTTCTCGGGGGCGTCCGCCTTTGGGAAACAAAAGCCGGTGGCGAGAGGAAATGGCAGATCTTCTGATCGAACGGCTCAACCCACTCAACATTGTACCTTCCCTAAATATTTGAGTCATTTCTCAATGTCCAACGTCCAAGAATTCCGCCCAGCTGAGCTTGAGCTCGCCCTTGCCACCTACGATGGGTTCCAGTGGGTGATCTGCTGCGAAGTGAGCGACCTTCATCGCTTGAACACGCCGTGACCTTATTGCTCGCATATCCGCACTCGGTCACACCTACGCCGGCTGTGAGGGATGAAAATGGTTGGTGTACAATTCCGGGCCTGACTGTCTATGGACAGATCCGCACCCCGTTAACAAGTGAAGCAATCGTGAAGATTCGCGCAGTCGATGGTGATGGCTACAGTTACGAGCTCACACTCGAAGGCGTTGAACTCGTCAACAGAACCCCGAAACAGCCGAAGTAAGGATATTCCTTATCCCCCAAAGCGACTAGTGACCGCCATCGAAGAAAAACTATTTGCGGAGCCTAGTAAGCGCGCCGGTCCCTCGCGTGTCATCACCGGGCGGCAGCTTCGCGATTCGAACTTCGCTGATTTCGTAACCGAATTAAAGAAAGCCTTCATCACCGATTATGTGGTCCTGGGCGGCGGTCTTGTGCACCAGTTTACGCGACTATCGAAGGGAATTGAGCGCGGACGAAACGAAAATGCGTTCCTCGGCGGGAAACGCCTCTGGGAAACCAAGCCGCGTTCCCGCGAACTAAAATGGCGCCCGCTTTAATTGCGGCGGCTAGACCGATCTGGCGAAACTAACAACAGGCTCTAAGCAAACCGATTTTGTCAGTTTCTCTGATCAGATTAGGACGCTACCTGTGGCTTGGATGGCTGAGGGGCGCGACATATCTTTTCAACAAGAGCCTCGAACTTTTCAACCCGAGGCTTTAACTTACGCATCTCGAAGCCTAGCTTTAAGAGCTTGGACCAAATTTTGAGGATCTCCGTCTGCGTCTTGTCCCTGGCCAGCAGGTCACGAGTCTGGTGGTCAAGCAATTCTATTGCAGACCAGCCTAAACGTCGCTCGAAAAGCAACGCGTCATCCTCCGTAATGTCGCGCACGTGTTTGATGATCTCAATAATATATTGTACCGGCTTTCCGGTCTGCTCTGCCATTAGATCTGCTGTAAGACCGTCGCGCTTCATGAGGTCTTCCACTAGCTTAGAAGTAGAGAACATCTCCAATTCTTCGTTTTCCCTTCGTCGTTTTTTAGATTTCATGTTTTCCTTTCATAGTTTGCTGCAAAAAGAACGTCGTTCTTAAACCGGTGCAACGCAGCCGCAATCCGCGCCGCTGTAAACAGCCTCTCGGGTTCCCTCGTAGAAATGGCCGAGAGGGTGTGAAGCCGCTTGGACACGGCAAAAGACTCAAGTTCGAAAAAATGACTCAATTATTCCGTGAAGGTACAATTGTGAGTTCGCTTAAATATTTGAGTCGTTTTGGCGTGTCCAATGTCCAAAACGGGCTTTGCAATGACCTTGCAGTGCTGTTGCAAGCCGCTTCGCGAAGAATCTCGATCGAAGTAGCGCGTTCCATGCGCGCCGAACGAGTCCGCCAGGGGCTATCCATTAGTGGCGTCGCGAGAAGCGCTGGCCTGTCACGCCAAATGGTCAGCTATGTCGAACGCGGCATGCGCAATCCGACTCTGGATACACTGCTCCGGATTGCCTGCGCGTTAAATGTAGATCTTCCCAGACTAATAAAGCACGCATCGAAGACAGTCCGACGCTAAGCGTTGATAAGGCGTACCCGACCATCTCACAGCCGGGACCGCGCGTATGAATGACTGCCGCTCGTCACTCGAATTCTTTGGTGCGATGTCGATCTTTTCGTCCTGACTTTTGAAGTCATGGCGAAGCGCCAAAGCAAAAGCATCTCGTGATGGAGATTGCAAAGGCGCGGATCGCGCTTCCGATCGTCGATGAAGCAATCAAAGTGCTACGCGCGCGGCGAAGCGTAAGATTCGACAGAAATTTGAGACCGTGCTTATGAAGATATTTGTAGACCGTCATCGAAGGCGTTGACAAAACAGAAAGGGGGCGCAAATCCCTCAACAAACTCTAAGCGAACCATGGAATGCTGCCGTCCGTTGTCTCGTAACGCCACATCGTTTCAGCAACCTTAGTCACCATCGCTGCTTCTCCCCGTTTCAACTGAAACTTCGCGGGCCGATTCTGCCAGTGTATCACGTTATGGTCATCCCACTCATTTGCGAAATCCAAGCTGGTATAGGAACCGTTATCAAAGCGCTGGACCCACTGAACATGATGCAATTTAACGTGCGATTTTCCATGGTCATTAAGCGCAAAATTTAGGGGAGTCTGACTCGCCCTTACACTGGGATATGCGATCGTGCCAAAGGGCCAGCGGCCTTCCCAGCGCGTGATTCCTTCGGCCGTCTCGACCGCACCAGCGCGATCGCACTTATGCGAGAAGCCGCTTGCCAATCCGCAGGCGATCGACCAGCGATATAACGAGAGATTTTCTTGAACGTTCAACGTGAAGATTTCACGAAATAGATTCAAAATCGCCTCGGCGTCGGTTCGTGGAATGAATTCCGGTGGACCAATTTTGGACCCCTCTTTACGAAAGCGCTCTGAAATGTTTGACGGGATACCGCCATTAGCCATAGCCAACTTCGCGGCCGTTACTCTCCACTCGGACAAACAAAAATAACCAGGAACAGAGCCGCGCTCTGCGAAAGCAGTATCTGGAGAATCGGCCAGATACAGAACGCTTTGACGTTCGTCGTTCAAGCGCCCGATCGGCGACTCTGTCGGCGCAGGCGCTCCAACCTCGCGGATTAAAATCGGTTTCTGGTCCATCTTCCGTATGCGAAACATCCGTGTATCGATACCGAGAATTGGGCATTGGTGGCTCAATCCGACCGATAACGGATTGAGTCGCTCGCTAAGCGCGGTTATCGAAGCAGGTACCACGCGATTTTGAAGCTCATCCTTCAAACGCGTTAACAGCTCTTGGTCTCGACTCAATAATGTTGCAAACGGTCCAAGCAGACTGGAATTACGTCAAGATAGCCCGCGCGCCTCCCACCCCGGCGTTCCCTGAATATTTGAGTCGTTTTTGGCTACAAGATGTCCGAAACCGACCGGCTTCGCTCGTGAGAACGGCCGGGAGGGTGTGAAGCCGTTTAGACATGGGAAAAGGCTCAAATCGAAAAAAAGTACTCAAATATTCCGTGAACACGCCGGGATTGCGATCGTAGTAAATCGCACCATATCCCAGCAGATCGCACCAAATCGCACCATTTTGAGCTCATTCACGAAATGACTCAATTATTCCGTGAAGGTACAACATCACAACGCGGGTCAAATGCCAGGGAGGGGACTCGAACCCCTAAGGATTGCTCCACCAGATCCTAAGTCTGGCGCGTCTGCCAATTTCGCCACCCTGGCGTCAGAAACTTACTCGAACTAGCACAAATCGTAGTTTTAAAGCTTTTAAAAATTACTCAAGCCTTAGGTATTTAGTGGGTTATACGTGGAAGACTTACACATTCGCCCCATGGATGATCTCGTGGCTTAAAACCCTCCCCTCGAATGGTATCAGGTGTCGGGAGAACAATAACGTGACATTCGTCAGGTTCCGTTATTAAATCGATACCCACTCGTGTCGGCGGTCCGACGGAGTCACCACTTGCCTATGAACATCAAAAGGCTCACCAAAAAGATCCAACGGCTTGAAGCGCGCTTGCAAAAAGGTGCGAAGAAACTTGCAAGCCTGAAACAAAAACTCAGAGCGGCGGCGGCGGCGAGATTGGCTAAGACCAAGCGGAAACGCGCAGCTGGGGCTCGGGAAGCTCTTATCCCTGTTAGGGTCGCTGCACTTCAAAAGAATCAACGACGCCTAACGGCAAAGACCGCGCCCAAACCTGCGGGCGCGAGCGGACGGATTTCTTTCAAGGAAGTGAAGGAAAAACGCCAGATCACACCCGAACGACGTGCGCAGCTCTCAGCTGCGATGAAAGCCAGATGGGCCGCAAAAAGAGCAGCAGCGGCGGCGGCGCCCCAAAACAATACTCCGGGGCAAGAGTTTACGCTTGGAGAGACCCCTCAGCAGTAAGCTCGCTTAATAGCAGATCTGCGGATTGCGCGTTTATCGTGAATGAATCGTTGGGTTGCGACCGAATTCGGCGCAACCGCATCTCCATCCGCACAGGAATTATCGACAGTTAACTACGTTAGACGCGCCAGACTTACACTCATCTCAATAAAGTGAGCTTACGGTCCGGAGCCTACAGGGCAAGTGACGGTGACCGCCTTGCATCAGAGGATCGATTCCTGAGGAACAGTTTCCCACCCGCGCAAAATGCGCAGATCATTCTCAACGGCCGCGATATCAGACGAAGCACCGGATTGCGCAGCTTCGAATTGCGCGCGATGCACATCGGTCGCCGCGGCAAAGGCGCTGCGCAAAATTTCGATGCTCTGTTGCAGCCAGCGACGGAGCCGATTCGCATAAAAGCTGAGGAACTCCATCAATTCACGGTCGTATTCTTCCAGCCTTCGATGAACGTGAGAGGCAAGCGCGCTCTTCCCAAATACCGAAATGATAGATGGCTTTTGAATGTCGATCTTGTTTGCGAATTCGGTCACATCCAGTGCCGGCATGCCTGCGGGTCTGGGCAACTCGTCAGGGGCAGCGCCGTCAGACATCGACGCCGCTACTCGGATCGCGTGGGTAAGCGCATCGCGCGTCTCTTCTACTGCTTGCAACACTGCGGCTACAGGTTTGGCAAGCATGCCTTTAAGTGTTTCACCGAAAATCGCGGCGGTGTTGGCGCTGGAAGATTCAAGTAAAGCTGCCGCGATGTTTTGCGCCGCGACTTGAAGGATTTCGTATCGCATCTTTGAAATTTGATGGGTAAGAAAAAATGCCTGGCCCTGTGCCCGCTCCAAAGTTCGATCTGCGTCGCGCAAAACTTCATTGGCGCCGTTAGGCTGCACGACGTTGCCGGCGGCAATTCCTCCCGATTCGATTTGTAAACGACGCTCCAAGGCGCCAATCACCGCTTCACGTAGGGCGCCAGTTTTGCGTTTTTGTGATTCGAGCGCTAGCTCGTGGTGCCGCGCCAGAAACGGACGAAGTTCGTTTTCGAACCATCGGTCGCAAAGAACTGCGTCCGGGCCGAAAACGGTGACCGCATGCACCGACGGATCGACACGAAGTTGGGTTTGAAGGTTCCGTTTGACGTAATCGATCATTCGTTGACGGTCAGCGACACTGAACAAATCGGCTTTGCTGATGAGCACCATTGCAGTCGCACCTGCTTGATAGAGAGCTTGCACGACAAGCAAGTCGTCCTGGGTTAAACCCGAGCTGGCATCGATCAGTACGATGCCAAGATCGCAACGCGGGAGATAGGCAACCGTCTCCTCCGCGCCTGCCACCGCGAGCGATCCGAGCCCGGGCGTATCAACAAATGTCACGCCTTCCGCTAGCCGCTCGGATGGTAACTTCACAATAATTCGCGTGACGTGTTTTTTGTTCGCCGGATTTCTCTCTTCGGTCGCAAACTCCGCCAGCTCGGACAACGGAATGATCTGCGGCTGCGCTTCGGCAAATTCAACTCCGGCCTCGGCTACGGGACCGTGACTGATGCGCGTCGGAATAGCAGTAACCGGTGTGACTCCGACCGGCAGCATGTCTGTTTGCAGGACGTAATTGAGCAATGACGACTTACCGGAACTGACCCGGCCGAAAACGCCTACCTCGAACGCCGCACCTTCCATGCGGTCGAGCAGCATCGTGAGAGCGGATCGAAATTCCACCAGTCCGTGGGCCGTGACGATTCTTTCGATTTCGCCAAGCAATCGGACTTCGTCGCCAGTTTTTCCCAAACGCTCGAGGCGCTTTTGCAGATCGCCACCCGCGCCGGTGCCCAGATATGTCCTCAGCTTGCCGACCAGACCTTCGAGTTCGGCGCGAATGCCATCCAATCTCTGCGCCGCATCGGTGGAAAGCGGACCGTAACCCAACATCTTTTCCGGCCTGAGCTCACTCAACGAGATCGCCGAAAACATCAAGTTAATGCTGGCGGCCCAGACGGCGCCAGAATGCGGTTCCGCTGGATCAATCCCCAACTCGTCCATGACGCGCCGCATCGCGTCGCGAATTCGAACGATGTAGTCGTGCGTCACTTTGCGCTGAATGGGCGTGCTGTCGTTATGATGAGTACTGAACGGCGACGGAGAGCCGGCGTCCGCCATTGTGTGCTCGGTCTCGGCAAGCAACTTGTCGATGTACTGAAACGTTGTGCGCACGTGTCGCTGATGATTCTCGTTCAAGCCGTGCGGTTCGTTCCCGTCGCTCATTTTGTGCGATCGCTTGCTGTTGCTTTAATGGCGAGATTGATCTCGTGAATGCGCCGGTCGAGGTCGATAAGATCGAGGCCGAAGGAGCTGTCGATCTTGTATTCGCGCGTTGCGAGTTCGATAAGGAGTTGTTCCAAAAGTCGCGGATTGCCACCGCTCATGCGATGCAGTTCATCAAGGTCATGACGCGCATCCGCCTGGATATTTCCTTCCGCGATCGCTGCTTGAATCAACGTCCTAGTTTCGCCCGCGCTCAACGGCGCGATTTCTATGCGCGTAAAATTGTAAACATGCTGCCAGAGATGTCCGAGCTCATTCGGCTGATCCGACCGGCATGCGATCCACACTGGAACGTGTTCAATCAGATGCGCAATAAAACGCGCCACTCGTGGTGCCGGGTGCGCTACGTGATCGAATCCAACGGGTTCATCGCGATGCTCGAAGTGGGCTAGCAAACGGTTCTTGCGATCGATGACATTGAGGTCGCCATGTTGCCAGCCCAGTTGTTGCTCCAAACCGTCGCAAATCCGGCACAAGCTCGACGCGTCCTCGCAAATTAGAAGCGGCGAGTATCGGCTGACATGCTGCACGAGTGCCGTTTTTCCGATGCCGGACGGACCGACAATGAGTACATGCTTGCCGCGCGCGTGAAGACTCCGCAATTCGTCGATCTGTGCTTCGCGGCCAAGAAAATCGAGGCTCTTATTCATGAGCGGAGTAGTCCTTCGCTCCGGAAAGGTGAATCACAGCGCGCAAAGACGCATCCTCTTCATCTTTACTAATTAGATCGCGTCGAGTTGCTTCGCGCTTTTTGGCGTAGCCTCGCATGCTGGTCGCGATTTCATTGAGACGGCAGGATGCTGCTGTTAAAAGAAATTGCTGAACTTTCGGAGACGTAACCGAGACCAGGCGGGCGAGATGATGAAGACAGACTCCTTGTGAACGTTCATAAATTTGCCTTCCCTTTTTATCGCTAACGAAAATACCGAGCCGCTTGACATAAGCAGTCTCGGCTTGGTGGAGCATCCGACAAACGCGGCAGTTTTCGGGTGTCCTCAACATGTTTTGCACTTTGGACTTCGCGACTCGTCCACGTTCCACTTTTGTAAGCAGGCGTGCGACGTGTTCCGTCAAGCGCGCAAGTCCGATCGACTCTCCCCAGGGTGAAGACATGGAATGAAGTTGCCAAAAATGGAGCGGACAAAAGCCAAGCTCAGTCGCGAAAGATGACTGCGATTCCTCTTCGGAAGTGAGCGCATACTGCCACTGAGCAAAAAAATCTCGCGCAATTTTGATAACACGGTTGCAAACAGCGCAGCCGCGCGTTTGCAAATTAGCGGCAAGATCAGACTCGGTGTGTGCAATCATGTTCTTGTTTGCACAGATGGGTGGACACGGGCAATCAACAGGGCACCGGCGACAAAGAGCAGCGCGCTGTAGCCGAACGCGACAGTAGTTCCGACCGCGGACCACAACACGCCGACGATCAAACTCGAAAAGAAATCGCCAATGCCATTCACGGTAGCGAGCACGCCGAAGGCCATGCCATGGTGCGCTTCATCGACAAGCTCGGCGCAAAATGAATCTTCCAGCGTCTCTTCGACTGCGACTTGGATACCGCCGAGCACAAAAATCAGCACAAACGTCCAGATGCCGACGGGCAGCGTGATGATGGCAATCGCCATGAGAGCAGCCAGCGAGTAGCCAATGGCAAGCAAACGATTTTTCGGAACGCGGTCCGCAAACCATCCGCCGATATAAGAAAACGTCGCGTAAAAAACGTTGTGCAAAACGTAAAGTGCGATCGCGATACCGGCAGCCCGCCTCGCACCGATAAGCGGCGTGAGTTTTTGCGTCGCTAGTAAAATCAGCAGTGTGTGCGCGAATGCGCCCATCCCGAAGAGTCCGACTGCGACAATGAATCGGCGATACACTGGCGGCAAGAGACGGAGCCGCTCGCCAAAGGTAATGTGCGGCACCGGCGCGCGCGCCTTTTCTTTCACAAGAAAAGCAATGACGGCTGCCGCCAAAAGTCCTGGGATGAGCGTCGCGGCAAAGAGCGCGGAATAATTGTAGTTTGAAATTTTGAGTAGAAAGAACGCGCTCGCTGGGCCGATGATCGCACCGAGCGTGTCCATCGCGCGTTCGAGTCCGAAGGCGCGTCCGTACGCCTCGCGCTCGACCGCCGCGGCGAGTAACGCTTTGCGAACCGGCGTGCGCACGCCGCGTCCGAACCAAGCCGCCGCGCGCGCGATCAGCACGTGCCAGGCGGAAGTCGCCAACGCGAATGAACCGGTCGCGAGCGTCGTGACAAGATAGCCAAGCACGGCGATTCCTTTCCGGCGCCGGAGCTGGTCCGTGTAATAACCGGAAGCCATTTTCGCGAAGCTTGATAAGCCATCGGACACGCCTTCGATAATGCCAAGCCACGCAGCCGCCACACCCATCGTGGCAAGAAACGCCGGCAGCGCCGCAGTCGCAATCTCGTGTGACCAGTCGCTAAAAAGCGAGGCGAGACCGATCCCGAGGACGGTGCTATTAAGCCAGCGAACAGGTGCGCGCTCTTGCGGCGATTGGACCGAGTGTTTTAAGACCTTCATAACTCACTATCTTTCCGTTCTTCGGTGCGATAGGAGTCATTAGCACTCGCAGTCGAGGCGATTCTCCGCAAAGCGGCTAGGCAAACTCCATTGCCGGGAAAATTTTGCCATCGCTCGAAAAGTAAATCAAGCCGGTGCAGAATTGAACAGACGCAATGACCGAAAGCTGGACGAACGAAAAGGACGGCTTGTTGATGCGGCTGATCCCGGCGGGCGAGGTCATTATGGGCTCGACACGCGAACAGATTGAAGCCGCGATCGCGATGGATAAAGCCGGCCCGCAGTTTCCGCTCTTGCACGAAACGCCGCAGTTCCGTGCTTACATCGACAACTTATATCTCAGCGTGTATGCGATAACAAACGAGCAGTTCGCTCGCTTTCTTTCAGAGACGCAGCCGACGCAGCAGCAACTTGAGCTTTGGGTTGCTTGCCTCGTGCGCATTTCGCCACCGATTGCGCCTAAGGAACCGTTCCGCGTTGCATCTGGTTTCGAGCGGCATCCGGTCATCAATGTCTCCTGGTTCGGCGCGGATGCGTATTGCCGTTGGGCGGGATTACGTTTGCCGACGGAAATCGAATGGGAAAAAGCTGCGCGCGGAAGTGACAGCCGGATTTTTCCGTGGGGCGATGACTGGCGAGGCGACGCTCTTTGCTGGTGGGGCAGCCACGACGAACATCACGACACCGTGCCGGTGGACGCTTTTGAAAATGGATGCTCGCCGTGCGGCATTTTCCAAATGGCTGGTAACGTCGAGGAGTGGTGTGTCGACTGGTATCAGACTAATGTTTACCGGCGCTATGCTGCGGGCGATCTCCGCGTTCCAACCGCCGGTATGGGACGCGTGCTGCGCGGCGGCAATTGCCTGCGCAAAAACAGACTTGAGTTCCGTTCCGCGATGCGTCGCGCAAACACTCCTTCATTCACAAACATTCTCTACACCGGCATTCGCTGCGCCGTCAGCCAAGCAACGGGCACTTAAAGTTCACGACGTTATTTCATCCACCAGGCGCGAACCTTTGATGCAAATTCTTTCAACACGTCGCGCGCCTTTACTCGCACACGCAAACTTGAATGCTGAGTTGCAGCCCGTACCGCCGCCGCGGCAGCGTCGCCTCCAATTTTCCCAAGCGCCTCAACCGCACTCTCTGCCAGAAACGCGTCATTAGCTTTTTTCACAATTTAAATTAGAGCCGGCACGGCCTTCTTTTCGCGGCGCTCTCCCAGAATCCACGCTGCGCGCACCGGTGTTGTTGCTTCCTTGTGACGCAGCGCGGCAATGAGCTTGTCGATGTAATCCGCCTGCGAAATCCGCTCTGAAATCTTCTCATAACAGTGCGGGCAGGTCGTTGCTTGCTCTGAGACTTCGCCCCAGCAGTTTGGACAATAGAAGATCGTCATCGTCTCGCTTCCTGGCGTGGAAATACGCCGCGTTTTCCGGCGAATAACTCCAGCGCGCGACGCCAGGAAGTATACTCCCGGCCGGCCGGTTCATGGGCGAAACGGTAATCGCGTTTGCGATGGAACTCGGTCAACTCTCCTTCCAGCGCCGAGAACTTTTCCCGTTCAACTTCGAGCAGACGCAGAAGATTCGAATGATTTGGAAATTCGTCGACCGCCATTTGCAAATGCGGCAGGCAAAGGCCAACGGAGCGGGCAAACCGCGACTGCAATTGCGGGTCGTCAAAGAATTCGAGCAGGTCGTTTAAATAGACGTTCTCGGTCTTGTGCACGGATTCGCAGACTGCGCAGCGCCGCTTCGCACCGGCCAATCGACATTTACCGCGATTGCGTCGCGATAGTAGAGTCCGCTGAGTCGGCGTAAGGGATTTCGCCGCTTCGGCGGTTGCGGTAATCACAGCCTCAAGTAGCTCGCGATACACGATGGCGGTGCCGGCAGCAGCGGTCGGAATGTCGTTGATCGACATCCAGGTGTGCCAATTACAAAAACCGCTGCCGTCGAGCAGTCGCTTTCGCAAACTGGACTCCATGATCCCTTCATGAAAGAGCATCTTCAACGTGTGTTCGCTTTCGCGCTGCGCGACCGTGCAAAGCGCGCATCCATCGGTTTCTTCCAAAGCGTCGCACAAGCGCGGAAACGTGTAGCCCTTGGAAGCAGTGCGCTTTTGCTTTTTGAACATCTATTGAATGCGCGCGAGCGCATCTGTGATTTGTGCCAATTGAGATAACGTCGCTTGCTTTGTTTCGATTTCGGAATTGGTCTGCTCGGAATGCTGTTTGCGTTGCTCGAGCGCCTTCTTCATGGCGCCGCGGGTGGCAGCGAGACTCATCTTTAATCGTTCATCAAGCTCTGCGCCGAAGCGGCGGAATGTATCCTCCAGATTCTGCCGTGTTGCCCATCGTAGATTCTCGACGTTGCGCACTATGACTTCGTCGATTTCCTCGAGGAGACGTTTTCGCAGCCGTGCTCTGCGCATTGCTGTTGGCAAAAGGCGGTCGAAGGCGCCAGAGGGAATCGGACTTAGCTCGACCGTGCGTGCGGCTGTGACCCAGAATGGATCGCGCTTCGCCTCGAACGCTTCACTGCTTTCCGGAGCGCGGAATGGGATCTCGAGCAGATTAGCCGCCGTTTGCCTGACAAGCGTGATAAGTTCATCCGCGCGACGTTGATGAATCCCGAACATTGACTCAAGTCGCGCACTAACATCGTGGATTACATCTTGCAGCGCATTTTCGAAGAAATCGATGATGGACGCTGTTAGTTTTTCTCTCGCGCTATCTGCGTTTTCGCCAGCGGCCAGCGCTTGTTCAAGCTCACGTTGGAGAATTGAGCCAGCATTATTGCGCAGCGTTTCGGCGAGCGCATCGAGTTCCTGCAACGCACGAAGGCGATCGCCCGCAAGCAGATCACTTGCAGTTCGTCGCTCCACCTCAAAGCGTTCCAGGGCCTCGTCGAACGTCGCGATGCGTTGCTCCAGATCTTCCAGTGGCAGGCGAAGTGATTTGAGTTCTATCTCGATCTCAAGTGTTAAGGCGGCGAGCAACGCGACCGCTTTTCGCGCGACAGCCGCGTTCAGCGTGTCACGCTTGTCGGTCGCAAGAAACTGGATCAGATGCTTTTCAAGTTCTTCAAGTCCACTCGCTTCGAATGCTCCGAGATCGCTCGATTCTTTCGCTTGCAGTGCGGCACGCGCCGAGATGGTGAAAATCGGGGTGAATGGGTCGAGGCGTGCGTGGTCGATAAGAACACCGCGCAAGAACGTTGCTGCTTTCTCGCGTTCGTGAGATTCGACGATGTCGATCTTGTTCAGCACGATAATGAGCCGCGCCACCGTTTTCCGGATGCGCGCAAGGTACTCGAGCTCGATCTCTGTGATTGGCGGGTCCGCCGAAACGACAAACAATGCAGCGTCGCATTCCGGCAGAACAGCATCCGCTGCCGCGGTGTTGTGACGTAAAGTCGAACCAACACCGGGCGTGTCGATCAGGACAACACCGCGTTCGAGCAATTCGGCAGGCAGAAACACGTCCACACGTGCTACATCCAATATGTTACGCGGGTTTGCTTCCTCCGTGACGAGCGTCGCGAGTCGCTCGCGGAGCGCGTCCGATCCATTCACTTCACAGTTTTCGAATTTGCCCGACCCATAAGTAACGCGAATGCTGGAAGTAGTTGCTGGTTCGAGAAACGTCGCGATCGCTGTCACCGGCACCACGCCAGTCGGCAAAACGGATTTTCCGAGCAGCGCGTTGAGCACCGTACTCTTCCCGCGCTTGAACTGACCAAGCACAGCGAGTTGAAATCGATCAGTCGCCAACCGCTCACGCAACGAACTTACTTTGTCGATAATCTTTGCCTGGCTGCCGGAAGGAGTCGCGACGGAGCTTGCAGCCAACTCGAGCAGCTCTGACAATGTCAGTTCCGAGATTCGATTCATGGCCCTTTGCCAGTTTCAATGATTCGCGCCAACTGCTCGGCCGTATCCGGCGGTAACTTGCTTGCGCGCAATTTGCTCGTGCACTTCTCCGCGGCGTACTTCAAACGGTGCAACTTCACTTTGCCATCGTTCCAAATGGCGTAACTGGCGCGCCAGTTGCCGTCGTGTTGGAGACCAACCGCGCCCGGATTGATGAAGACTTTATTGTCGATCTTGCGGACCATTGAAAAATGTGTGTGTCCGCAGAGGATGAAATCAGCTTCGATGTTTCGACATGCTTCGATCAACAGGGCGTCGCTGACCTTGGGAGTCAGATCGTAGCGGTAGAGATCACCGCCGGGCGCAGCGTGCGAAAGATGAAAGCGATAGCCACCTATTTCAACTTCTTTGCTCCTTGGCAGATCGCGAAGAAAATCAATCTGCTCCGGTGAAAGCAGCGGGCGATTCATCGTGCGCGAAAGCTCTGAGAGGCGCACGAATTTTGGCGAACATCGACAATCGCCGTCGAACGCGAGCGCGTAGTCGTGATTGCCGAGCACGCATTGATTGACGTGATGACGGACCCATTGCACAACTTCGGCCGGCTCAGGGCCGTAATCGACTAGGTCGCCAAGGCACCAGATTTCGTCGGCCTTCTCCGCGTGCGCAACCGCGAGAAGCGCTTCGTAATTGCTGTGAATGTCCGAAATGATGAGCGATTTCATCTCCGAGCCTTTCAAACCGCTTCACGACGATTCGTGCTCGGCACCCGCGGGTTGCTCGTTGGTTCCATCATCCACATCCTCGACTGAAAGCGTCCCGAGCCGCCGTCGATAGAGCCGGCCCCACGCGTGCATCGTCTCGATGCTCGGTTGAAAAAACTTTTGCGCGATCAAAGTGGGTACGAATGCACTCAAAATAACCGTGCTGACCAGAATCGTGTATTGAGTCTGGTCGATGATCTTGTTCGACAGCCCATATAAAGCGGAAATCGTTCCGAACGTTAGACCCGTTGCCATAAGAAGGGTCGTGTAGCTCGCTTCCTTAACTTTCATGTAATGCAACCGAGCTAACGGAAAAACGCCGACGATTTTCGTCAGCATTTTCAGAAAGAGGAAAGCGCCGATAACTAAGAGTCCTGTCCAAAGCGCGGGCAACGAGACGTAAAGGCCGGCTTTGATGAAATAGAATGGCGTAAATACCGCGAAGGCGATGCTGCGCATGCGACGAACGAGCGTTTTATCACGGAGAAAAACGCCAGCTACAACCAGGCCGACCAGATAGGCGGGCAAGACCGCTTCGCTCTTCGCCGTGGTCGCGAGACCACCGAGAAAAAACAAAATGAAAAAGATGAATTTTACCTCCGGTTCGCTCACCCGTGTGGCGCCTAATCGCGTGATGATCGACTGCGTCCATCTCGGCATGAACCACAGCACAATCAACGTCACAACCACGAATACGAGCAGCCAAAGATTGTAGCTTGCGAACAAGGTGCCAAGTGCGAGCACGGTGCCAAAGTCGGTAATGAAGCACGCTGCCAGAATCATTTTGCCCATGGCCGTGTCGCTGAATCCCCCCTCGATCATAACGGCATAAACGACGGCAACTGATGTTGTCGAAAGGGCGATCCCAGCGATTTGCGCCTGGTGCAGAGACCAACCGAATACGAATTGCGCGAAGAACCACACCACTCCAAAGGGAATGGCAAAGGAGAGGACCCCGATCAGCACACTCGCTCGCCAATTCGCCTTGAGCGAGTGCGGATCAATTTCGGCGCCGGCCAGAAATGTGAGCACACCACTGCCGAGCAGCGCGAGAAAGTTGGTCCACTCTGTCGATTGCAACAGATGGTGCACTTGTCCGGAACCGATGCTTGCGCTGGCGAGGCCGATCTGAAGATTTCCGCCTTCGAAGCCCACGGCCAGATTGCCTGCAATTACGCCAACCAAAATTTCGATTAGCGCTACAGAAATTCCTGACCAAATCGAGATCAAACTACCGGCGAGAGCCAGACCCATCCAAACCGCAGCAATAAACCAAATGTTTTGTGTCATACACTCCTATCGTTGTCCCGCAATTACGCGGATCTGATAGGAGTCATTAGCTCAGGCAGTTCTCCCTTGCGGGAACGGCAAACTCCATTGCCTTGTAACAGAATTAAGATCGCACAATCGGTCTGTCAATCCGCTTTACCCATGGCTGCTTGCTCAGTCGGTGTCGCGGATTGATGCTTCTATGCAGTGGAAACGACGAAGCCGACTTCAAACGCAGCTCATCAGCGGCCTGTTCGCGCTTCGTCGGTAACAAGCACGCTCGATCAACAACTCGAGAGATTGGAGCAAAAGTGGTTCGCAATTCTCCAGGCCGAGTTTCCCGACAGACCATTGCCGACAAGCGCCAGTGGCGAAATTCAATTTTTCTCGACTGATTTCCCGCGCACCTACGTTGCACCGCGGGATGGGTCCGATTTGCCCGACGCTTCTGGATCAGCCTTCTGTGTCGTTTGCGTCGGAATAAACCACAATACGTATCGTGGTCGCGCTGAGGGTAACAAGATCGCGCCACACATTTACACCCGTAGCCGCGGACAAATGTGGACTGTCGATCTTGCGCGAACACGTGCGACGCGTCGCGCGCTTAACACAGCGCTCGCTGCATACGCGATCAATCGACAGGCCTGGACCGACAACGGTTACGCATCTCGCCACACACTGTTACCGAAAACTTCGGACAGCCGAGAAGCCGACTTCCCGCTCGTTATCATTAAGACCCACCTGTCGCCCTTCGTTTTCACCAAACCATGGTCGGAATACAGCGGCACGGTTAGGAGAGAAACTCTCGATGCGTGGAATCCGAATCGCCACATGTGCGATTTGGTTCAGACGCTCGGCAACAACATCGACCTTTGGGTGATCCACGGAAACTATGTTTGGCCACACTTCATCACGACCTCGCATGAAATAACCAACTGGATGGTGACACCCACGTTAACATACGAATCGCAACGAAACGGAACGATCGCGACATTTTGGAGAACCAAACGAATTGAGGAGAGTGTGACTCGACCGCGCTTCCCCTCGTGCTAGTGAACGGACTCGCGTGTCTCGCCTAAGGAGTCCCCGATACAACTAAACTCACGACCTCGGAGCCTACGGGGTCTGATACCTTTTTGTCATCACTCGATTTGCCGGTTTGGCATCGCGGCATAAGACGTGTCACACTCGTCGTGTAAAGTAAGGCACAGTAATGCGAAATTTCTGTCGCACCCTTGCCCGCGTCGCACTTGCAATTCTCCTGGTTGCCAGTGCCACTAGTCAGGAAATGGAGAACCGACACGTTGTCGTTCAGGCCGAAGCCGAGGAGCTGCCAAGCGCTTACGGCGCTCCGCCCGATCTGTCGCATGGTCGCATCTCGACGCTGACGAAGTCGTATGTCCTTTCACCCTTCAGCTTCGAACTCGAAGCTGGATACGCAGGCGACATCTTCCGTCACGGGTTACCTGCTCAGCTTTTCCGGCAGGAGATCGAAATGGGGCTGCCAGCGCGCTTCACTGTTGGAGTGCAAAACCAGATCGAGCATTTCGCGGGAGACACTCGCGACCGCAGCTTTACTCTCGAAGCGCGTTACGCGCTGGCGAATTGGAACAAGCTTCCGCTCAATCCCGCAATTTCAGCTGAATACCGTTTCGGCCTCAGCGGTATATCGCACGATTCGGGCGAACTCGCTCTCCTGATTTCGCACGACTTTCCGCATCTGATCGAATGGGCGATGAACATTTTTGTTGATCGCGAGTTTGGCGGCAGAGAAAGCACGAGCGCCGGCTTCACGCAAAGCGTCGAAGTGCCGGTCCTTCTGCCGGAAGAGAAGCTTGAGGTCGGACTCGAAATGCAATATCGCAGCGGCGGCGAGACAATCAGGCGCGAGGGTACAACAAAAGGGTTGGCGATCGGCCCGACACTAGCATGGCGCCCAACAAAGAAAGTGCGCTTCGATCTCTCGCCTCTTCTCGGATGCAGCGATCACACACCCGCGGTGCAGGTGTTCGCGGTGTTTTCCTTGTCGTTCGGCGGGCCTGCGACAGGTGATATAGAAACACCTGCTTCAGCGCGGAGCCATTGACCATCGATTCTCGCAACTCGGCGGGTAATCTGCTGCTTACCAGATTATTATCCACCTGCCTTAGACGCGCCGGACTTACACTCAGTTAGAGCCTCGTGGCCCGCAGCCGCAAAGCGTTGGCAATAACGGATACCGAGCTAAGGCTCATTGCGGCGCCGGCGATCATCGGACTGAGGAGCCAGCCGAAGAGCGGGTAAAGTGCGCCGGCAGCGATTGGAATGCCGAGCGCGTTGTAAATAAAAGCGAAGAAAAGATTCTGGCGGATGTTGCGCATCATCGCGCGGCTGAGACGAATCGCTTTTTCAATGCCGCGCAGATCGCCTTTCACCAAAGTAACTCCTGCGCTTTCCATCGCGACATCGGTACCCGTCCCCATGGCGATACCGACATCCGCCGCGGCCAGTGCTGGCGCATCGTTAATGCCGTCACCGGCCATCGCGACGATTCGGTCTTGCTCATGTAATTGTCGCACGCGCTCGTTTTTTCGTTGCGGCTCAACGCCGGCTTCCACTTCGTCAATGCCGAGTCTTTGCGCCACGGCTTTGGCGGTCCGCTCATTGTCGCCGGTGAGCATGATGACTTTGATGCCAAGTTCGTGCAGATGTTTGATCGCAGGGGGCGACGATTCCTTGACCGGATCGGAAACGGCAAGAACGCCAGCGGCGCGTCCGTCGATACCGACAAAAATTGCTGTTTGTCCCTGCGCTTGAAGCTCAAGCGCTTTTGATTCGAGTTTTTCTACATCAATAGTCTTCTGCGTTCTGAGAAATTGCGGTTTACCGACAAGAACGCTCTTTCCGTCGACCTGCGCACTCACGCCGCCGCCCGTGCTCGATTGAAAATTTGTGATCTTTCTAAGCGTTACATGTCGATCTTGCGCGCCGCGAACAATCGCCGAGGCGAGCGGATGTTCGCTTTGCTGTTCGACTGAGGCTGCGGCGGCAAGCAAGTCGTCTTCGTTGAGCGAGTCGAAAGAAACAATCGTCGTTAGACGCGGTTTGCCCTCGGTAAGCGTGCCGGTTTTGTCCACCACCAACGTATCGACCTTCTCCAAACGTTCCATCGCTTCAGCCTGTTTGATCAAAACTCCGGCCTGCGCGCCGCGACCCACGCCGACCATGATTGACATCGGCGTGGCAAGTCCGAGGGCGCACGGGCAAGCAATGATTAGCACTGCGACTGCATTCACAATGGCGTGCGCGAAGCGTGGCTCAGGCCCTAACGCCGACCAGACGATAAAAGTAAGAGCAGCCGTGGCGATGACTGCGGGCACAAACCAGCTCGCAACTTTATCCGCGAGCCCCTGGATCGGCGCGCGGCTTCGCTGCGCCTCTGCGACCATTTCGACAATCCGCGAGAGAACCGTGTCGGCACCAACCTTTTCCGCGGTCATCAAGAAGCTTCCCGTCTGATTGATTGTTCCTCCGGTGACGCGATCACCAACCGTTTTCTCAACCGGCATCGGCTCGCCCGTGATCATCGCTTCATCAACGCTGGTCTTGCCCTCAGTGATTTTGCCATCGACCGGAATTTTCTCGCCGGGTCGCACGCGCAGTACGTCGCCGGGATGCACTTGATCCAATGCAACGTCGCGTTCCTCATTGTCGCGCACGACGCGAGCTGTCGTCGGCGCTAAACCGAGAAGTGCCCGAATAGCGCTGCCAGTGCGACTCCGCGCGCGGAGTTCCAGCACTTGGCCGAGCAAGACAAGCACGGTGATTATCGCCGCCGCTTCGAAGTAAACACCGATCTTTCCGTGTTCCTGAAAAGACGGTGGGAAAATGCCCGGTGCGAGCATGACGACCGCGCTATATATATAAGCAACGCCCACGCCCATCGCGATGAGCGTAAACATGTTGAGCGACCGGTTGCGGATCGATTGCCAGCCGCGCTGAAAAAATGGCGCACCACCCCAAAGCACGACCGGTGTGCTCAGAAGGAATTGCAACCAGCGCGACCAATCGCTCGCCACCCACGCGGGCGCATTCGGGAAAACATGCGCCATGCCGAGAATAAAAACCGGCAGCGCCAGCGCCGCACCGAACCAAAAACGTTGCGTCATGTCTCGCAGTTCCGTGTTCTCCTCTTCGCCGCCCGCCTTGATGGTTTTCGGCTCGAGCGCCATGCCGCAGATTGGGCAATTGCCAGGATGATCCTGCTCGATCTGCGGATGCATCGGACAGGTGTAGATCATTGGAACAATCTTCTGCCTGCAATCTCGAAGATGGAATATTCCGCACTCATTGATCGCAGCATCATCGACGCTGCGCCGCCTCGATTCCTTCTCGAAAAATCATGCGCAACATTCGCCGCCGGATATGGGCGGCCCGACCCTCTTTGATTAAGAGTGGAATTAGCGCCAGTGCCGCTACGCTATCGAGCCACCACCAGCCAAGCAAGCGCGTCGCGGCTAGGCCAACCATCAAGACGATAACTATTTCTCAAAGATCATGATCAAAAGACCGAGGACGCAGAGCAGCCCGCCGAGCACGCCGCTTTCATATTTTTCGAGCCACTGCAGCTTGAGCTTTTCCATCCCCGCGAGCGTCAGCCATGTGAACACGACCATGCCGGCCACGGTCGCGACTGATAATATGAGCGTGAGCAGCAAGAAGCCGCTCCAGCCGTACCGCACACCGGAGACATAAACCGGTAGAAAGCCTTCGCACGGCGAGAACGTCAGCAGCGCAAGCAGGCTGACGATAGCCGCCATATCCGAACGGCGCGGCGGCGGGGTGAGTTCCTTCTCCTCTTCGGATTCGTGCGCGCCATGCTCGTGATCATGCTCTTCAAAGTGCAGCGCGTAAGTATGCACATGGTCTCCGTGCGAATGCTCGATGATCGCTTTGAACTCATGAGGCTCGGGGATGTTCGTTGTCGAATCGAGATATTGCCCTTCCGCGCGAAACGCGAACTTCTGGCGCGTTCCATTGGAGCGCACCGTTTCCATCTTGATTGCGTCGGCAAGAGGCGGGGAGCGTGACTGCTTTAGCCGGTCGTAGAAGAACAGTCGAAAACGCGGCGGCACGTCCGTCTCGAAGACAGTTACTTCGACGATGAAGTCACCTGCATCGACGAGAACCCCATCGTGTGATCCGTGTTCACCTTCCACTGGCGCGTGCGGATGACTGTGGCCGTGATCCTTACTGCCATGCGAATGTCCGCTGAAGGCGTGAGAGTGGCCGTGACCTTTTCCGCGCAGTTGCTGGATGACGTAGTAGAGCCCAAAGGCCAGCAGCGCACCGCCAGCGATCAATGGGAACCAGCTTCCGATTTTGTTGCTGAGCACGATGCCGCACCAAGCGACGAGGAAACCAAGAATCGCCGTGAAGAGAACGTGCCCGCTGCCTGCCAATGCGGTGATGACGAGAGTTTTCGCCCGACTCCATTTTTGAACCCGGGCTGTGAGGACGAACGGCAGCCAGTGCGTAGGAATAGCGGCGTGGAGGAAGGCCACGGTGAAGCCAGTAACAATGATGGTGGTAAATACCGCGTCGGTCACAGCAGCTACCTTATACCCCCATGCCCCTTATTCGCCATCCGATTCTTTGCGCCCGGCCCTGCGTTGCTTATGCTTCCGCCGTGCATCACCATCCCGAAGAAGAACAACGCGCCCTCGTTGTGCGGGTTCGCAAAGTCGTCGGCCAACTCCATTCCGTGGAACGCATGCTGGAGGAAGATCGGGATTGCGCGGAAATTCTTACCCAGATCGTCTCTGCCCGACGCGGCTTGAAATCGCTTGCGGAGAAATTGATTCACTCTCACGTCCATCACTGCATTGAAAACGCCCGCGACCCGGCCCACGCGAAGAAGAAGCTCCGCGATCTACTCATGGTTTTGGAACGCTACGTCGAATAAACATGCTTGCGCGTCTCCAACGCTCAACTTTGATTGCCGGCTATCGCGTTCCAAACAGCATCGCACCCGCCATGATTGCCATGCCGAGGTCTTCGACAAGCGCGACTGTCGAAAGAGGGACGTGCAGCACTGTACCCATGCAGGCGCATTCGAGGGCGAGACCTTTGCGAAGAGCGTTGAATGCGCCAAGCGATCCGAACACCATCACTACGGCCGTCGCACCATAAATAGCTGTTGGCTGCCAGTGGGATAAATAGCCAAGCCCTAAGCCCAATTCGATAAATGGATAGATATAGGAATAAGGCCGGAAGGGTTTCGCCAGCAGGTCATACATTTGAAAGCCATCAGCGAAACCTTCCAGATCGAAGAGCTTGAACATTGAGAACACGATCAGAAAGAAGCCCATGAAGTCGTGCATCGAGCTCATCCGATTCCATTCTGCATAGGAGATTTGTTTCGCACATGCCGCTAACAGCGTTAGCGCGATAATTACAATGAGCGGAACATAATCCTGCCATCGCGAGCCTCGGCCTGGTTCGCGTCGCTTAACGGTTGGAGCGGCGTTGGTCTCGTTCATGAACCGATACCGTCGCGCGATAGCTCATCTCCCGCAGCAACGGTTGCCACAGTTCCCTCGGGATGCTTGTACCAACCGGGATCGTCATAAGAATTAAGTCCCTCACGGATTTTTATTACGGTAAACATTCCGCCCATGGCGATGTAATCGAAGGGCCCGGGACCGCCCATCATTGGCAGACTGTTGCGCGGAATCGGCATACCCATTGTGCCCATGTCCCCCATTCCGGTTTCCCCCATCGTCATGTAGCCCGGCAGAAGCGAGCTGCGAATTTTTTCATCCAACTTGCCTGGCTTAACGCCGATCATGTTCGGAAATTTGTCCCCCATCTGCGTCATGGTGTGATGCGTCATGTGGCAATGCACTGGCCAGTCGCCGGGATTGTCGGCAATGAATTCAACGGCGCGCGCGCTGCCCACTTGAACCAGCACGGTCGCTTCGATTTGTTGCGCCGATTCAGGAATCTGACCGCCGTCGGTTTCGACAACGCGAAAAGTATGGCCATGCAGGTGCATGGGATGATGATCCATCGCGCTCAGATTGACGAAACGAATGCGCACTCGATCTCCGAGTTTCGCGACCATCGGCTCGGTGCCGGGAAAAATGCGCGCATTCATCGAGAAAACGTTGAACTCCATCATCTCGTTTGGATTTGGACGCATCGTACCCGTGTCGATGCGCCATTCGCTCAGCATGAAGGCAAAATCGCGGTCGACGCGGTACTTTGGATTGCGCGGATGAATAACGAACAGTCCCATCAAACCCAGCGCCATCTGCGTCATCTCATCGTGATGTGAATGATACATGTGCGTGCCGTGCTGCTTGAGCGTGAACTCGTACTTGAACGTTTCGCCCGGTTTGATCGGCGTTTGCGTAAGGCCGCTGACACCATCCATTCCGTTAGGCAAAATGATTCCGTGCCAGTGAATACTCGTCGCAGCTGGCAATTTGTTCGTTAAGTAAATCCGGACGCGATCACCTTCGACCGCTTCGATAGTTGGTCCGTGCACACGACCATTGAATCCCCAGCAATACGCCTGCAGGCCAGGCGCAAACTCATGTTTCACTTCCTCCGCGATCAGGTGATACACTTTCGCGCCATCGACAATCTTCCAAGGCAGCGAAACATTATTCGGCGTGATCACCGGTGTATAGTCGCGACCCGGTTGCGCTAGCGGAACTGCTGTCGCTGTTGGCGAGATGGTTTGCGCGTTGGCTGGAACAATACTGCGCAACAACGAGACGCCGCCGGCCGCGGCTGCTGTTCCTGTTAAGAATTTACGACGTGTAATCATGATATTTACCTCCCGCGCACAACCTCTTTGCTCTCAGAGAGCTGAAGTAACTTTCCGTTTAGTGAACCGCCCACGGCTTTTTCCAATTCCGCGCGTGCGACCCAATAATCGCGCTGCGCTTCGACGGATTGGCGCGCCGCATTCACTTCTTCCTGCTTGGCTCGCAGGAGATCGAACAAACTTATTTGCATCGCATTGTACTGAAGCTGCGATTCTTCGACCACCCGATGACGCAAAGGTAAAACCGTCGCGCGGGAATAATCGACAATCTGGCGCGCGTTCAGCATCCGATCGCGCGCCGTGCGAACGTCCGACCGAATCTGCACGGCAAGCCCGAGATAACGCTGTTGGAGCTGACGCACTTTTGCTTCGCCGCGCGCCTTGACGCCTTGTCCGAAATTGAAAAGTGGAATCGGAATTCTTATGCTTGGTCCAGTCGAATGCTCTCCCTGTATTTCGCGCACGTAGTGACCACCAACCTCGAATTGCTGCGCGACTTCCTGAAAGCGTGCAAACCCGAGACTCTGCGCCTGACCCAATGCTTCGTATCTCAGCATCGCTAAATCCAGGCGCTGCTCAATGGCACGAGACTCCAATTTCGCTGTTCCAATTTCGCTCTTTGGGGGACCAGGTAAACGTGGCGCGATAGTCCAAACCGTTTGTTCGCCCCACGCTCCCATGAGTTTGTTTAATTTTTCGCGGCTTCCGACCGCCAACGCCTGTCCCTTTGCCAAATCGAGTTTCGCCTGAACATGCATCGCTTCTTCGTTCGCAAGATCGAGGTCGCGAGTGTTACCTGCTTGATGAAGTTGTAAGGCCGCTTCAGCGGACGCCGCCGCGGCCTTCTCAACCTCAACTTCGAGATCGCACAGTTGCAGATTGCCCTGATGTTCGTAAAACGCCGCGCGTACTTCCGCAGCGGTCTTTAAGATTTCATTTCCAACCCGGGCCTTGGCCGCTTCCAGTTGCGCTTTGGCGGCGCGTTTGCGCAACGGCAGAAACAAGATGTCGATAAACTGTGTTACCAATTCCGCTTCGAGCGCTTGACCGGGCCAGCGCCGCTCGATTGAGAAAAGCGGGTTCCTCAGCAGGCCGGCTTCGATTACATCAGCCTGAGCGATTCCAATCTCTTCATAGGTCGCTTGCAGTTCGTGATTATTCAGTAACGCAACTTGAACTGCCGAGTTCGCCGTCAGCGGCCGTTTCAACAGCGATCGCACGTAAGCTTCCGCTTCGGCATCTTGCGGCGTGCCTCGATTCCACTCTACGCGTTTGCCCGTCCGCGACAAAACCGTCCCGGAAACGTCGTTGAATGATTGGTCGAGAGGCGCCGCCGAACAGAGATTCGTCGCGAGAACAGCGGCGAAACATACAATCGCTTTCATTTGGGCAGCACCTCCTCTTTCTTGATCAAAGTCATGCCGCAGATAGGGCACTTGCCGGGTTTGTCGGAATGGATCTGTGGATGCATTCGACAGGTGTAATAGAAGTGTTGCGAATTCGTTTGCTCCGACTTTTGTTTCATCGCGTCGGAAGTTTGCTTCATTTCGTCGGAAGTTTTCTTCATCTCATCCGCGACAGCCTTTTTCTCGGACTCAACATCAGTCGCGTTCGGCATTCCTTTATGATCTCCCATCTTCATGTCGCCGTGTTGCATTCCCGGCATGTCACCGTGTCCCATGTGTTGCATGGTCTCGGCACTCTTCGCTCCGCTCTCGCTTTGCCTCAGTTCGTTTGCGATCGCGACCGTGGTGTCGTCATGTGCAAGTAAACTGTTAGGAGGCTTCGCTGAAACGTGGACCTGCGGATCGGCAGGATTGCCCGGCGGCAACGACGGCGGTGTTGTCGATGTACATCCAACAAGAAAGCCGATGACGGCAATTGAGCGGAGCGATTGCTTACAGTTGATGCGGATGCTCATCATGCTTGTGTTCAGGCGGTGAACTCGCCGCGCTCGGACTAGCTGACGGACTCGCACCGCCCGCCGCCTCTAATTGCTTACGACTGGCTTCGAGCTGCAGCCTGCTCGCCTCGAGTTGGAGACGGCTTGCCTCGAGTTGCTTTTGTTCTTCCGCGGACTTCGGTTGCTCGCCGGCAGGTTGCTGCATCTGATCGTGTCCTGCATGTTCCATTGCCTCGGCCGGTGAAGTCTCCGATTTTTTTTCTTCGGCGTGCTCATGTTCGCCACCGTGATGATGTTCTTCAGCGCGCGCTTGCGGCGGCGGTTCAAAACGAAATTCCTTATGACGAACGTGACCGCCCGCGTACGCGATGTAACCGCCGGTGCCGAGAGTCACTCCGCCCAACACGAATGTGCCTACGGTGATCGCGAACGATGTGCGCGGCCATTTCAAGACGGCACCGACTCCGATGGCTGCGACGCCGGCTAAGACATAAAAGAGCCAGATCATTTTTTCACCGCGTGCCATGTGCTCGTCGAGCCATTGCTCACCCGCGGGATCCGACATTGCCTTCACCCGATCGTAACCGGCCTCGCCGTAATGATAGGTCGGCCACGCTGATAACGCGCAAACGAAAACAAGAACCAGCGCGGCGATGGTGACGCGTTGATTGCGCAACACCAATGCAAGCGCCAACGCTAAAACTCCCACGGCGAGTCCGTACACCGGCAGCGGGTTGATTAGAATATGAAGATATTCAGGATCGCTGAGGTGTTGCCGAAGAACATTCATTTGTTATTCCGGGTGCGAGCGCTGCCGCATTTCGCGACAGCGCCTGGCGGTGGCTACAGAGGTCCGAACCAGGAAGTCGACCAGCCCTTCATCTGTTTTATTTCGGCTTGCTGATCCTTCGCGATTTTCGCCGCGAACTCTTTTAGCTCGGGATGCGTGCTCTTGCTTTCTGCCTGCTCTGCCATCTCAACTGCCATGTGATGATGCATTGACATCATTTGCAGAAACGCCTTGTCGAAATCGGCGTCTTTCTTTCCGGTGAACATCGACATGTGCATTTTCATCTCTTTGTCGGCTTTCTCGTTTGCGACTTCCTTGGGAGAAGCTTTGTACCAATCCGTTAGCCATTTCGTCATTTGCTCGATCTCCTGCTCTTGCGCGGAGATGATCTTCTCGGCTAGCTGCCGGAGCTCTGCGCGTTGCGTGTGATCGGCGACCATCTTCGCCATCTCAACCCCACTGCGATGATGTTGAATCATCTGCTGCAGGAAACTCGCTTCGAACTCTGCGCCCTTTAATTTCTCAAGCGAAGCGTTCATAGCATCAACTTGTCCGTTCGGGTTGTGCCCAAATGCGACAGTTGCCGTGATTAATGTTAACGCCGCGATCAGCGGCATGATGTTTATTGTTTTGTTGTTCATACTATTTCTGAATTTCTCCGCAGCCGATCATCTCTTTACCGCCATAGGGATTGGAGATGGTTGTCGATGTTTGGACCCAGTCCTTGTTTAGCATTGGGCAATGCACGACGTGATAGTCGCTTTGACCCGCCGCTACCGTCTTCGCGTGCGCGCCGAGTTTTTCGAACCCAGCCCGCGCACCCGTTAACGAATTTGCCTTAGCGATATCGTTTCCCGGCTCGCCCAGTTCAGTTGCGGCCGTCTTTGCCCCCGCCAAATCGTCTGCCGCCAAAGCGATATGGATTTTCTCATAACTCGTCAGGAACTTCTTGTCCTGGTCCGATAGGTTGGCTGCATGTCCGAGCGACGCGCTCAGTCCGAACACGGTTGCTGCGAAGAGCAGCATTGTAAGTTTGTGTTTTGATATCTTCATTTTTTTGGTTGTAGTTGAATTAAGGTTGTTAATGAAACGGGAGCGCAATGCGCGGCCGCGAGTTGCAGGCGCGACGCAGCAGCGGCGCGCTAGGAAAGAGCAGACGCGTGCAAGAACCCTGCGAACAGGATGCGCTGCGTTAGCTCAGAGAAATAGGAGGAGCGTGAGCGAGAATGCTCCGCTGCAAAACAGATTCCGCGAACGAGCCAGCAAAGGGTGGTCCGGTATCAAGCTCAAGCGGCGAAAGCCGCGTTTCAGCCGCGGAAATTAATTCGGTCACAACCCAATCCGGAATTGGAAGAAAAGTATTGCTCGCAATCTCAACGATCTTCGCTTCGCTAGTGAGCGTCGCGCGGAGCATCTTGCAACAAGGCATTTCTTCGTCGCCGCTGCTCTTGGCCGGCGCTGGCTGATTTCCGTGACAATGCATCGGCGCCAAGGCTGAGTGCGTTTTGGCAATCAGCGCACCTAACACGCAATGATTCGAGATCGAAAGCCAGGCCACGATGGTCGTCAGGGCTACCGAGATGCGAAAGGCCTTATCGCGCGCGCGGTGCATTGCTCTTCCTTTGATCGACCCAAAGTCCGAATTGTTCAAACGTTTTCGCCTGCGGCGAGCCGCTTCTCATTTTTTGCTAGCACCAGCCGGCATAAGCGAATAAAACCAAAACCATGAAAAATTACACGAAAATCCTGTTTTCGATTTTGGTCGCAGCGCTATGCACGGTCTCGTTTGCAGCCGACAAACCAAATTGCAAAGCCACGGGCAAGAATTGTCCGATGAATAAGGGCAAGGCATGTAACTGCGGCAAAGATTGCGGCTGCGCTAAGATGTAAGGTAATCACGGCGCCTCGTTAAAAGCGCGCCGTTTCCAGATCAGAAAAATCACCGCATTCACGAGCAACATTCGGTGCCGGAAATGGCAGCCCGCCCTTCTTTGATCAAGAATGGAATTAGCGCGAGCGCTGCCACGCTATCCAACCACCACCAGCCGAACAGCCACGTCGCGGCCAATCCCACCATGAGAACGATGGAAAGATAACCACAGGTGATGGATTCGACTGCATCGGCTCGCAGGGCACGCGAATTTAGGCGCGCGGCGACTTTTAATTTATAGCCGGCGAGGATCGGCATTCCGATCTTCGCGACCAAACCGATGAGGATGCCCCACGCGCTTTCGTGTGTGTCGGTGATGCGTTTGGCAATAAACAATCCGTAACCGGAGTTGAGAATGACATAAACAACTAATGCGTAGAGCGAGTAGCCGACCAAACGCGCGGCCCGCCGCTCGACAAGGTCGACATGTTGCAAAGTCGCGCGTCCGCTCGCTTCAACTCTCAGCCGCCACAATAACACGGCGGCGCTGAACAGTTCTACGACGCTGTCGATGCCGAATGCTTCCAGCAACAAACTTTTCGACGCCCATCCGAGAAGCAGCGAAGCCGCGCCTTCGATCGTCATCCATCCGAGCGTGATGTAGGTCAGGCGCAGAGCGAGCCCAACATCAGCTGCGCGCTGGCGGATCGGATCGAATGGCGGTTGGGCTGGTAGTGGTATGGTGCCCTCAATTTAGCAGGATGTAAATTCCAAGGCCGATGAGAATCAGGGGGACAATCCAATGTCCCCAGCGTTTCAACGTGTAAGCGATTGCTCTGTGCCGATGAATTAGGTACCCGGCAACACACCACGCAGCCAAAAGCACGTAGAGAACGATAACTAACACAATTACGCGTCGAGCATCGCTCACCGCGAACAACGGCGCGTATATCCCAATGTTATCCGCTCCGTTTACGAACGTGACAATGGCGACGTCGAATGTTCCAGTGCTTGCGCGTTGTAGATGATCATCCCCCTTCGCCAACAGTTTTTTTATGCCGATTGCGATCGGCGCGGCTCCAAACAAGCGTAGCCATTCATGTGGCAAAATCTGCCCACCGAAAAATCCGACTAAGCTTAGGAGCACTAACGCAGTAAAGCCCAAATATTGGCCCAGAACCACGTGCCAGCGCCGTTTAGTTTGTGAAAAGAAGATTGTTAGGAAAACAACGTCGTCGATATTTGTCGCGGAAAAGGCAATGACTCCGGTTATTAGAGCCGAAACAAACCAATCCATTTCGCGAAATTAGAGAAGGGCGATGACTTCGTCGATGGCAACTACCAAGACCGGATCAGCGCCCATTCGTGCCAGCGCTCGTTGCCAGCGAACATTGGTAGTGAGTCCGAAACGGGCGAGGTCTTCGCCAGTGAAAACTTTTCCTTAAACAATTCACGCGCCTTCTCCGGATTTAACGGATATGGGGGCGGTTCGGCTTGCTCGCCATAAAGGAAAATGCCCACGAGTTTCCCACCGGGGCGAAGCAGCTGCGTCATGCGGTTAACGTAAGCCGGCCATAAATCAGGCGGCAGCGCGCATAGAAACGTCCGTTCGTAGATGACATCGAAATGCTGAGAACCGAAATCATGCGTGAAAAAGTTGCCCTGCACGACGCGGCTCGCGAGCGCTCCGAGCTCGGATCGCGCCCGTTCCACCGCGACCCGCGAGAAATCAATCGCGGTTACTTTCCAGTCGGCCTCGTGAAATGCGCGGACTTCATAAGCCGCCCCGCATCCCGGAATTAGGACACGTCCGACCTGCGAAGTCTTGAGGAATGCTTTCAACGCCGCGGGCACGCCGTGAAAGTCCCACGGTGTCTCACCCGCTGCGTAACGCACATCCCAAAATTCAGGACGGCTGCTGTTGTTCGATTCAGTTTTCTGTGAGTGCATCCATTGGATCGGCGCTGAATATGGGCGCCTATGTGCAACACGCAGCACCAGTCTGAATTGGGGGGCATGGCACGGATCCGTAACTGCAGAAGACACAGCAGTCCCCGTGCTTTGGTTTCAACTTCGCGCCGCATCGGGAACAGTCGTAGAAAAAGAGACAGGCATTCGTCGGCATTGTCTCTTCCGCGCGATGACCGCACTTCGGACATGTAATCACGGATTTCAACGTCACGTCTAGTCCGCGGCGTTTAGCCTTTCGCGAGACCAGATAATTCCAGACGCTCGCAGCGCACAATCCGGCGAGACCGAAGTAAATGACCAGCGCATAGAACTTCGCTTGAAATGAAAACAACAACGCCACAGTGCCGATTGCGCCGAGAATAAGCGGACCGAATTGCCTGTGTCTCGACACAGAGAACACCAGCCCCACCAACGCAATCAAAGCGAACCCTTGCACTGCATAGAAGACGAACTGTTCGTTCAATCCCAATGCTGTAAGACCGACCGCACCTGCAAAAGCAGCAAAAATCGGCAGGCAACAGGGCGCCGCGGCGGCCATGACGAGAGCCAATACCGACCCAATGCTACTAAGGAAAGCAACTGTGCGCGTCCCACCTTTTGGACTCATTTTCGCAGCAGTTTGACGATCACAATCATCAACAACACGATGAGTAAAACGCCAACCAGCATCCAAATCCACATCGGCCACATCATCATAAATAGTCTCCGCGGCTGCTGATTACTTCATGTCGCAACAGCATTGGTCGTAAGTTTTCTTGGTCAGCTTGCAGTAGAACTTGCCGCCTTTCATTTCACAACAGCACTTGTCCATCGTCTTGCCGGTTACGCGGCAAATCATCTTCTGTCCGGCTGCAAATGCTGAACTTGCCAAGATTGCAACAGCGAGACCAACGCTTAAGATCGAATTCTTCATGTCATCACCTCTTTTCATTAATTAATCGAAAGCAGCTTCGGCAGGTAACTCGCGTCGCCGCCAGACTAAATAAATGATCGGATAAATTAGCAGTTCAAGCAACGCGCTGGTGATTATTCCACCGATCATCGGGGTGGCAATACGCTTCATCACATCGGCGCCGGCCTGCGTGACCGGTGACCACATGATTGGCAGCAATCCGAACAGGATTGCGCAGACAGTCATGATCTTTGGGCGGACGCGGCCGACCGCGCCTTCGAGAACGGCATCATGCAAATCGCGCATGTTGTTCATGCGCCCTTCGGCGCGAAATTTTTCCCAGGCGTGATCGAGATAGAGCAGCATAACAACACCGGTTTCGGCATCGAGTCCAGCGAGCGCGATCAAGCCAACCCAGACCGCGACACTCATGTTGTAGCTGAGAAGCCAGAGCAACCAGAATGCGCCGATAAGTGAAAACGGCACAGCCAGCAGCACGATCGCGGTTTTGATTACCGAGCGGGTGTTTATGTAGAGGAGAACAAAAATGATCAGCAGCGTGAACGGGATAACGATCTTGAGCCGTGCCTTGGCTGCTTGCAGATATTCAAACTGTCCCGCCCATTGAATGTAATAACCGGGCGGATACTGAATGCCCTGGCCGATTTGTTGTGAAGCCTTTCGCACATAGCCGTCGATGTCGCTCGTCGTGATATCGACAAAAACGAAGCCAACCAGTTTTCCGTTTTCACTGCGCACAGACGGCGGGCCCGTCTTGTAACTAATGTCGGCTAAGAGCGAGATCGGCACTTGCGCGCCGGTTGGCGTAGGAACGAGCACTCGTTTCAGTGCATCGAGGTCCTCACGAAAATCGCGCGCGTAACGCGTATTGACCGGGTAACGCTCACGGCCTTCCACTGTCGTCGTGATGTTCTTTCCGCCGATAGCTGTCTCGATAATGTCGTTTACGTCGCCGACCTTAAGACCATAACGCGCTGCCGACTCACGGTTGACGACGAAATCGAGAAAATAGCCGCCCACCGTGCGCTCGGCGAACACGCTGCGCGTATTCGGAAGACTAGAAAGCTCTTTCTCAATCTGGACCGCGAGCTTTTGGATTCCGCCGAGATCAGGGCCGAAAACTTTCACGCCAAGAACGGTCCGAAATCCAGTGGTGAGCATTTCGGTGCGGGTCTGGATTGGCATCCAAAAGATGTTCGCCATGCCCGGCGTTTTGATGTTGGCATTAACTTCGGCGAGCAGTTTGTCCCACGTCATTCCCTTGCGCCATTGGTCCGATGGTTTGAGCGCGACAATGGTCTCGAACATCGACAACGGCGCCGGGTCGGTCGGTGTCTCAGCTTGTCCGGCTTTGCCAAACACGGTCATGGCTTCCGGAATCTTTTTCAGTTGTCGATCTTGAATCTGAAGAATCTTCGTCGCCTCAGTAATCGACATGCCCGGCACGGCGGTCGGCATGTAAAGCAGTGTGCCCTCGTTCAGTGGCGGCATGAATTCGCTGCCAAGCCGACCGAATGGAAAGAACGTGAGCAGAAGAATCACGAGCGCAGCGATGATCGTAAACGCGCGATAGCGCAGAACAAAATTGACGAGCGGTTGGTAAGCGCGAATCAAAAATCGATTCACTGGATTTTTGATTTCCGGCACGATCTTGCCGCGAATGAGCAACGTCATCAGGACCGGTACAAGGGTGACGCCCAGAAATGACGCGAAAAACATTGAGAATGTCTTCGTAAATGCGAGCGGCTTAAACAGCCGGCCCTCCTGCGCGGTAAGAGAAAACACTGGTATAAAGCTGACGGTGATCACGAGCAGCGCGAAGAAGAGTGAACGGCCGACAGATTTGGCCGCCGTGATGATCACTCTCGCACGCTCAGTGCTGTTGGGTTCGCGCCCATGCTCTTCCCGAAACTGCTCAAGCGCCTTGTGTGCGTTTTCGATCATAATGATCGCCGAATCGACCATCGCGCCGATCGCGATCGCGATTCCGCCGAGCGACATGATGTTGGAGGTGAGATTCATCCACCACATGGGGATGAAGGAGAGAATGATGGCGATTGGCAGCGTGATGATCGCGACCAGCGACGAGCGGACGTGCCACAGGAAGACGATGCAGACGAGCGCGACGACAATGCTTTCTTCGATCAACTTTTCTCGAAGTGTCGAGATCGCGCGTTTGATCAAATCGCTGCGATCGTAAGTCGGGACGATCCGCACGCCGGCCGGCAAGGACGGTTTGATCTCCTCAATCTTCTTTTTGATGCCATCGATAACGTTGAGCGCGTTTTCGCCGTAGCGCATGACGACGATGCCGCCGACCGTCTCGCCTTTGCCATCAAGCTCCGCGACGCCGCGTCGGATGTCGCCGCCGAGATGGACGACCGCGATATTTTTTAGATAGACCGGCGTTCCGTTATTGACCCGGAGAACAACGTTCTCGATGTCTGCGACGTTTTTGATGTAACCACGGCCACGAATGAAATACTCGGTCGTCGCAACTTCGAAAGTCCGCCCGCCGACGTCGGCGTTGCTCATTTTGATCGCGTTAACGACTTCGCTCAGCGGAATGTTGTAGGCGACAAGCGCATTCGGATCGAGGTCGACCTGGTATTGCTTAACGAACCCGCCGACCGGCGCGACTTCGGAGACGCCTTTCACCGATGATAAGGAGTAGCGCAGATTCCAATCCTGGATTGAGCGCAGCTCCGCGAGATCGTGTTTACCCGTGTCGTCAACGAGCGCGTATTCGTAAACCCACCCGACGCCAGTCGCGTCCGGACCGATCACTGGATTGACGCCTTCGGGCAGCGAACCGCGGACCGAATTCAAATATTCGATCACGCGCGAGCGCGCCCAATAAATGTCGGTCCCGTCCTCAAAAATAACGTAGATAAACGATTTCCCGAACATCGATTCGCCGCGCACGAACTTCACTTTCGGCGCGGCGATAAATCGCGATGAAATCGGATAGGTGATTTGATCCTCGACGAGATCGGGCGAGCGCCCTTCCCAATCGGTATAAACAATCACTTGCACGTCGCTCAGGTCCGGGATCGCATCGAGCGGCGTGTGGATTAGCCCATAGATTCCTGCGGCGACTGCAAAGATAACGAAGATGAAAACGAGAAATTTATTTCTCGCACTCGTCTCGATCATGCGCTCGATAAACGTCTCCTTTTTGGGAGCGCTCTTCTCTTCCGTCGAATCCTGTTCCGTCATGGCTTCGACTCCGGTGCGCCGGTTTTCTCGTCCGCGAAGTCCTTTAGCGCGCCTTGCACCTTTGATTCGGCATCGATCAAGAAGTTCGCGCTCGCGATGACGCGCTCGCCTTCAGCTAGACCGCTTTTCACCTCGTAGATGTCGCCGTATTTCGCCCCGAGTTGAACGATGCGCGGTTCGAGTTTCCCTTCGCCCTTGTCGACGAAGACGACACTGCGCGTCCCCGTTGGCATGATGGCACTCACGGGAACGGTCAGCGCCTCACCCATATTCATGGCGAGTTCGGCATTTACGTACATGCCGGGCCGCAGTTTGAAATCGGAATTCGGAATATCGATTCGAACTTTTGCGGTTCGCTTTGTTTCGTCGATAAACGGATTGATTAAACTGATCGTACCGTCGAATTTTTCGCCGGGATAAGACTTCGCTGTGACCGCGATCGTTTGACCCGTTTGCAACATCGATAGTTCGTTTTCATAAAAGTCCGCCCACACCCAAACGACGCTGAGATCCGCGACTTCGACGAGCATGTCTCCCATTTTTACGCTCTTACCTTGCTCGACTGGCACCGATTGCACCACGCCGCGAAACGGGGAGAGCAGCATAATCGTGTCGGTCGCTTGACGCGTTCTTTGCAGCTCTGCGATTTGCTCTTGAGTCACATTCCAAAGCTGTAGTCGCCGCTTCGCCGATTCGATCAGACGTTCGGGCGTGTCGCGCGCTTCTCTTGATTTCGCTTCGTCGCGCATCCGTAACAGCTCGACAAACTCGCGCTCCGTCGTAAGTAGATCGGGACTGTAGATCGACAAGAGTGGCGCATCTTTTTCTACGACCTCTCCCGGTGAGGTGACGTGCAGTTTTTGCACGTAACCATCGACCCGCGAGACAAATTGGCGGTTGCGGCCTTTGTCCGGCACGATCGCGCCGACAGAACGAATGGTGTGCTCCAGCGGTTTGCGTTCAACTTTCGCGTAGGTCACACCGATTTGCTGCTGGCGTTCGACCGGAACGACAAACTCGCTGGTCTGAGGTGCACTGGTTTGCGCGCCTTGTTTCATTCCGGGCATTCCCGGCATATCCGGCATTGAGCCGCCGCTCGTGCTCTTCATGTCGCCTCCGGTTTTCTGCTGCGCCGGTTGCTCGGGCTTGGTTTCGCCTCCGCTCCTTTTCATCACCGGCACCAGATTCATCGAACAAATCGGACACTTGCCTGGCTTCGCCGCGTGCACTGAGGGATGCATCGTACACGTCCAATAATCGATGTTGCTGTCTTTGGTCGCTCCGGCACCGTGCTTCGAACATGATGCCACGCTTAACAAACCCAGGAGCGCAACAACGACTCCGATTCTTTTAAGAAAACGTTGTCTGTTCATTATCGTCTGCCTTTCATTGTTGCTGCTTCGCCACCCCGCCCATTCACGGTTTCGGTCGTAATCTCTTCGCCGGGCAGCGGATAAACTTGGAAACCGACGATCGCTTCGAGTTCCGCTATCGCGATCTGATAATCAGCCAAATGCTCACGCGCCGTCGCTTCGATATCGCGCAAATTGCGCTGCGACGTGATCCAATCGAGAAACGAAGCCTTACCCGATTCGTAAGCTAGGCGATTCGCTTGAAACGCCTGCTGCGCTTGCGGCACCAACTTGTCGCGAAACAATTCGACGTGATGATGCGCCGTTTCGATTTTCTGAAGTTGATCTCGGAGAAGTCGCAGCGCCTCTTTTTGCGAACGATCTAAAGCCTGCTCAGCTCCGCCGACATTTTCATGCGCCTCACGCACGCCGGCGCCGTACTTCTGAAAATTGAACCACGGAATGGTGAAGGAAACGCCGGCATCAACTTCGCTGACGCTCTGCGAGGCGCCGTTGTAACGTTGCGCTTTGACGCTCAACGCTGGGTCGGGAATCCACTGGCGTTGCGCAAGTTGGAGTTTTGACTTTTCCATGTCGATCTTTGCCTCCGCCACTTTGATTTCCGGACGATGCGCAAGGAGAAGTGGACGGAGTCGCGAAACTGAAAGTTCCGGCATTTTGAGACCGATCTCCTCCGGCACGCCGATTGCCGCGAACGCGTCGCGGTTCAGCAGCGTGTTCAGTTGCGACTGCGAGTCCGAAAACGCGCGTTGCAAATCGCGTTGTCGTTCTTCCAACTTGCTCGCGTCCGTTTCGGCCACGAGGACGTCCGCGGCGGAGTGCGTGCCCGCTTCGTACTTTGCACGGCTGATGTCCGCTATCTGGCGAAGCGAGACGATGTTGTTCTCATTGATTTCGAGTTGTGCATGAGCGTTCGCGAGCCGGAAAAAGGAGGCGCGCGCCGCTGCCACCACATCCAGCTGTTGCCGGCGAACTTCTTCGTATGCGGACACGGCCTCAGCCACAGCTGAGCGGGCACGGGCAAGATTTTTTCCAGTGATCGGAATCGCTTGTTCGATACTCACCGCCTGATCCATGAAGGAGTTCGGCTGAACATCGACAAATCGGCGCACGCGTGATTCGCCCGCTAAGCGAAGATCGTCCCATGCCGCCGCTTGTGGCACGCGCGCTTTCGCCGCGTTCCATTTACGCAGCGCCTCTTTGATCGACGGATTATTGGCCAGCACGGCGGCAGTGACCTCTCTAAGAGTGAGGCTTCCGCCTTCGCTTGCGCGGATGTCGCCGTCGCCGGCATCCACGATCTGCCAAGGTAAAATTAAAGTTAGACTAAGTGATAATAGGTAAGTTGTTTTCATTGATCCAAGAGCTGAATTGAAGTGCAGGCATGCCAACGAATGGGCACACCCCGACCGTCAGGCTCTTCGGATCAGATGAGACGAATACAAATGAGCGCGAGTGGCGGCGGCGAATGCGCGCTGCCCTCTGCGCTCGAGAAAATAAACGACTCTTCTGCAACGTAATTGAAGACTGCTACTGGAACCGTTGAAGGAAACGTCGCGATGTTTTGCTGATCGGAACCCGCTTTTGCCATCGGCTGCACCGGCGAGCCGGTGCGTTCATGCGACGTAGCGCAACACGCCTTGTTAGCGCAGCAACCCGGTTGACAGGCTTTTGGACTCGACGTGTTGGTAACGATGCAGGTCGTGGCCGGCAGTCGAACTGTCGCCGCGAAAAGCGCGAGTCCTACTGCAACAGACACTGTGATCTTACTGATCATTGCGTTATGTAATAGCATGATCAGGGCCGCACGTCGAGCCGAACGGCCAGCGAAGCCTCCCCCGGTTCCTTCCCTTTGTGTCGTTTGCAGTTCGTCGTGAACCGACAAATTGCAGATAGATCCTCCTTTGTCTTTGCAGCCGCGGGAATTACGGCGCGACAAGGAAGTTGAGGGCTTGAGGCCAAAGAATCGCGGATCGCAGTCGGTTGCCACCTCGGAGCCTACACGGCTCGAACTCCGTCGGAATTTGTACTAGAATTTGTGCTAGAATGAGTCATTTTCTGCTCGCTATTCGTGTTCGAATCAGTTTCTCGGAAATATGCGTTTTCCTCTCGTAAAATCGCTTTTTTTTGAAATGAAAAGTGGCGTTTTGAAAGCGGTGATTTCGGATTCCTAAGTCTGGCGCGTCTGCCAATTTCGCCACCCTGGCTCGTTGATTACCAACGACTTATAAATTGTGATCGACCTCATTTTAGCCGTGGCAGCGCAAACTAAGCGGCGGAATGATGAGGAGGAATTCCGAGGGCGCAGCGTAGCTGATGAAAATCGACCGGCTTGGTGAGGTAAAAATCACATCCCGCCCGCAGCCCGCGCTCCCGTTCCACGACCTCAGTTCGCCCCGTAATCGCAATTACTTTTAAGCCGTGAAGTCGTTTTGCTTCGGCCACAAGATCGAGACCATCTCCGTCTGGTAGGTTAAGGTCACTGACTAGCGCATCAAAGCTCATCGTGGCCAATTGACTGCGGGCATCCTTCATATTCTTGGCGATCACGGTTTGGCAGCCGCATCGACTCAACAGCGTGGCTAATACCGTTCGGGTGTCACAGTGATCTTCGACGACCAGTATACGCATCTTACCTAAAGTCTTGGTTACAGGTTTGTGCGATCTTGTGCGAGCATTTTCCATGACAGATTCAGGCAAACGATCACGATTAGGCAGCGCCGTCAGTCGGGAGTCGTTGGTGTCCGTCTTCGAATGGCTGGCACGTTGACGATGGGTGAGGACAAGCCCATTGACCCAACAAGAAGCAGTATTCGGCGTCGATTATTTCTGTTTCTGTCGATGAAAAATACCCGTGATTTCGTCTAGGCAAGCAGTCTTTCCAGCTACTTGGGGCGGCTGTCCCGAAAGCGCGCCTCCTCGCTGATTACTCGCCACTGTTGTGGTGCGACGAATGAAGCCCTTTTCCGTCAACGTGTTTCCGTCCGCTGAAATGGTTAGCACTCCTCTTCTCGTGTTTGGGACTTCGAAAACCAGCGTGCCAAAGGACTTTTGAACATTAGTGTAACGCCCCGGGCCGTATCCATCGACGACTGCGAACAGTGATCCGGCTATAATGATTCTGGCTGGGAGAGTTGTCCCATAGTTCGGCTTGGGGCAGTCGGTTCGAGTTGCGAGGGAAACTTTTTCGGTTCCTACCCAACTCCCGTCCAGCCGGTCTTCAGCCCGCGCTGTAAGAGCCGGTACTAAGCCCGCGGCTGCTAGCAACATGACGAATAGTGTTGTCTTTAGATGTCGTCTCATGGCCGGTGCAGACTATCCGAGCTGGCCCCTCCCAATCCAACTTTTTTGTGTGCATATTTGTGCGTAACTGAACTTCCAAGCGGAAATGATACGAGGGAAATTTGGATTTTTGACATAGGTTCGAGTCCTAGCGAAGGCTGGTTCTAGCACAAATCCCAGTACAATTCGGCAAATTGACTGCGCGACCGCAGCGCAAGACGGCGTAGACACACCAGACTTACACTTGCCAGGCACGGCAACGGTGATGTCGCAGGCGATTCTGCAGGGAGAGGCGATGGTTTGACAAGAACGGTCAATTTTGACAAGAACGGCCAATTAACCCTGATAGAAAGGAAAATCCTGCGCCGCATTCTCCTGCTCGGTGATATCCAGCGTATTACCGATCAGTCGGGTGACTTTGCCGTTCTCTAACACTGGCTCTCCCGTGCTGTGCATCATCCGTTTTCCTTTTTTTGGATGATCGACCCAATACCTGACGTCGCCTCGCGCGCCTTCGCGAAACATTTTGTCGATCGTTTTTGTTAACAGATCGCGACCATCAGGCTGCACCGGAGCCAGCCATTGCGTCAGCGTAGGAATCCCTTCCGAAGGATCGAAATCGAAAATCACGAATGTCTCGGGCGACCAATAATCGAATATCCCATTCGCCCGGAGCGACCAGCTTCCCATGTGTGCCAGTCGCTCTCCCTCACGCAGATAAAATTCGCTTCGCTCGAGATCCGTGAGTGGCCCTTGCGGCCGCTTAGATCGAGTGCTCAGGGTGTCCCCAACCTTTCTCTTCTTGCGCAGGTTTGAAATTGTAGACGCCAGGACACCTCGTGGCCAGTCGCAACTAAGCGTTTGAGTCGTTGGGCTGGAACCGGATCAACCAAAGTCTGGCGCGTCCGTGTACTAGGATTTGTGCTGGAACGAGCGGCTTTCTACTCGCCATTCGTGTTCAAACCGATTTCGTGAAAAATGCGCGATTTCCTCCTCCACGGCCCTGGACGAATCCTGCGATTCATCATATCGAATCGCGTCAGCCCGGGGTGGTGGTAAAAATTTTGCAATTATTTAGCAGCGCGTACGAAAGACGTAAGCGCCGAGTATTCTTCGGGGAAAAAGGAGTAACAAAATATTCCGCGCCTTTAGGATTAAAACCTTTGGGCGCTGAATAAATAGCAATCCCCTGATTACTAGGCGCTGCTTATCGTTTCGGCTTTGGCTTCGGAGTAGCCGTTGGTGTCGGAGTCGGCGTTGGCGTGGGCGTAGGCGAAGAAACTGAAATCAGCACCTGGGCATTGTTCATACTTTGCGCCCCCCGCGAATCGGTAACGCTAAGTTGCGCCGGATAATTGCACGGCACATTTCCGCAGGCTTGGTTGTGATAGTAGGTGTGGGTAATTGTGGGCGTCGTCTGCGTAACTGACCCAGACCCGTCTCCAAAGCTAAAGGTATAGGAAGCAATCGTATCGGGCGGCGGTGCGGTATCTGGGTCAAAGGATCCAGAGCCGTCCAATTTAACGTTAACCTCACCTACACCGGAAGTCGGTGACGCAGTTAAAACTGCCGTCGGCGGGGTATTTGGCCGGCAAACCTGATTGCTGTTCACGATATAGGTGCCGGTGAACGCCAAGCTGTCAGGCATTGAGTCCCAAACTTCGGTTGCGCCGGGCGTTGTTCCGGTGACGTCTGTAGTTTGAGTCGAACCTGATACAAACCCGGCAATTTTGTCGCCCGGATTGAGCTGCAGATCTGACGCTAATACAATGATGGTAATAGTACCACTGTTGGGATCATAGCTACTGCTTGGATCAGCCGATTTGCTCGACGCTACGAAACGACCATCGACGCCACCGGAGGTATTTGGACTTGGGACGTAGGAAGAGAAGGTAGGGCCGTTGGGCGATCCGTCCATTCTTACGCCGGTGTAGCGGAAGCCGCTGCTTTGGGTTGGATCGGGAACCTTCATAGCTAAATACCATCCAGCACCGGGCGTCTTCGCCGTAGTAAAGTTAGGGTCCGGATCGGTCTTAATCGTGAAGATCAACTTAATGTTACCATCCGGCGCATAAGGCTGAGATAGGCTGGCAGACATTAGGTCAGTTCCCGCTTCCGGGCTGAGCGAGTCGCCCGACGAGTCGGTCAGGAGGGTCACACCGGGGACCGAGCACGGGCTTTGAACCACTGGTCGGGGCGTAACTGGAAGATCGATCTCATTGCTCTGCGGGCCGGTGCCAACGCTATTTATGGCTTTCACTACATAGAAATAGTGCGCCACTGTGGGACTAGCCGTAGTGTCATTATAAGTCGTTTTGGCGTTGCCCGTTTGACCAATCAGAACTTCGGAACCTGAGCTAGTTCCCCGGAAAATCTGGTAATTGACGATATCCGAACCACCATTGTCAGGCGCTTTCCACATGAGCTGGGCCACATCGGGGTAACGAACGCCCGACAGGCACGGTGGTTTCGGCAGCATCGCCGCCGTCGTATCCGACACGTTGTCGTAGCTGGCCAGCAAGGTCTTACCACCAGACTGGCGTGCGACTCGCATAAACGCGACAAAGTCGTTAGGCGCTGTTCCGGCGATGCAACCGGTGGTTACGCAACCGTCGCTGTAGCCGTAGAGAACCCTGCCTTTGTCATTGATCGTGATCTCGTTAAAGTCGAGAAGATTTCGATCTTGGTTTCCACCGCCCTGCTGCCAAATACCGGTCATGCTTTGAACCGGGTCGTTAGGGGTGGCATTTACAGTCGCCCATGTTTTACCGCCGTCATAGGTAGTAGCGATGAACGGATACCATTTACCTGGAAACTGACTCGACTGGTAATCGCCAGGGATGTTAGTACCGAGAAATCCTACACCGGCGCGGCCAGAACTTCCACCAACCGCTTCGATCTCGGCAGCATTAACGATTCCATGAGTAGCGCCTAGGTCGAAATCATTGGTGAAAGTAACGACGTTGCTTACTGCATCGAGATGACCTGCCTGAACGTGAGCATGACCTTCCGGCGGGCTGCCCGCAGCTACAGGTTCATTGTTAACGTAAGCGTAGTAGATCGTGCTATCAGCATCGATCGCGATAGAGGGATCGGCGCCTTCTGGCTGTGAGATTGCATTTGGAACTTTGAATTCGTGCCAGGTAGTTCCGGCATCAGTGCTGAAAACGCCGCCTTGGACGCCACCGCACTGATTCACGGGCAACCAAGCTGTGCCATCCGGCGCAACGTGGATATGGCCATGCAAGCCGTGACAGGCAGTTATGCCATTGCCTTCATAGGCCAGGACACCAGGTCCGTAACTTGCGCCTAAGTCATCGCTGCGTTGACATGCCGCTGGACCCACAATGTCCTGAGAGCAGTAGTAAACTGCGTGGCCCCGGTTCACCGGGTTTGAAAGCACATTTGCGATTGCCGGATAAGGACCGCTTCCGATCGTTTCATGGTCAGCGCCCCCATTGGGTGGAGAAAACCCGGCTTCTATCCAGGAGTCACCGTCGTTGTCACTGTAGGCGTAGACCGCGTTTGCTCCGACAGTCGAGTTCGAAACGAATGTGCGACCGGTCTTTTGATCAGTCCAAAGGATGGGATCCAGACCAACAAAACCAGTAGTGACCGGCGATTTATCTTCCCAAAGCGCTTCACAGCACTCCGGCGCACCCGGACTTAAAACCTCGTTGGGCGTCAATCTCCAGATCGGAGATGAGTTCATGACCATGATGCGGCTTGTTTGCGGATCGAATCCGATGTTGAACTCGCCGCTACCTGACTCAGCTGAAGAGCCTGCCGGTGCAGCGAAAATCTGATAACGCGGAACACCAGGCGCAGTTGCATCAGCGCCACCAAATGGGATGCCGGCAGTGCCCGAGCCCGGCAATAATTCCATTTTTACATTCACCGTTTCGCCAGTAGCGGTCGCGGGAACAATTTTGATAGTGTACTTTTGCGTTCCGTCCACTAAGGGATTGATGATAGCGACCTCTGGATTGGCGCTTGTAGTCGATTGATGAATAGGAGTCTGAGTACCGTCTGTGCTGCTGCAGTCAGTCGGATTGCAGGCCGTGTCCGGGTTTGGATAAATCCACAGGTCGTAATCCGATTGGCCGGTGCCGGTATCGATCCAGTTCATTGTCACACGGACGGCCGCGTTCGGATGGTTCGCCATATAGCCACTCGGTAGCGTGACGGTGAGAACGTGATCGTCACAGGGTAGGGAAGTACCATTGCATCGCGGGCCGACGTCGAGCTCCGGAATCGGCGTCTTATTCGAAACAAAAAACGGGCCCGACGCGTAAGTGATCGGCCCAGATGTGTTAGTCAATGTGCCGGCTGGCGGAATGTCGGCGAAACTGCACATGGCCAGAACCGCGCCGGCGACACAAAGCAGCAAGGCGGCGAAGCCGCGCGAATGAACCGCGCCGCTTTGGGAACGATTTGTCTTCATCATAACGTAGGAATCGGAGTTCGGGGCGAATTGGCCGTATTTGCGAGAAGATTGGAGCTCAGGAAAAATCTGATCTGAAGGTAAGGCTTCGGTGGGCCGTTCACGCTTCGCCGTGGATTTCGCGTCGAAGGGCGCTGGCACTGTCGTTGGCCCAAGATCGCCGGGGAACTTCCGAGACGATGTCAACGCAGACGGTGCAATAAATAGTACCGACGTCGATTTGGGATTCCTAAGTCTGGCGCGTCTGCCAATTTCGCCACCCTGGCAAAGGGATTTTAGATTGTAGATTTTAGATGACCGATTTCAAACCGCGTTTGTGACCTCGCACACTGCACGTTGCAGTTTAATGCCTGTCCGGCTCGGACCCCCGCCGCGTCGTTAGATAAACGGCGAAACTGCCGAGCCAATGTCCACCTTCGTAATGTTCGCCCGTCACCGCCGCCAGTCCGGCGTGACGATGCGCATCCGCCGCCGCTTGGAGTGCCGGCCGGCGCGGATCGTCATCAGGAAGCGCTGAAAGAATTCCTTCCAGCATCCACGCCCGGCTCAAATTCAAGCCGTCGAGATGCGCCAGCTTCGGGTCGCTCGGATCGGGTGAAATCGCGACCCGCAACCAATCGGCGTTCTCGCTGCCTTCTCTGCCAACCGGAATCTGTGGCACGAATCCCTTCAACCAGCTTGCGAACTCTTTCTGCGGAAGAACCCGCCGCATCAAGTCCGCTTCCCCAAGACAAGGCGAAAGAAAATCTTCGCCCGAAGGCTCGTAATTCAGCGGACAATTCTTGTCCGCCAAAAAAAACTTCTTGGCGGAGTCGCGGATCAGTTTTGCAAACGCTTCATTCTTCATCGTGCGCGCATAATCAAACATCAGGCCAAGACCGAATGCAGTTTGGTCGTGTTCGCCGACGCGGACCGGATGTGAAAGCTTTGGCAGCCAGGTGGTCAATCGTTCCACCGCCGCGTCCTCGAGCGGCTTCAGGTTCGCCAACCATTCCCGCGCCTGCTGATCGTCCCATTCCCGAAGCTCGGCACAAAGTTGGAGTAACCACGAAAGTCCGTACGGCCTTTCGAAACTGGACCGGCCTTCGCCCCGAATGTAGGCCGCTTCTTGTTTCAGATTTTCAGCGGAGAGACTTTGTTTGAGCGCGTCACGCGCGGCGCCCGCAAACGATGCCTCTGGAAATGTGCGGACCAGCCTGACCAGCAACCAATGCCCGTGCACCGACGAGTGCCAGTCGTAGCAACCGCAGAATGCCGGCGTCAGTTTTCTCGGCGGGGCGACATCGGCATCGCTGTTGAGCACGTGCGCGATCTTGTTCGGATATTCCTTGTGGACGCACGCGAGCGCGAGCTTGGCGAAACGTTCGGCCGCTTTTGCGTCGAAGGACGCCTCTTCTGTAGCGGCCGCCAAAGGCCCCTTCGGCTCGAAGTCGGCGGCAAACGCAATGCCAGAAGTGATCAACCAAATACAGAGGACCCTTTTCATTCAGCTCGGATTCTAAATTGGACGTTGCGCGCTTGCCACGCCGAAGCTTTCAGCGTAGGCGGGTCGGGCGTTTTCTGATAAATCAAAGCTTCTTATGCGACACCTTTATCGTTTCACCTCTTGCGTTTTTTTCCTCAGCGCGCAAATCACCGCCGTGTCCGCCGCCAATCCTGTCGATAATCCGCTCCTGAAAGAAAGCGCGCTCCCGTATCACTATCCGCCGTTCGACCAGATCAAAGACCAGGATTTCGCCCCGGCGATTGAAGCCGGCATGCGCGAGCAGCTCAAAGAGATCGAGCCGATCGTGAACAGTTCCGAAAAGCCGACGTTCGAGAACACGGTGGTCGCGCTCGAACGCACCGGACGTCTGCTCGATCGCGCGGAGACCACCTTCTCGAACCTCAACTCCTGCAATACCAACCCGGCAATGCAGAAGCTCGAGACCGAAATGGCGCCGAAGTTCGCCGCCCATCGCGACGCGATCCATCTCAACGGCAAATTGTTCGCGCGGATCCAGGAACTTTACGAAAATCGCGACAAACTCGGGCTCGATCCGGAATCGGCCTATTTGCTCGAGCGTTATTACAAAGATTTCGTCCGCGCCGGCGCCAAGCTTTCTGATTCCGACAAGGAAAAACTGAAGAAGACCAACGCCGAACTGGCGACGTTGCAGACCCAGTTCGAGCAAAAAGTGCTCAAGGAAAAGAACGCCTCATCAGTCGTGGTCGATCGCAAGGAAGATCTGGCCGGTCTTTCTGACAGCCAAATTGCAACCGTCGCCAATGCGGCGAAGGCCGAGCACAAGGAGGGCAAGTTCGTCATCCAAATTCAGAACACGACCGGACAGCCGCTGCTCGGGTCGTTGAAAAATCGACAATTGCGTGAGCGAATCATGCGGACGTCGCTTGCGCGCAACAGCAAAGGCGGCCCGTTCGATACCAGACAAGTTGTTCTGCGCACTTCGCAGTTGCGCGCGGAAAAGGCGAAGCTGCTCGGCTACGACAATTGGGCTGCCTACCAACTCGAAGACCAGACCGCGCACGACGTTGCCACCGTGAATAAACTTCTGGGCGATCTCGCGCCGCCGGCAGTCGCCAACGCCAAGCACGAAGCCGCCGACATCCAGAAGATTGTCGATCAGGAAAACGGCCGACTCCAGGTTGCGGCCTGGGATTGGGATTTCTATTCCGAAAAAGTTCGCAAGGCCCGTTACGACTTCGACGAATCGCAACTGCGTCCGTATTACGAATTGAATCACGTCATTCTCGACGGCGTTTTCTTTGCCGCCGGAAAACTTTACGGACTCACCTTCAAGGAGCGCAAGGATTTGCCGGTCTATCAGCCGGACGTGCGCGTGTTCGACGTCTTCGATCGCGACGGCCAACAGCTCGCGATCTTCATCGGCGATTATTATGCGCGGCCGTCAAAACGCGGCGGCGCCTGGATGAACGCGTACGTCGAACAAAGCGGATTGTTCGGCTTCAAACCGGTGGTCGCGAATCATCTCAACATTCCGAAACCGCCGCCGGGTGAGCCGACCTTGCTTACTCACGACGAAGTTCGGACTGCGTTTCACGAATTTGGTCACGCACTTCATGGAATGTTTTCGAGTGTGAAATATCCGCGCTTCAGCGGCACGAGCGTGCCGCGCGATTTCGTCGAGTACCCGTCCCAAGTAAACGAGATGTGGGCGACCTGGCCTGAGGTCTTGAAGAATTTCGCGAAGCATTACCAGACCGGCGAGCCGATGCCGCAGGCGCTGCTCGATAAAGTCGAGGCCGCGGAAAAATTTAATCAGGGTTACAAAACGACCGAATACCTGTCGGCTTCGCTGCTCGATCAAGCGTGGCATCAACTCAATCCGTCGCAGATTCCGACGGACGCAATCGTGTTTGAAAAGGAAGCGTTGCACAAAGCGGGCGTGGATTTTCCACCGGTCCCGCCGCGTTATCGCAGTTTTTATTTTTCGCACGCCTTCGCGGGTGGATATTCCGCCGGTTACTATTCCTACATTTGGAGCGAAGTGCTCGATGCCGACAGTGTCGAGTGGATTAAGGCACACGGTGGACTGAAACGTGAAAACGGCGACCGCTTCCGCGAAACGCTGCTCTCGCGCGGCGGATCAGCCGATGCGCTCAGCCTGTTCAAGAATTTCACCGGCCGCGATCCCTACATCGAGCCGTTGTTGAAACGGCGCGGGCTCGATCGCGCCCCCGGTCCCGACGATACAGAAACCAAATCAAATCGATCAGGAAGCCAGGAACCCAGGAAAAAGAACTAGACAGGATTAACGAGAGGATTCTCGGAAACGGTCTTGCATAAATCTGGCAAATTCTGTCGAAGTTTTTGACTTCATGGTCTCCAGATAGAGATCATTTAAATTCCTGTTTTCTTGCTTTCCTGATTCATTGCAAATGCGCTTTAGGTGGATCGGCCGCTCCGCGGGCGATGCTAAAAAATTGGCAGCTCATGGCTGCGTAGCCCAGGGAGTTGTAAAGCTGTTCGGATTATCTGAGTTCGACATTGGATGTTCGACGTTCGGCGTTGGACGTTTTCTGAAAGTCGTTATCTTTCGCCGATGAAATTCCTCGTCCGCATTTTTCTCGCGCTGGCGGTTTTCCCACTTTGCGCCTTCGCCAGCAACAGCGTCGTCAACCTGTCGCACTACGATTTGATGCGGGTCGATTTCGTCGCGATGAAAAGCGAAGGCGTCGTCGGCGTGATTCACGAAGCGACCTTTCCGCGCTTGCAACGTGATTGGCGATATTTTGAGCGACAAGCGACCGCGTCGCAGGCCGGGCTGTTGTGGGGCGCCTACCATTTTGGCGACGGCACCAATCCGATTTCGCAGGCCGATCATTTCCTCGCAACGGTCGCCTCATCGCATCCGCCCCTGCGAACCGCTGACGATCCGGAAAAAAAGCGCGCAGGCGTGTTGCTCGTGCTCGATTTTGAGAAGAACGGGCATTATCCCGGCGGATCCATGAGTGTGTCGCAAGCGGTCGCCTTCGTGGAGCGAATCAAAGAACGGACCGGCAAATATCCCGGGATCTACGGGAGCGAAAATCGTTTGCGCCAAATGTTGTTCGGGAGCGGCGCGACCGCCGCCCACCGTGCTGTTCTATCCAATTGCTGGCTTTGGATCGCCAATTATCACAATGAGCCGCGGGCCACATCGCCGTGGCGAGGCTGGGACTTGTGGCAATACACCGGTGACGGCAAATGCGGTTTGCGTCCGCGGAGCGCGTTTCCGATCGGCGTCGCCAATCTTCGAAAAGCCGAGCGTAACATTTTTCGCGGCAACAACGCGCTTCTTCAAGCTTTTTGGCAGGAACACGCTTGGTTTCCCAGCGGCTAGGCCGCGGTTGAGGTGTTGAGTCGTTGAGGACGTTTTGCTGCTGACCTCTGCTTGCCACGCCGTAGCTTTTAGCGAAGGCCGGGTCCTCTTAATCTTCCTCTTTAGGTGGATCGAGCAGTCCCTTGCTCGATGTTAATTCAACGCAGCCATCGGCTGCCAAATTTTCAGCATCGCCCGCGGAGCGGCCGATCCACCTTTTGCTCTGGAAAATGTCGCGACATTGATCGACATTCATGGGCTGAGGTTTTTCCGTTTTGCCAAACGATAACGCTACTCCAACTACCACTGAAGCCGCCGCGCCCACCGCCACTCCGGCATCGGAGCGCGCCGATCTTCGCCCGGAAAATATCAACGACGCAGTCATTCGCCTTGCCGGAAATTCGCAGGACGGAATTCAAACCGCCGGCGCGTTTCTCGCGCGATTAGCCGGACGCAGCGACCACGACGTCATGACTTATATGACGATCCCTTCCACCATCTCGGGGGGACCGTCGATTTTTCAAGTCCGCATGGGCACGGGCGAAGTGTTATCGGCCGGTGACGAAGCCGATTTTCTGGTCGCGTTTTATCAACACAGTTATCAGGACCACATCGACTTTCTCAAAGAAGGCGGCGTGTTGCTTTACGATTCGGACAACGTTGAGCCAAACCTCGACGATAAACGTTTCATGTATGTCGGCGTTCCGATCACGGGGCTGACGGTTGAAGCGCTCGGTGGGACGGCCAAGGACAGAGGCAAGAATATTTTCGTTCTCGGTCTGATCGCGAAAATTTTTAGCCTGGACGTGGAGAAGCTGGCGACGTTGATCAAAGAAAAGTTTGCCGGAAAAGATGAGAGCATCGTCAACACGGCCATCATGGCCTTTACGGCCGGCTACGCTTTTCCGGTCGGCAACGTACTGAAGAAGCATTATCAATTTGAGCACATCCCGAAACCCGGCGGGCGCGCGCAGATCACGATGGATGGCAACCAGGCGATCGCTTACGGATTGATCGCCGGCGGTGTTCGCTACGGCGCTGGTTACCCGATCACGCCGTGGTCGTCGATCATGGAAATGTTGCGGCGCGAGCTGCCGAAATACGGCGGAATTTTTGTCCAGGCCGAGGACGAACTCGGTGCGGTGTCCCTGGCGCTGGGCTTTTCCTTTTCCGGGTATCTCGCCGTCACCGGCAGCGCTGGCCCCGGAATTTCTCTCAAGAGCGAAGCGATCGGTTGGGCGTCGATGGCCGAGATGCCGCTCATTATTTGCAATATTCAACGCGGCGGGCCCAGTACCGGACTGCCGACCAACGTCGAGCAAAGCGATCTGCATCAGGCGATTTTCGGGAGTCACGGCGACAGTCCGCGCGTCGTGCTCGCTGCGGCGACGGTGGAAGATTGTTTCTACATCGCAATTGAAGCTGGCCGGATCGCGCGCAAATACAGCACGCCGGTTTTCATCTTGAGCGACACGTCGCTCGCCACACGCATCGAAGCATTTGACGAGCCGGATCTTTCCAAGTTGATGGTCGATCCGAAACCGGACATGACGCCGCGGGCAACGCATAAGCCGTATCCGCTCGATCAAATCACTCAACACATCCCGCCCGGCACGCGCATTCTCGATGGAAAATATCCGCTCATGTCCGGACTCGAGCACGACGAGATGGGTCATCCGACCGGCAGTCCAAAATTGCACATGGCCATGACCGCGAAACGCCGCAACAAGTTGCGCAAACTCGCCGAAGAAATTCCAGTGCCGGAAGTTTACGGCGATCAAACGGGCGACACACTCCTGGTCGGTTGGGGATCGACTTACGGTCCGATCCACGACGCCGCGAAACTGGGGCAAGAGAGCGGCGAAAAGATTGGCGCGCTCCATCTGCGCCACCTCCATCCGTTGCCGAACGGCCTCGAAAAGATCTTCAAGAACTTCAAGCGCATCGTCACCGTCGAGATGAACGATCAGGGACTTTACGGGTTCGGCCAGCTCGCCACGATTCTGCGCGCGCGTTATTGCGAACCGAAGATCGAGAGCGTGACCAAGACCGACGGACTCACCTACCGGGTGAAAGAAATTCTTCAAGGCGTTTTCCCCGGCAAGTTTGTCTCAGCCAGGGGCTATTCACCCAATCGTCCGATTTCCGGTAACGGCGAACAAGATGTCGAGCTTGCCCGGGCCGAGTCTATCACCCAAGGAGTTGGCTAAGATGCGAAGAAAACGTCCAACGCTTAACGCCCAACGCCCAACATCGAATCGCAGCGCCATTGCCGGCTCAACGGCTCAACATCTCAACTGCTCAACGACTCAACTATTCTAGATATGAGTGACACGACCACTGCAACTCCTCCCACAGACACGCCACGCGAGAAGTTATCGAAGAAGGCCATCACCGCCGATCACCCGACCTGGTGTCCCGGTTGCGGCGATTTTGCGGTTTTGGCTTCCTTCTACAAAGTCCTCGAGAAACGCAATCTCGATCACGAAAAGATCGTCACCCTCGCCGGGATCGGTTGCTCATCGCGCTTTCCCTATTTCGTCAACGGCCACGGCGCGCACTTTATTCACGGCCGCGCCGTCCCGCTCGCCAGCGGCATCAGTTTGGCCCGGCCCGATCTCCACGTCTTTTTGTTCGGCGGCGACGGCGACGGTTTCTCCATCGGCGGCAACCATCTCAATCACGGCGCGCGCAAGAACGTCAACCTCGTCTACTTCATCATGGACAACTTCGTCTATGGCCTGACCAAAAAGCAGACCTCGCCCACGTCGCCCATCGGTTTCAAGAGCAAAACCGATCCGACCGGCGCGATCGACATGCCGGTCAATCCGATGAAACAGCTCATTTCCGCCGGGGCCACCTTCATCGCGCGGACCCACGCCACCCAGGTCAAACACATGATGGAAATGATCGAGCGCGCGTTCGATCACCAGGGCTTCAGCGTCATCGAATGTTTGAGCGAATGCGTCGAATTTTTTCCGGACGTTTTCGACCCGGCCGATCCGCGCAAAGGCGGCAGCTTCGAGTTGATCCAGGAAAAGAAATGGGACAACACACCCGAGGACGAACTCCGCCACGACGTCACCGACGAGCTCGCGGCTTACAAACTCGCTCAGTTGCCCTTTCCGGGAGTGTTTGGAGTGTTCTATCAGAATGACAGACCTACAAAAAATGCCCTCGAGAAGAAATGGATTGAGACTTCTCGGGAAAAGACAGCGAATGCGTCGGATTTGGAGCTACTCCAAAAAACTTTCGATCGAATGAAATGAGATCGCCCGGTCTGTCATTGGCGTCGGAGCCTGTCCTGAGCGAAGCCGAAGGAGCTTTTCCCGTCTTCTACCAATCCGACCGCCCGACCAAGAACGCGTTAGAAAAGAAATGGATCGAAAGCAGCCGCGAGAAGACTGGCAACGCGTCGGACCTCGCGCTATTGCAGAAAACATTCGACCGCATGAAATGAGGTCGCGTAGCTGCTTTCTACTTTAGCCTTTCTACTTCCTACTTTCTTCGTGAAGACCTTTGATCGGATGAAATAGCGCCCAAACGCTCCCGATTCGGCTCTGCTTTCTCACCGAATCCGATTGCGACGAAATAGAGTCAGCCAATCGTTTTAGAGAAGCCCAATATTACTCCGCCGGCGCATTTATTTTCGTGTCGGTCTTCAGATCGCCCTCAGTAAATTCGGTGTTAAATGAACCTTGGATCTCGCCCTCAGCGATACGATAGACGCCGTTAAGCATCAGACGACCCAGCCAATCGGAACGGGTGCCGAATCCCGGCGGATAAATATTTTTCTCGCCCTGCATCGTCCAAAAAAGGCGATGCGCAGAAACATCCAAAAATTCAAGGGATCACCGCCGTTAATTCGGCAGTGGTCGAGACTGTCGGTTGCCTTTAGCGTTCACACGCCTGGCCATTTGTGTATAGAGTCGTCGGCGAAGTGAAATAAGAAGTAGCCGCCTACGCCAAGCCAGGGAAAACTGAGGTCAGGTCCCCGCGGCGGCCTTGGCGTAAACGCAGACAGAAGTCACGGGTCAGAGATCAGACATCAGTCGCGGAAAAGGCATCTACGCGGCTACACCGGACATGTCGCGGTTCCCAACCGCTCCGATCAGCGCGCAGCAACGGCCTTCGCCGCAAGTTTTTTAGCCCACTCGGCACGCAAGACTTTCATCTCCGCCCGTAACGTGGCCATCCGCGGACCAACGCCTTTATATTTTTTCGTGATCCCGGTGACTGTTCGATTGACCGCGCCCTGACCGACCAGGCCCTGAAGCTTTTCGTAAACGCGCAAGCGCAGCATTTCTTCGCCGCCGCTGGCAGCGTTTCGTTCCCGAAGATTAAGCAGGATGATGTCGAACAAAGGTTTGAATTCAAAGGAGGCCCTGGACGAAAGCACGGCCACCAACTCCTCGGTTACGTTGTCGGGCATCCGACGTGAAAAAGAAGCGCCAACGGATTTAGACATCACATACTATAGCCGAAATCCGGGAAATAGCGAGCCAGGCAGGGTAGTGTCCTAATTTGAACCCGTAAGCGGAAGCTCTGGGCTTGATAGGCTCGGATTACAAATTGTGAGCGGCGGAACGCCGACTTTCTGAGACAGCTCGATAAGGTCGCCATCGTAAGTGTGCATTTCCTCGACCTTTCCCCTGAGTGCGGTTGCCAAGTGAATAGCGTCCATTGGTTTTAGGCTCGGAAATTGGTGCATCAGCTTTCTCGCGTGTGTCCCCACAAACCATTCGACGTTGACGAATACGATGAAGTCATTTTGGAAATAATCATAAAGCACCGATTCCTTGCCGGGCGAAATGCCCGTTTCGCCTTTAATTCGGATAACTTCTGCCAATGTGATTGACGAAGTGACGATCTTTAATTCTCCGCGCTCGGCTGCGCTCAGAATCTCTTTACATGGTTTTACTCGTGCGCCTTCGTTATTAAAGATGGCGCAGAACGGATTGGCATCCCAGTAGATGTAGCGCAGATCAGCCATCGTCAGAAAAGAGTCCGATTACATCATCGACCTTCGGCAGACCTTCCGTTTTGAAGGTATGAATTTCCTCAACGGTGATACGCCTCGGTCGTTCCTTTCTGTCATAGTGAATCAGGCCGTAAGCAGAAACTCGTTTACGGAATGCCGCCATCGCAGTTGGCAACAAATCTTCGGAAATATCACAACGAACGCGATGGACGGTCAGAGCGTCCCAGATGTAGAAGTAAACGCCGCCAAAATCAGTGATACTTCGTAATTCGCCGGTTACACTTCCAACTTCAGTTCTTTCAATTCCGAGCAAATGATCGACTGCGGCGGCTGTCTTGCTACTTAAGGGCGCTATTTCTCCATTGAGAAATACAGTGACGCTGCTGACAAATTCCCCTTTGCGATCTTGCACACTGGCAAGGTCTTTCACGCGCTCCATCGCACGCTCTGTAAAATTAGGCGGCTCTTGATCTGGCTCTGTCTCAAGAATGCGTATTCCTTCTACGATTGCTTTGGATGCACGTTCCTCGAAATAAGGGTTTCCAGCTTTTGATTCCGGCTTTGCATGAATAACGGCGCTGCCAGACTCAACCGTTATCAGCCATCTTAAAGAATCGTTTTCTTGGGCAACCTGTTTGCCGACAGAACTTATGATGTCCAAAAAGGCATCCACCGCCTTTTTGAATTTTTCGGCGGTGATCTTTGGACCATCAAGTTTTAGCGTTACATTATTCACGGTCTGCTCCTTTGATTTTATGCTGTAGAGGCTTCGACAAGCAAGGTCGCCCTCATCCACTCGGATAATTCGGATTTTGCCTGTCTAGCGGCATGCCTGAGGGCCGATTTCTCATTGTCCGTAAGCCTCACAATGGCGATTTGCCGCCTCCGTTGTGAGGCCAACAGCCATTTCTTTCGACCGGACTTAGGCCGCCAGCCTCCTCGATTTTCTTTCTTTTTTTGTTGCATTCCAACTTTGATTAGTGTAATACATGAATCAAAAGAAGCAAAGGAAAAAATGAACAAATTGAGCGTTGAGAAAAAGGCGGCTGCGGTCGGAATGCTTTGCGAAGGCAGCAGCATTCGCAGCATTGAACGAATCACCGGCATTCACCGCGACACGGTGATGCGATTAGGCGTCCGAATCGGCGAAGGCTGCCGCCGAATTATGGACGAGAAAATGCGGAATCTGTCCTGTCGCTTACTCCAAGTCGATGAGATTTGGGGCTATGTCCAAATGAAACAAAAGACGGCCTTACGCAATCGTAGGAAACGAGGCGTTGGTGACGTTTATACGTGGGTCGCACTCGATTCCGAAACCAAGCTGGTTCCCACTTTTGCAGTCGGCGACCGATCTGGATATATGGCGAATGCGTTCATCGAGGATTTAGCGTCTCGATTATCTCATCGAGTGCAACTTTCTACTGACGCATTTCCGGCATACACCGACGCGGTTGAACGTGCGTTCGGCGCGGAAGTAGACTACGGCTCAATTATCAAAACTTTTAGCCACAGTGACGTTGAGGACCAGCGTCGATACTCCCCTCCGGATGTGATGAACGTAAAACGGATTCCGGTGAGCGGCAGTCCGATTGTCGATCTGATTTCCACAAGTCATGTCGAAAAACAAAATCACACTTTGCGAATGCACTGCCGTCGTCTGACGCGATTA
>Ga0193751_1000015_pt1 | contig 154838 bp, 142 predicted proteins | sample L1c2metaG_FD_143050 | JGI IMG/M metagenome (GOLD analysis project Ga0193751, IMG submission 143050) | Soil microbial communities from a riparian zone of the East river system, Colorado, United States - L1c2 | ecosystem: Environmental > Terrestrial > Soil > Riparian zone | place: USA: East... | reverse complement strand
CGCGCTGAATCTGGCCAAGAGATCGTAATCGTGTTGCTGCGTCGACCGGAGGCTGATGGGCGCCACGCGAACGTATTGGACCAAGGTCCCATAGGCAGAGCCCGCGAACCTTGCGAAAATTCTCCAATCTCTGGACAAGGAAAACAGAAAGAGACTACGTTATGAGAAAATTAACCCCGACCCTTACGCAAAGCGGAATGCTGGCCGTGTTGCTGCAATACCAGCGCTACAAAGTAATCCAGTTGGCCCGGCGTCGCGCGCACCGCAAGCAGATGCGTGCCGCTCTTTGGAGTACCCTCACCTGGCCGTACCGCGCGCTTACGGCGCCAACCCTCGTCCGCGATTCCGCCGAGCCATTTGTCGGAACCGTCCCGCGTCGCACTTGAATCTTTTACGGAGACCAATTGCCATGTTTTACCAAATCCACACATACACCGAGCTCCAACAACAGATTCACGACGATCTGCGGATCCAACATCCCGAATGGGTCAACTCCGATGGCAGTTCCCCCACGTGCGATTCTTACGAGTCGCGCCTCGCGGAACTGCTTGGCGTTTCGACGCGGATGGGAGCCAACGGACCTATCGCTGCGACTCATCGCGCACTCGAACAGGCAGTGAATTGAAGGTAAAAATCTGTCTGGGGATCACCTTCTTAGGAGGGTGGGCTCTCGTAATTATCCGACATAAATGAGCGTTGATACACCTACCTTAGTAATTCAGTTAGTTCTTCTAGCTGCTATTATTCTCGCTCCCTGGTTTCGTAGGAGGAGTAAGAGTTAGGTTTTGCCCCGCTCAGGCCTAAAAAACAAGACAATACTACATTAGGCCATGATGAGAAAGTTACAAACAGAAGCTACCAGAGACATGGCGGTCCTTACATCGAAACCGGCGTAAATTTTTAACCGTAAGCACAAAGCCCAATAGACTAGGAGAAACCCAGGCGCCGGAGAAAGTGAAATAACGGCACCGGATAAAAAGTAGGAAGGACCCAACGATGAAAATTTTGGTACACGTCATGAAACGACTTCTCAACGAACCATTGCTCCACTTCCTCGTACTGGGCGCACTGACTTTCGTCGTTTATTCGTGGCTGAATCGCAGCTTGCCCGACAACACGAGCGCGGCAGGTACGGTGCGGATCACCAGCAACGAAATTGCGTGGCTGAAGGAAACGTGGTCACGCCAGTGGCAGCGCGAGCCGACGTGCGATGAACTCCGCGGATTGGTCACAGATTTTCTGAAGGAAGAACTCCTCGCCCGCGAAGCGCTCTCTCTCGGCCTCGATCAAAACGACACGATTGTGCGCCGTCGCCTTGCCCAGAAACTTGAATTCCTGGTGCAAGAAACGTCACGTCTCGCGGAGCCGACCGAAGAAGACTTGACAACAATGCGACGCAGGGCCACTGCCGATCAGCTGGTCAATTAAAGAACCGTTGAATAGCCGCAACAACGAAAAATTAAAAGAGTGAAAAGAAACCAAATGGAACAAGCATCATGAAATTAGAGATCCCTAAGAAGAGTTCACCAGTGGTAACAGTGCTAGCCGGTATATTTAGCTTGCTGCCACTGCCATTGGCGGCGCAACAGATTAATCGCACCATCCTGCCCATACCGGAGCCTCAACCACCAACTATCACAGAGTTGGACGCCCGCAATGCCAAGGCCCCACCGCGCTTTGAGGTGAAAGCGCCTAAAGGAGCTCCCAACGTGGTCGTTGTTTTGCTGGATGACATCGGTTTTGGACAATCGAGCGCATTTGGCGGTCCGTGCAAAATGCCCGCACTAGATAAGCTGGCGGCGGAAGGGCTACGCTACAACGGCTTTCATACCACTGCGCTTTGCTCACCGACTCGCACCGCGCTGCTAACGGGCCGCAATCATCACGTGAACAATGCGGGCGCGATCATGGAACTCGCCACCGCTTTTCCCGGCAATACCGGCATTCGGCCGCAAAGTGTTGCACCACTTGCCGAGATGCTGCGGTTAAATGGATATAGCACCGCAGCGTTCGGCAAGTATCACGAAACGCCACCATGGGAGGTCTCGGTTTCCGGACCGCTCGACCGTTGGCCGACTCATTCTGGTTTCGATAAATTTTACGGCTTCATCGGTGGCGAGACCAATCAGTGGGCCCCTGCTATTTTTGATGGAACCATCCGAGTGGAACCGCCGCACGATCCTGCTTACCATTTCACTGTCGATATGACCAACCAGGCAATTAACTGGATGCAAGCGCAACACTCGTTAACTCCTGACAAGCCTTTCTTTGTCTACTTCGCCACCGGCGCGCTGCACGCTCCGCATCACGTCCCCAAGGAATATATCGATCGCTACAAAGGGCAGTTCGATCAGGGTTGGGACGCATTGCGGGAGACGATCTATGCGCGCCAAAAGCAAATGGGTGTTATACCAGCGACCGCCGAGTTAACCAAGCGACCAAAGGAAATTCCGTCCTGGGACTCCCAGACGCCGGACCAGAAAAAACTTGAGGCGCGGCAAATGGAGACCTTCGCTGGTTTCGCCGAGCACACTGACGAACAAGTAGGACGTCTAGTCGATGCCCTGCAGGAAATAGGCGTGCTGGATAACACGTTGTTCATTTACATCGTTGGCGACAACGGAGCGAGCGCGGAGGGCGGACCGGAAGGCGCTTACAATGAGATGATGGCTCTGAACGGCATCATCAGCACTGCCGAGATCAACATGCCGCATTTGGATAATTGGGGAGACCCAACGACGTTCCCACATTACGCTATCGGATGGGCATGGGCTGGCGATACGCCATTCCAGTGGACCAAGCAGATCGCTTCGCATTATGGTGGCACTACTAACGGAGTCGTGATCCACTGGCCGGCGCGCATTAAATCCAAGGGAGAAGTCCGCTCCCAGTTCACTCATGTCACTGATATTGCGCCTACTGTATTGGAGGCAGTCGGCTTGCCGTTTCCCAAGAGCGTCAACGGAACGACACAGAGGCCTTTCGACGGAACATCAATGGTTTACACGTTCGACAATCCCAAGGCCAAGGAGACACACACCACTCAATACTTTGAAATGTTTGGTAATCGCGGCATCTATCACGATGGCTGGGTGGCATGTACTCGTCATTCCATCCCCTGGCTGATGGTGCCGCTTCCGCCGCTCTCCAAGGATACTTGGGAACTTTATCACGTAGCCGAGGATTTCAGCCAGGCCCACGATCTCGCCACGCAAAATCCCGCAAAACTAAAAGAACTTCAGGACGTTTTCACGAAGGAGGCGATCAAGAACCATGTACTGCCCATCGACGACCGCAGATCAGAGCGCTTTAATGCGGCCATCGCCGGGCGACCCGACCTGATGGGCGATCGTACCTCACTGACGGTTTATCCAGGCATGACCGGGATGACGGAAAACGCGTTCATTAACATAAAGAACCGCTCCTATACAATCACGGCGCCGGTGGAACTAAAAGACGGCAATACTAACGGGGTAATTATCGCACAGGCAGGCGCGTTTGGTGGCTGGGTCATCTATATGAAAGAAGGACAAGTGCACCACGAGTACAATTACTTTGGAGTAGAACGGACAAACATCTCTGGGCCGACTGCCTTGTCCGCAGGCAAGCATGAAATTAAGTACGAGTTCGTGGCTGACTCTCCCAGGCCCGGCACTGGAGGTAAATGCATCCTCTATGTGGATGGTCAAAAAGTGGCAGAAGGACGGATTCCAAAGACCGAACCTTTCGCCTTTTCCGGAGATGAAGGCGCCGACGTGGGTGAGGATGCTGAAACCGCTGTGTCTAACGATTACAAGCAGGGCGACAACAAGTTCACTGGCAAAATCTTCAAGGTCACCATCGACACCAAGCCTTCAAATCTGAGCGCGGCTGACAAGAAAGCCGTCGAAGACGCCGAAGAGGAGGCTGCAGTGATCGAAGACTGATTTTTTTTGGCGGATTAACATAACCTAGCGACTAACATGAAAATAAAAACACTATTGAACACATTCGCTTTATGTGCGGCGATCGTGGCTTTCCTTTCCACCGGAGAGTTTGCAAATGCGCAGGCCAAGAAGCCCAACATCCTCATCATCTGGGGAGACGACATCGGCCAGTTCAATATCAGCGCCTACAACATGGGCATGATGGGCTACCGGACGCCGAACATTGACCGCCTCGCCAAAGAAGGCGCGATCTTCACCGACTGGTACGGACAACAGAGCTGCACAGCCGGGCGCTCCGCATTCATCACCGGGCAGTCGCCCATCCGAACCGGTCTCACCAAGGTTGGCCTGTCGGGCGCACCCGAGGGTCTGAAGAAGGAAGACCCGACGCTGGCCGAGTTGCTCAAGCCTTACGGCTATGCGTGCGGCCAGTTTGGCAAGAACCATCTGGGCGACCGCAATGAGTTTCTACCGACGGTCCACGGGTTTGATGAGTTTCTGGGGAACCTCTACCATTTGAACACGCACGAGGAGCCGGAGGATCCCGATTATCCGAAGGACCCGGCATTCTCCGCGAAGTTCGGGCCGCGCGGCGTGCTGCACAGCTTCGCGTCGGGGAAGGACGATCCCACGGTTGACCCGCGCTTTGGCAAGATCGGCAAACAGACCATCGAGGATACCGGCCCGCTGACGAAGAAGCGCATGGAAACGGTGGACGATGAGATCACCGCCGCGGCGCTCAAGTTCATGGACAAAGCGCACCAGGACGGCAAGCCGTTCTTTGTCTGGTGGAACTCCAGCCGCATGCACGTCTGGACGCATCTGAAGCCGTCGTCGGTCGGCAAGACCGGCCTCGGCGTTTATGCCGACGGCATGGTCGAGCATGACGCGGCGGTCGGCGAGTTGCTCGACGAGTTGAAGAAACTCGGCATCGCCGACAACACCATCGTCATGTATTCCTCTGACAACGGCGCGGAAACCATGAGCTGGCCCGATGGCGGGACGACGATATTCCGCAGCGAGAAGAACACGCAATGGGAAGGCGGCTTTCGCGTGCCGTGCCTCATTCGCTGGCCCAGTGTCATCAAGCCCGGCACGGTCATCAACAACATCGGCGCGCACGAAGACATGGTTCCCACAGTGCTGGCCGCAGTTGGTGACCCCGACATCAAGAATGAACTGCTCCAGGGCAAGACCATCGGCGACATGACCTACAAGGTGCATCTTGATAGTTACAACCTGATGCCTGCGTTGCAGGGCCAGGGCGAGTGGCCGCGCCATGAGTTCATTTACTGGACCGACGACGGCGATTGTGCGGCGCTGCGCTACGACAACTGGAAGATCAGCTTCATGAGGCAGGACGCCCACGGAATTGACGTCTGGCGGCAGCCCTTCGTTTCCCTGCGCGCCCCAATGATCTGCAATCTGCGCATGGATCCATTCGAGCGCGCCGAGTATGAGGCCATCGATTACAACCACTGGTGGGCCAATCACGCCTTCGTGTTCGCGCCTGCCGCCGCTTACGTCGGACAGTGGCTGCAAAGCTTCCGCGAATTCCCGCCGCGCCAGAAACCCGGCACTTTCAACCTCGACCGCGTGATGGAAGCAATAACCGCCGGCGCAACCGGCAAAGGTAGTAACTGACACCGCGTTGAATGAAACGCTGACATTTCGATTGGAAAATCACCTTTGCTACAAAGGACTCATGGTGGGCCGATGTCGCGAAACCGCGCACCGTGCCACTCGTCATTAACCTCCGGCAGGACCCGTTCGAAGGGATGGTGGATTCCAAGCTGTATACGCGTTGGTATGGCGACAAACTCTGCGTCATGCTTCCGGCACAGGCAATCGTTGGACAGTTCCTTCAGACCTTCAAAGAGTTCCCACAACGGCAGAAATCTTCGACCATTAACGTAGAGCGAATCTTGATGCAAATGCAGAAGCAAAACGACTGATGCGCAGCCTACAAAGACATGGACTGAGTATCGCCACTGTGATTATTGGGGCAGTATTATTCCAGGAGCCGCCGGCATTTTGTGGCACAACGCAGTTTGAGCCCACTGTTGCGAACAAGGGTTCGTCGCCAGGCAAAGCGTCGGAAGGCATGGTCTGGATTCCCGGAGGCGAGTTCTCAATGGGCGCCGCTGTAAACGGCGAAGGCAGCCATGAAATGCCGATGGCTTCCACTGACACCGAGCCGATTCATCGCGTTCGCGTGGATGGTTTCTGGATGGATGTAACCGCGGTGACTAACAAGCAGTTCGAAAAATTCGTTAAGGCGACCGGTTACGTTACAATTGCTGAACGCACGCCAACAAAAGAAGAGTTCCCAACTGCGCCCGAGGAAAATCTGGTAGCGGGCTCAGTCGTCTTTGCGCCGACGGAACACGAAGTTCCGCTCAACGATCATTATCAATGGTGGAGCTACGTGAAAGGCGCGAACTGGCGTCACCCGCTTGGGCCCCAAAGCGACATCAAAGGTAAGGACAATTATCCGGTAGTGCAGATCGCGTACCCCGACGCGGAAGCTTATGCGAAATGGGCGGGCAAACGTTTGCCGACTGAAGCGGAGTTTGAATTTGCGGCGCGCGGCGGTCTCTCAGGAAAGACATACGTATGGGGCGATGAATTTCGTCCCGGCGGGAAATGGATGGCCAACACGTGGCAGGGGAAATTTCCAGTGAAAGATGCAGGCGAAGACGGTTACGTAGGCATCGCGCCGGTGAAATCCTTTCCCCCGAACGGCTACAGGCTTTACGACATGGCCGGCAACGTTTGGGAATGGTGCAGCGATTGGTATCGCCCTGATTACTACGAGACGCTCGCCGGCAAAGGCGGAGTCGCGCGCAATCCACAAGGGCCGGATTCGGCATTTGATCCGGCTGAGCCTAACGAGAAGAAGCGCGTCCATCGTGGCGGCTCGTTTCTTTGCAATGAGCAATATTGTTCCCGCTACATCGTCGGCACACGCGGCAAAGGCGAAGTCAACACGGGCACCAATCATCTCGGTTTTCGCTGCGTGAAATCAGCTTCGCAAATGGCGAGAAGGTGAGAATTACCGTCTGCTCACTAAATCACGGACGCGTCCATTTTTGCTTCCATCCATATCAGTTTGCTGTATGACAGTTTCAATTCACAACAACGCCAACCAAACAAAACATGAAAATCCAAAAACCTAATTCGAACAGTGTCATAATCTTCGCTGCGGCGGCCACAGCGCTATTTATTACAGGCTGTGCCGAGATGGGATCAGCCAATACCACATCGCTGTTATCTGCGGCCGGATTTCGCGCGCGTACGCCGCAAACGCCGACGCAGCAGCAAATCTATGCTGCCCTGCCACCGTACCAAGTCGAGCGGGCCACGGTGAAAGGAAAAGGAGTCTTCTACGTTTATAAAGACGAGAAAGCAGGTCTGGCCTACATCGGCCGCGAACAAGAGTACCAACGCTATCAACAGCTCGCTATTGGGCAGCAAATAGCGCAGGACCAGTACATGGCAGCGGAACTGGAGCGCGACGCTGCCTGGCGTTGGTACGGGGCGTGGGCACCAACCATTTGGTGGTGAACCACTGGACAACTACAACGAGTTACACTCGCGACGTCGAGTGTGGCCCGTTCAATTGGCGAGATAACTGCACAGAAACTAAACATGAAAATCAAACTTCGCCTAACGAGTCGTAAACTACTGCTTGCATTTCCGATTCAATTGTTATTGAGCCTGTCGCGCATCAATGCAGCAGCGGTGGATGCCAATGGAAACGCGCTCCCCGACGCGAACGACGGAAAATCCACACTGATCGACAATTCAAAAGGGAAGGAAGTGCCCGTTGAAAAGAGCTGGTGTGAAGCTCCGTCATTGTGGGAAGTCCGTGTCGGTCTTCCCGCGTGGCTGGCGGGTCTGTCCGGCGAAAGTGGAGTGAAAGGTGTCGTCGACTCGGTCGACGTCAGGTTCGACCAGTTACTCAGGCACCTGACGCATTTTCCCATCGCGTTATCGGCTGACGCTCGCTACGGGCGTTGGGAATTCTACGTAGATGGTCAATATATCGAGCTGGGTACTTCTGCCACGCTGCCTGGTTTACTTTTTACAGACGCCAATGTGCACATCAAAAACGCGCTTGCAGAAGGGTTCGTCGGTTATCGATTGATCAATTGCGATAGGGCGTCTCTTTCTCTCTTCGCTGGCGCGCGCTATACCTATTTCCAGGGCGATCTAAGTATCTTCAATAACGGCGATGCGCGCTTAAACAGGCTCCGCGAGTTGCTGGGAATTCGCAATCGTTTGGACTTCTCAGATTCGATCGATTGGGTCGATCCCGTGATCGGTGTCCGCGGGAAGGTGAAAATCTGGAAAGCCACATCGCTTTATGGAGAAGGCGATGTCGGTGGATTTGACGCCAACTCCGATACTGCGTTTGAACTGCACCGGCGGGGGCGGACTATCGTGCGGGAATCGGTGGATAGTTCCGACTGGAGTTACCAGGTGCAGGGCGGCCTCGAATTTCAACTCACGCGCTCGATGTGGTCGCAGGTCGGTTGGCGTTACCTGAAGTACGACTACAGGAAGAGCGGCTTCACGGACAAGAACGTATTGAACGGCCCATTTCTCCAGACTGGAATAAACTTTTAGCACTGAAGGCCGGATTCCCAACGTAAGCGTCACTGGCTAGCATAGGCTAGAGCTCCCGTCACAAAGATAAGACCGAAGTCCCATTGTTGGTCGGTTTTGCTTTTCACGAGCTAGTTCATCTAGCACACTCAAGTCATGAATAAATACATCGCGGAATTCATTGGAACCTTCTTCCTCGTCCTGACAATTGGTTGCACGGGAATTGGCGCAGGCGCAGGTGTGATCGCGCCGCTCGCGATCGGCGCGGCGCTCATGGTGATGGTTTACGCCGGCGGCCACATTTCTGGAGCGCATTATAATCCGGCAGTCACACTGGGCGTATTGATCCGGGGCAAAGTTAACGTCGCAGACGTGGTGCCTTATTGGATTGCGCAATTTGTTGCGGCGGCAATTGCTGCGCTGCTCACCAGCAGGGTTCTTCGCGCTGGTGTTCCTGTGACTGCTATCACGCCGCACGTTGGCCCGGCACTGCTTGCCGAGTTTCTTTTTACATTTGCGCTCGTCTATGTGGTGTTGAATGCGGCCACCGCGGAAGGCACTTCAGGCAATTCATTTTATGGCTTGGCCATCGGCATGACGGTGATGACCGGCGCATTCGCCGTCGGTGACATTTCGGGCGGCGCATTTAATCCCGCAGTCGCTCTGGGCATTTGCGTTCTCGGCATTTCCAGTTGGGCAAACATCTGGATTTATCTATTGGCTAACTTCGCGGCAGCTGTTGTCGCAGCCGTGATTTTCCAGTTGATCAATCCGCCGATGCAGACCACGCCGATTGCAACCGACGAGCCGCCTTACGAAACCCCGCATTAAGTTTCGCAGCGAACAAGATGTTGTAATGGCCGGTTTACCTTGCAGAAGAGCCTCCGACTTGGCGTTACTTCTTCAGCTGATGAAACCAGCCGGATGAGACGTCGGCGTGCTGGCCGTCATGGTTTACCTGATCTTCGCTACGCCGCTCTATCTTTTGCCGCCAAGCGGAGCCCCGTGAACGGCTAACTGGTCAACGGACCGCCTGAGCGACGGTTGTTCTTGAGGTGCTGTGCAGTCCCAAATTTAAAAGCAGAATACGATCAAGCTCGTCAATCGTTTGGGGCAGTGCGCACGAACCGTGGGGGCCGGGAACGATCAGCTCTGATTTCGCGCCTTCGAGATGAGAACTCGAATACGCGACGACTCCATCGGTGCTGTTTGGTGTGTCGCCTTTGCCGCGATCGCCAATGATCGAGTGATATGGAACGCTGATTGGCGCATTGTTAATTACCGGCAGCGCCGGGTTGGACGGTTTCAATCCCAAGACGCTGTTCGGCAGACGTTGAGAACCGGTCAACCGCACCAGGTCCGCACTGCTCAGCGCGTCCTTCATTACTGCTGTGAGCTGCCCTGGGAGATTGATCAAGCTGATCGCAAATTTACCCAATCCGCCGCTGGCCATATCGCTTCCACGATGCGGAGTGCAAATAAAGACGACGCGTTGGATCCGAGGGTTCGCGCGAAAAGTTGTGGCGCGGACAATCAAACTGTCGCTGGGTTGCCCTTCGAAAATGTTCTTCGCGGTTTGGCCCATGGCCTTCTCCCACATGGCCTGAGTGACCGTAATGACTTGGTCGTGAGTGAGCATGCCGCCCATGCTGTGGCCGACCATAACGTACGGCTTATGGTTCGGGTAAACTTGATCCACTTTGGCCAGTGCCTGGCGCAAACGAAATGCAGAATACAGAATGGGATAGCCGGTCGGATAAGCGAACACCCAGAATTGATAATGCTTACGGATCTCGGGATCGGCCTGGAGCCCATTGATCGTCTCTACCCAGGTGAACGGGGTTGAGAAAAGACCGTGCACAAACACGAGCGGGATTCGATCGGGATCGTACGGCTGGAGAAAATAGAGCCCAATCCCTGCCGGGTAATGCGTGGCTTCGAATCCCCCGATCAATCCTCTAAGCGTAAGATTGGACGGCGGTTTGTAGTAGCTGATCGGCGCGGAGTAATTGACTGCCAAAGGACGCACTTTCCCTTCAACAGCTGCCGTCGGTTGCTTGGCCGGGCGACGAAGCGCGAGCGTGGCGTCTTTTCCGTGAAAATCGAGCGTGGCCGTAACCGGAGCAGCGATTCCCCGGGGTGGCGCGAACTTTTCGGGTGGATTGAGGATTCGCACGCCGACAAGCGCACCGCCAACACCCTGCTGAATGTTTTCCTTCTTGATCAGTTTCTCTTTGACCTGCTGTTCGAGCTCAAATGTGGCGAAGTAGTTCGGCGCCCAGACCGCGTTACTGGCGGGTTCAAGCTGTAGATGATAAGTGCTGTTGCTCCCTGCGAGAGTTAATGGATGATTCCACAGCTGTCCTCCTTCACTGTTGCGAAGCAGGACGGTAAGTTCACCGCAGGCTGCGTTGTAGGTGTCTCGCGATGGTGTTTCCTGCGTTCCGGCGCCTAGCAGTGGAGCAGTCATGGCAGCAGCCTGCAAATAGTCGGCTGCTCGTTTCTCAACTGGAACTTGTGACGACCGCGCCTCGTGCATCATATTCGCCGTCGGCGCATATTCGGGACCGCGAGCTGTCTGCGGCGTGGTTGCACAGCCAACGAAAAACGCAGCGCATGTTGCGGCCGCAGTCAGCCGAAGCCGGATAGATATTCTTGGCGGCCTAACATTCATCGGATTTGGGCGTGTTGACTCGGCTCGCTTGTAATTGACCAGAAATTTCTCATGATCCCGGCGGCGTACCTATAAGACTTTGGGGCTATATACCAGCCGCCCCGCCTGCTGTGAATCAAAAATCTCACTCGGCTGGCGGTTCAATACTTTGCACCTGAAAAAAATGGAAACCAACGGTGCGAACGGAGGGCTTGGGAATGGGGTTGGCTATCGTAAGCGGCTCCCAGCGCGCCGTAGCCCGGTGCTACTTTGGCGGAGGAGGCTACGATGTATGCGAGTCAAGCGCGTAGTCGAATTTTAGGCACCAGCCACCGCAATTGCCAGCGGGACACCCTTTTTTTTATCCAAAGCGGGTTTCATACAGATTCTATCTTCGGGCAAGTCCGGAACACCACCGTGCAAGTCTGAACAATTGGAGAAAGATTTGGGATTGGAAGCGAGTTCTCTCAGACATGCTGCGCGGCTAATAATTTTCGAGATCATGATGTAACGTCGCCCCTCAATTCGCTTCCCTTACCTGACCCGACCCACGCTGTGTGGATCGGGTCCGATATTTTCCCGATTAAACTTAGGCTTTGGCGCTGGCCGTTACCGGATGCACGCCGTGGCTGGTTCCCGGACTAAGGACTGAATCCAACTGCGCCGCTAATGGAGTCGGCAATTTGGTTTTCAAGAAACCAAGCATCACTTGCACAGACTTCTGCGCGTTTTCCTGACTGATTCCAGTTTTCTGGACGATTATGTTAATTAGTTCTTTCATAGTGCTACGAAGATCGCTCTCTTAACGTGCTCGCGCGCGCAACATCTTGTCAGGATTAGACCGTTTCTTGCACCCGCCTCGTCGAATGGAGCTAATGGGATGAGCGACCCGGCAGCTGCGATCTTCTCCTGCGCTCAACCCCTTTCAATAACAATTACCTTTTGTCTATCATAAGCCACTTACGATGCATGAATCACAAAGCTGCTTGCCACGCCGTCTTGTCACGCCGAAGTCGAACGTAGGCGGAAGTCTCGGCGACAATCGGACGAAGGCGGGTAGTGGCGGTCGCCGCGGCGACCGCAGAATTTGCTGTCTCGTGAACGCGATGTCGCTAACATCATAGCCTGATGAGTGTGCAAGATTCTGACGCCACGATGGCTGTGTTCCTCGACCTGGAAAACATCGCGCTGGGCGCTCATGACGCGGACTTTCCCGCATTCGACATCCGCAAGGTGCTCGAGCGTCTGCTGCTCAAGGGCCAAATCGTGGTCAAGAAAGCCTACTGTGATTTTGAGCGCTACAAGACGTTTAAGCGGGGGCTGCACGAAGCGGCGTTCGAGCTCATCGAGATCCCGCATGTGCGCCAGTCCGGCAAAAATTCCGCCGACATCCGCATGGTCGTCGATGCGCTCGATCTCTGTTACACCAAGGGTCACGTCGACACCTTCGTCATTATTAGCGGCGATTCGGACTTTTCGCCGCTCGTCAGCAAATTACGCGAGAACGACAAGACCGTCATCGGCGTCGGCGTTAAAAGGTCCACGTCCGATCTATTCATCAGCAACTGCGACGAATTTATCTATTACGACGATCTCGTACGCGTGGAGCCGGCAAAGAAACGTCCGAGCGTTGCCGCCACCGCGCCAGCAGCGAAAACTGGTAAAGATCATCGACCTTCAATCGACGGGGCGCTCGATCTTCTGAGGAAAACCTTGGAAGCCCTGCGCGCCGAGCGAGGCGAGGATTATCCGATCCGGGGTTCACTCATGAAACAGGCGATGAAACGTCAGAACCCCGGTTTCAACGAGCGAGCGCATGGGTTCCGTGCCTTCAACGAACTGCTCCTCGAAGCGCAAAAGCGTGGGCTGCTAAAGCTGGAGCGCGACAAACAAGTCGGTAGCTACATCGTCCACGCGAGCGAGTAACCAGGCGCCTACCCCTGGGATGGCTCACGAAGCACGATTCGTCGCTTTATCGACACGCTTCAGTTTTGCCAACGCCTTAACGGCCGAGCTTTGGTGTTTTCCCGCAATTCAGGCAATGTGAAAGGTGAAGACGCGGCCCCATTTTCCTCCGGTATTCCTCGCTATTAGGTCAATGTCTGCGATTGGTATCATATGCCACTGGAGCCTTGCCCCACCTGCGGCTACGCCCTTTCCGTCGTCGATCAGCGTTGCCGTCATTGTGCTACCGCATCGCGGGCAATTCCGTCGCGGGCCTTTGATGCGAAACACCTGCAGCAAATGATCATGGTCGCGGTGGTGTTAAGCGTTCTCGTTTACTTGATCTTCTTTCGTTAACGAAAAGGCCGCGAATCAGTCTTCGATTGGGGGGCGAGCCGCTACGCTGGCTAGGACCCGGAGGAAAATTGATCCTCTTTGTTCTTGAATAGGATATTGAACGTGGTGAGCGAGCCATTAGTAGCGCATGATGTATGATTGAGTCGGTCCTGGCCGCGTGGCCTGCTCCCTAAGAAGTGACTAGCTGTAGCGGCGGGCGTGTCGCCCGCGATTCTGCCAACCGCGAGGCTTCGAATTCGCGACGAGACCGTATTCCACGTCACCAATTCTCGATACCACGCAAATCCGTTGTCTGATCGCGTTTTCTTCCGCCGCCGATTTAACGATTTAACGTTTCAACGAATCACGACAGCGAAGCTAGATGTTTAGATGCGACACCAGTTTTTCCTGCCTCTCACGGATGATGCAAACTCGACATCGCGCCGCTGATTAGCCCAGCGAATAACATCATGAGGATCAGCCACAGTGCGAAAATCACGGGTAGGAAGCAACAAGCGACGATGAACGCTGCTGCCATCCATTTAAACATGATTCCTAGAAGCGACCAGAATGGAATATCGAAATCGACGACTGAAACTCGTTGCGCCGACAACGAAGGTATCGGCGGGGGTTTGGGAGGCATGTTGGGGGCCTGACTGGGTGCTGGCAGCTGCGTTCCGTATTTCAACATCGGCAGATAATCATCGACCAATTTCCAGTTACCACCTGCGACAGGTTTACATGGCGTGTTTCGGTCAATGCGGCCATCTGAGAACATCTGCGCGATCTGCGCCTCTTCGTACGGCCCCTCTTCGTGGTCGGTGATTTTCAGGTAAAAGGTTCTCATCGCTTGTCGAAGGATCGGAAATAACTCACGATCTCGGCGAGATCGCCACCGGCAGAACCTGAAAACGAATGAACTCCTCGGTTAGCTAAGCTGGACAGAATTTCGTGAAATGGATGGAGAATTATTCCCTCGCTCTTAAAGATATCGAGTTCGCGCTGCTCACGAACAACTGCATGAACGAAATGATACGTCCAGTCGACGCCAGGCCACAATTGCTCGCGCATGCGAGCTTTGGGTTCCGCACGGAATTTTAGCTCGACCCACGTTCGCGCGCACGCCTCTATCTCTTCAACCGTACGTTTCCGTGCAGAGAGCCGACTTCCGGAAGTAGTTTTTGGAAGCTTCGCAATGAAACCGATTGGTCGGAAACTGATTTGGACCTCGACATGCCAGCCAACCACGGTTCCGTCGGCCTGTGGTCGTATGGCCAGTAGATCCATTTCATCGACACCATGTTTGACTCCGCGGATCGTGAAGAAGCCATCCCGGTTTAACCACTCTTCGACAAGACTCTCGCCGAGTAATGCCACGTCTTCTCAATTAGCGGATGCTGTTCGCGAGAGAAAGATCAAAAGCGGTCTACGAACTTGGTGATTGCCGGAAAGGTTAAATGCTCTGCTCGCGAGTGCCTTCGGAGTTTAGATGCGACTCCGATTTCCAATCTCAGACTAATTGAGGTGCGGATTTGTCGATAAATCCACGAGCAATCCAAAATCGTCAATTCCGAATAGACTTCGATCAAACTCCCAATGTAATTGTGCTGGTAAGTGTGAATCCATTGCGTGGATCATCCGCTCCGCTGCGGCCGAGCGGAACTATGTGTGCAGCCTGCGCTTCTGCTACGGTACGGGTTGTCAGAGCTATGCCGCTGACGGCGCATCGCCGCTCGTATTGGGCGAGCAAAACCGCGCGAAACGCAGCGTCACGCGCAATGGCACTTCGAGTGGTCGCAGTGGGCGGCGGAACACCCTTCGCGGATCGTGCGACGCTATCGCCGACACCCTCTCGCGTGTTTTTTTAAAAATAGCGCGTCAGGTGCAAAGTCATTTGGCAGGAGAAGTCGTTTACCTTCGAACTGTGTCAGCCAATCGGTAGTTTCTCGCGAGGCACCTGTGGCCTTTGCAAGCACGCGAGAAAATCGAACGCGGTAGCCGCTGTCGATCCACATCAGCTTCGTGTCGAATGCTCGATCATGTAGCGCATTGAGGCATAACCCGTTTCTAGGATTCAACCGATTCGTTTTGTCTTGCGCCCAACCGACGATGTGACTGGCCACTAGCAAAGGCCGGATCGTTAAACCTGTGACGCAACAACGAAATTCGTAAGCTGAAAGAATTCGTCGCCGAAAGAACGCCTGATTGACACGGACGCGCACGACAGCATCGCGCTCTATTCCTTCTGCAGGCAAGTCCTCAGTCTTGATCTCAGCAACTTCTTCCAGCGGCTTGCGAAGACGTGCAGCAAGAAGGTGTTCGCTTTCGAACGCCAAAGACTCTGGATGTTCGGCAAATTCGTGCCACACCTCTTCTTCACCCTTTGCACCATGCGGCATTCCACGAATACCGCGCGCCTTTAGTGCGGGATCAAGCCGCGCAAAGTTCGCGAGCTTGTACGATACCGAACCAACACTCCGACCGAGCAGCTTTGCCAATTGCTGAATCTTCGCATTGCGGACATGAATCGTTCCAAAAGGAATCTGGCAGTAAAGGTTGAACGCAAGGATGTGTTCTGCGCGAGACCAATTCCGCGTTGCCCCATTCATCAGATTCGCTCGACGGGAACTACTTCCCACGTGCGTGCATCTCCATACAATATCGCAGCACGATGTCGATCGTGCGACCGTCCCAAGTCGAGCACGGGATTGTCGATCAAACGGGCGATTCGAAATGCCCAGTAGTCGACGAGATATCTATCGTTAATCAGCGCGAAATCGTGGCCGTCTCCGTGATCAGCGCCGATTAGAGCTTCAGAATTTTTCGAACTCCAGTAGCCCACCACCTTGCCACCGAACCTTGTCGCAATCTTAGTAGCCGCATCACAGCACCTAAAACAGTCGCCACCGCTTTGGAACGTCCATCTTCCCTCCACATCATCGTATTGCTCCTCACGGCAAAGAACGCGAACAAAACTGCGCAACCGAGTCGCTGTTTGACTTGGACTCTTACGGTTCATTCAAGTCTCAAGAACAAAAGCAGCGGGTTTGTGATACTCGAGAATATTGGCGATTTCAAAAAACAGATTTCCTTGCTTCTCGTCTTCGAAACCATGTTTGCGCCCCAAGCTGAGTTTCTTTGAAACGCCGGCGATACTGAAGGGCTGACAAGGGAACCCTGCACAAAGAATGTCGTGAGCCGGAATATCGGCAACAGCGACTGCGTGAATGTCACCTTCGGGGCGCTCACCAAAATTCTCTTCGTAAGTCTTTTGGACGTACTTGTCTGCATCGCATGACCAAACGCACTCACATCCGGCGCGTTCAAATCCAAGGCGGAAGCCGCCGATGCCGCAGAACAAATCAATAAATCGAAATCGGCCGCCGTTCCTTGGCCCACCGTATTGTGGCGGGTCTTCGTGGGGGACAGGTGGTTTTGATGAGCGCTTTTTCGCGGAACGTCTCACGGCTTGGATTAGATTAAGCAGAATTCGTCATTCCTGCACGCAGAAGCTCACGCAAGATCGACAATGCAACTTCTTATCTTATTACGGGAAATGACCGGGAAGTTCGGAAGGAAGTTAGGAAGTAAATTACAAAGTTGAAAGGTTAAAGTAGAAAACGAGCTTTCGGTTAACAGTTATTCAGAGGGCAGAAGTCAGAAGTCAGATGTCGGATGTCAGTTATCAGTGAGCCGAGGTCGGCATAATTTAGGACTGGTGAAAACCGATTCTGCGCCGGGGCGGCTCGGGCGGTGGAGGCGGCGGATTCAGGATTTGCATGACCTCGCGCAGGACCTGCACGATTGCGGCCTCATGCACGTCCAACCGAGCAGTAAGCTTTTTCTCAAGTGTAGCGAGCTTCCGTGCGAGCTCGGGAGTGCCGCGAAGCGCCTCGCGCATTTTTGCAAAGGCCCGCACGACAAAGATGCTCATTTGCACAGCGCGGGTGCTGTTCAGGATGTTGGCGGCCATCAACGCGCCGTATTCGGTGAAAGCGTACGGCAGATACTTTATGTTTTGGCCCCGTTTCAAGGTCACAAATTGTGACCTTGAAGCCTGAAGTGCTTTGGCTTCTTGTTGGGTGAGCTGAAACATAAAATCCTCGGGAAAACGCTGTCGATTGCGTTTTACAGCTTGGTTGAAAACCTTAGTTGGAACACCATAAATTTTTGCCAGGTCGCGATCCAGCATGACGCGAATGCCGCGGATCGTGCGAATCATTCCATCAATCTGCTCGATCGGCATGGGCGATTTGGTTTTTTCCGCATTGGCGAGAGCCTATCTGAAACCTTCTTCGATGAGAAGGGGAAGAAAAGATGAAGGAAGAAGGAGGGGGATTGCGTGCCTGTAAGACGGCCTACCTCAATCAAGACCGAGTTGTTTGCGGATCGCTTGAGCGAGCGTGTTCTTGATCTCAGCGTGCCGCGGTACAGGCGCAACTCGCCCGTTCACTGGATTCGTGTAAAGAATCGTGATTTGCACCGTGGCGTTTGAGGTAGCAGCCGCGTTCAGTGAGGCTCCGCACCAGCTCCCGCCGTTTCACAGCGAGATCGCCATTTCATGTCTTTCGCTCGGAACAAATGTGTTTTCAGAAGCGTCGCCGACGATCAAGTGATATGCGTCTCGGATCATCGCCTGAAGTTCCTCTAGTGTCTCTCCCTGGCTCATTACTGCGGGCATCTCTTTGAGCCGCCCCACATACCAACCGTCGTCGGTCCAATACTCGAGCGTAAATTGTTTCATTGCCTCCAGTTTAACAGGGCACGCCGAACGCGTAAAGCGAGTCACAGCGGGAAAAGGTTGAAGGAAGAAGGATGAATGGAGCGACCGGGAGAAGCGACATAGAACACGTCGCGATCGGAAATCGCGCGGGTAGACGGCAACGCAGCTAGGGTAGCTGGCGCGAGCACGAGGCAGTGCGAGTGATCAAGGTAAAGTGACGAGGGTAGGAGCGAGTGAGCCGGGAGGCGATCGAGTTTCAATTAAAGGCCGCAGACGCGGCAATGTTCGCCTCGCCACGGCCAGTCCGTGTTGCCGCGGCGACCGGACACGGCGAATGGAGCCGCAGGGATGCCAGCGACATAGATGGGTTAAGCCGAGAGGCCGAAAGGAGCGGGAGCGAGTAAGTCAATCCGTCCGTTGGCGTAGCCGGTCTCGTTTTTACAACCGTTGGTCGATTTCATGCAAGACAATTTCAAATCATGCACTACCGCAATTTCTGCCACGCATTCGACAATGTACGGTGCGCGCCCATTACGGGGGAGGAGTAGGGTGCAATCGTGAACTTGGGGGGGGATGGGCAGCGGCTTAAATGCGGGGAACATAGGTGCCGATTGACGTAATCAAGCCGACCCTGCCTGCCCATTTTCGCCCTAATTTTCAAACTGATACACCACCAAAGTTCGCTGTAATTTGTGGCGTTCACGATATAAAGTTCTGCGATGAGCCTCCGATATCATATCGTGCTTCATAAGTCGGAAGAAGGTTACGCGGTGAATTGCCCCGCGCTTCCCGGTTGTTGGTCTCAAGGAGAAACCGAGCAGGGAGCGATGCAGAACATTCGCGATGCCATTGAGGATTATCTTGCTGCTGTCAATGAAAGCCTCCGTGGGTCCGACGTCCGCGAAGTGGAAGTGTCGGTCTAACAATGCCGAAAATTCCCGGCATTAATCATCTCCGTACTGGCTTAGCCCCGGTTCAACTAATGTGGCCTTCGTTTTTGCGCTGATAGGACTAAAGTCTAATACACGAAGCGATTACTGCGATCGCGTTTGGAACATTAAGCCCGGACACTGAACCGCCATGACTAAACTGCAAACGGTGGTCTTCGACACCAAACCCTATGACCGCGAATCGCTTCAACGCGCCGCTTCAAATGGGGAAATTGAATGGCGTTTCGTGGATTGGCGGCTTTCGGCGGAAACCGCAGCAGCTGCGCAAGGGGCGCAGGCGATTTGCATTTTCGTAAATGATCGTGCTGATCGGAAGTGCCTTGAAGCGCTCGCTTCCGTTGGCGTGAAACATGTTGCGCTGCGCTGCGCAGGATACAACAGCGTGGACGTGGACGCTGCGACCGAGCTCGGCCTTTCCGTCACGCGGGTTCCGGCGTACTCGCCTTACGCGGTGGCGGAACACGCAGTCGCTCTGCTCCTTGCACTCAATCGAAAGATTCCACGCGCGAGCAACCGTGTTCATGACTTGAACTTTTCGCTCAACGGTCTCGTTGGCTTCGATCTCCACGGCAAAACAGCGGGGATTCTCGGCACCGGTAGAATCGGACGTGTGGCCGCGGAGATTCTGCGCGGGTTTGGGATGAAAGTGCTGGCTTTCGACGTGGTTCCATCACCCGAGTGGGCAAAGGAGCACGGTGTCATATATACCGACGCGAAAACACTCGCGCGCGAGTGTGAAGTGATCTCGCTGCATACGCCGTTGACGCCCGAGACGTACCACATCATTCGTCGCGAAACGCTGGAACTGATGAAGCCTGGCACGATCCTGATCAATGTCAGCCGCGGCGCGCTCATCGACACCACAGCGCTGATCGCGGCGTTGAAATCCGGTCGGCTCGGCGGTGTGGGACTCGACGTGTACGAAGAAGAAGAGGGCGTTTTTTTTGAAGATTTGTCCGGCCAGATCTTGCAAGACGACGAACTGGCCCGTCTGCTTACGTTTCCCAACGTGCTCATCACCGCGCACCAGGCTTTTCTCACTCGAGAGGCGCTAGCAGAAATAGCGCGCGTGACGGTGGCGAATCTTGTGGCATTCGCTACCGGACAGCCTTTTCTTCCCGGGACAACGTTGAATGCACAATCACAATCGCAGTGAGAAGGGAGAAGTCCTCGCTGCCCAATGCCACTTCAAAAGAAACACCTGTTATGTCTGTTACGAAGATCGTCCGAGTTCACGGCCGCCAAGTCCTCGATTCTCGCGGTAACCCAACCGTCGAAGCTGTAGTGACTCTCGCCGGCGGCGGCACCGGCAGCGCCATCGTCCCGAGCGGCGCGAGCACCGGGGAACACGAGGCGTGGGAATTGCGCGACGGCGAGAAAGAGCGCTTCCTCGGGCGGGGTGTCACCAAAGCCGTGGCGAATGTGAAAGAAATCATCGCGAAAGAAGTGACTGGCATGGACGCTCTCGATCAGGTGCGCCTGGACAAGGCGATGATCGCGCTCGACGGCACACCTAACAAAAGCAAGCTTGGCGCGAACGCGATCCTCGCTGTCTCGCTGGCAACTGCGCACGCAGCGGCGAACCAGCTCGGCCTCCCGCTTTTCAAATACCTCGGCGGACCCGATGCCAAGGTGCTTCCTGTCCCGATGATGAACATCGTCAACGGCGGCGCGCACTCGGATGCGCCCGTGGATTTTCAAGAATTCATGATCATGCCGAAAGGAATGCCCACGTTCTCCGAAGCGCTGCGCGCTGGTTCTGAGATTTTCCACAGCCTGAAAACCGTATTGAAAGATCGCGGGCTTTCGACGGCGGTCGGCGACGAGGGCGGTTTCGCACCGAACTTCAAGAGCGCGGACGACGCTCTGACCACAATTGTCACGGCGGTGGAGAAAGCCGGTTACAAGCTGGGCGAACAAATCTTCATCGCGCTCGATCCCGCCGCGTCCGAGTTCTACGACGCCGTGCAGAAGCAATATGTGTTCAAGAAATCCGATGGTTCCAAGCGCAACGCTGAGGAATTGATTTCCTATTACCAGGACCTGGCAAAGAAGTTTCCCATCATCTCGCTCGAAGACGGCTGCGCAGAGAATGATTGGGACGGCTGGAAAAAATTGACCGACGCCATGGGCGCGAAGATGCAACTCGTTGCTGATGACCTCCTGGTGACCAACGTTAAGTTTTTGCGCAAAGCCATCGACCGCGGGATCGCCAACTCCATTCTCATAAAAGTGAACCAGATCGGCTCGCTCACGGAGACGCTCGATTGCATCGAACTCGCGAAAGAAAATAAATACGCCGCAGTCATCAGTCATCGCTCAGGAGAAACCGAGGACACGACGATCGCGGATATCGCCGTGGCCACAAACGCCGGGCAGATCAAGACCGGTTCGCTCAGCCGCACCGACCGGGTCGCAAAATACAATCAGCTTCTGCGAATCGAGGAAGAGCTGGGCGAGGACGCAATCTACGGCGGCAAAATGCGCTGACACGAAATACCATGCCAGTCGCCGATTACCAGACCTACTGCACAATGCTCGACCGGGCGCGCGCGGGAAAAACGATGTTCGCGTCATGACCGCGGCGTTTCCCGAACACAAAACAAAAATCGTCGCCACCATTGGCCCGGCGTCCGAATCACCGGAAATGCTCGTGCGACTCGTTCGCGCGGGAATGAACGTCGCGCGGCTCAATTTTTCGTACGGCGACTTTTCACATCACGCAGAACTCATCCACCGGATTCGCGACGCAGCGCGGACAACCGCACGCCGCGTGGCAATCATGGCCGATCTGCCGGGACCGAAGATGCGGCTCGGAAAGATCGAACCGGAGCCGGTGCAGCTCATGCCCGGCGACCGCTTCACGCTCACGAACCAAGACATCGTCGGAAATGCAGAGCGCGTCTCGATGAGTTTCGAGCCGCTGCCGCGTGTTGTGAAGCCGGGCGATCGAATCTTTCTCAACGACGGTCTGGTGCAGCTCGTGGTCGAGCGCGTGGCGGGCAACGACGTCGAGTGCACCGTCGCGGTCGGCGGCGAGCTGCGTTCGCGCAAGGGGCTGAACCTGCCAGGCATCGAGCTGGGCATCAGCGCATTCACTGAGAAGGATCGCGCGGCTCTCGAATTCGCGCTTGGCGTTGGTGTGGATGCAGTCAGCCAGTCGTTCGTCCACTGCGCCGCCGACATCCAGGCGGTGCACGAGGCGGCGGCGAAAGTCGGGCGGCATCCGTTCGTCATCGCCAAGATTGAGCGTGCCGACGCGGTTGAGCACTTCGACGAAATACTCGCCGCTTCCGACGGAATCATGGTGGCGCGCGGCGATCTCGGCGTGGAAGTGCCGATCGAGGAAATCGCATATACGCAGAAGCAATTGATCGCGAAAGCGAACCTTGCTGGCAAACCGGTGATCACTGCGACGCAAATGCTCGAATCGATGGTCGCGAGTCGTTTGCCGACGCGTGCCGAGGCAACCGACGTAGCGAACGCGATTCTCGACGGCACCGATTGCGTGATGCTCTCCGGCGAATCGGCGATGGGTAAATTTCCAGAGGAAGCGGTGACGATGCTCGCGAAGATCGCTGCTTTCACAGAGGCGCACCGTCCGCGCACCACCTTCGCTGCGCGTCGCGATTTTCTGCAACAGAAGATGACGACGATCGGCGGCGATCGTATGGCGTCCGTCGTCGAGCACGCATTGGACACAGTGCCGTGCGACGTCGTTCTCGTGCCGACACGTGGCGGCGCGGTGGCGCGTGCCATTTCGCGCTTCAAACCGCCGGTCTGGATCATCGCGCCCAGCTCCGATCCCGCCGTGTGTCAAAATCTCGCGTTTTCGTACGGCGTGCATCCCGTCGATCTCCCCGAGGAACCCGACGACTGGCGTCAATGGGTCACGCGCTGGCTGGACGCGAACGGAATCACCGCCGAACGCGTGATGCTCGTTGCCGGCCCATCCCCGCGCAATCCGAATGCCAATCATCGGATCGAGCTCATGCGGCTGGATTCGCACGACACATCAACCGCGAAACCCGCCTGATAAATTCCCAATCGTGCTCACGTTTGAATGGGACGCGAACAAAGCGAGAACGAATCTGTCCAAACACGGAATGAGTTTCGAAGAAGCTTCCACCGTCTTCGCGGACGCACGGTCGCTAACAATTCCCGATCCACTTCATTCGAAAGCAGAAGATCGCTTTATCTCCCTCGGCACGTCACATCGTGGAAAATTGCTGGTTGTCGTGCATACCGAAGAGGCGACAATATCCGCATCATTAGCGCGCGCGCTGCGAGCAGGCGTGAACGAAAGACTTATAAAGAAACGACATGAGAAAAACAATGAGATGTCTGCCGAGTACGATTTTTCCAGCGGCGTGCGCGGCAAACACGCGCGGCGTTATGCAGAGGGCGCTAATGTAGTCGTCTTGGAACCTGACGTTGCCAAGGTGTTCACGAACTCGAAAGCAGTGAACGCCTTGCTCCGAAGAATCATTCGCGAAAACGCGTCTACCCGCTGACCTGCGAGTTGCCGTTAGCGGCGGTAACCGTCTGACAGACGAGTTCTCACTCGCCATTTTTGTTTGGTGAAGCGACTTTCGTATTTATCGCTGGCGAGCTCGTTGGCTTTGCGCAACATCGGCCGAAGCGCGCTGAGGATCCAGAAGCCATCCCAAAGTGGTCCACGCACCCAAGGCGACGGCCATTTCCGACCCATGGAGCGGCCGTTCCGATCTCAAGTACGGCGGCGGGTGAGGAAAGCTCGGCCATTCGAGCAATTGCTGAGTGCGCCTTCGACGGCGCACTCAGATTTATTTACCAGGCAACCCCGTTATTTGAGTTGCATATCAACGCCGCCGCCAGTGGCGTTGACATCAACGCCTTTTTGTGTGGAGGAAACGCGGACTATCACCCCGGCCTGATTTGACATGAGGGTGCCACTTCTCCCAGCGCCAAGAGTAACCCCGCGCGTGCCTGCGGCACCGACATTATAATGACCGTTGAAATCTTGAAGATGCTTCAGATTGAAAACCTCGCCATAGGCGGAACTCCCTGTCACCCCGACTTTGCCTACCGACAGTCCGTTTACCTTAACCGGATAGTTTTTGCCCTTGTAAGTGAGCGTCCCTGACCCCCAGCTGAAACCGATTCCGAGTGCGAACGAACCCCCGCTCAGTCGCAAAGTTGCATCTGGTTTGGATTCATGAGTAGCCGCCCGCGTGAATCCTGTCATCACGCCGAGGGCAAGCAGTATGGTTACGATTTTTTTAACATTGTTCATAGTGTATGTCCTTTCATTTGGTTGCTGCAAAATAAGGTTTCTCTCCGAGCGGCTTCTATTGGACGAAAGTCCTATATGCCGATCGGTAAAGTTCATCTATACTCGCGGGCAACGGTTGAAAAGTACAAAAATTATGAAATCACAAAGCCGCAAACCATTTCGTCGCGTGATCGCCATCATTGGTCTCGCATTACTCTCGTCGGGCTTTAGCGCATTCGCGCAGCAAGCGCAGTCGCAGGTCATGACAACTACGACGAACACCGACACGGAACAGGCTCCCAAGATTCCGAATGAAGAATTGGATTCTCTGGTTGCGCCGATTGCCCTTTATCCCGACCAGCTTTTGAGTCAGACGCTGGTAGCTTCCACCTATCCGCTGGAGATCATCCAGCTTCAACAGTGGTTGGACAAAAACAAAAACTTGAAGGACAAAGCCCTCGCGAGCGCGGTGCAAAAGCAGAATTGGGACCCCAGCATCCAGGCGATGGCGGCGTTCCCCGACGTAGTCAAGCGGTTGGCCAACGATATCCAATGGACGACGGATCTAGGCAACGCCTTTCTCGCGCAGGAATCCGACGTTATGGACGCAGTTCAGCGCATGCGGGCGAAAGCCCAGAGTAAAGGAACCCTAAAAACCAGTGCCCAACAGAAAGTGGAGACTCAGACAGTGGAGGGAGGTAAACAGGTTATCGTAGTACAACAAGCGAACCCCGAAGTTGTTTACGTCCCTTCATATGATCCAACTGTGGTTTATGGTCCGCCTGTCTATCCCTATCCCCCGATTTACTATCCGCCCCCAGGATATTATGCGGCGGGAGCGGCCGTGGCGTTCGGCACCGGCGTCGCGCTGGGAGCTGCCTGGGGCGGGAGCTGGGGTTGGAATTGCGGATGGGGCCACGGCGATGTCAACGTGAACGTGAACAACAACTACATAAACAATTACAACAAGAACAATTACAATAAGGGGAACTACAACAAACAAGGAGGCCAGTGGCAACACAATCCACAACATCGCGGCAATGCTCCTTATAACAGGGCCTCAGCGAGCCAGGTCCAAAATCAACTGGGCTCGCGCGGTTCTGGAGCCGGCAATCGTCCTGGCGGGAGCGCCGGAGAAGGAAACCGCCCCGGTGGTGGCGCTGGAGCCGGAAATCGCCCTGGCGGCGGTGCGGGAGCTGGAACACGTCCGGGTGGAGGTGGAGCTGGAACTCGGCCCGGTGAAGGCGGAGCCGGAGCTCGCCCCGGTGGCGGTAGCGCTAAGAACCAAATCGGCAACCGGAGCGCATCGTCAGGACTTAGTTCGGCTTCTCGTGGCGGGGGCTTCGGCGGCGGCGGGAGTGGAGATTTCGCTCGCGCCAGCAGCAACAGAGGCGGTCACAGCATGGGTGGCGGTGGATTCAGCGGCGGCGGCGGAGGACGCGGTGGTGGCGGCCGCAGAAGATAAGCAAATCATTTCGATGAGGGAAAACAAATGAAATCAAAATTAAACATCATGACTTCCGGGAAAATTTCTCTGATCGCTTCTGCGATCGCCATTTATTGCTTGTTGGGTCTCGCTTTGCATGCGGCGCCAGCGTCGAAGGCGGACGCAGCTGCGGCGTCAACACAAAAACAATTCGACACACCGAAGCAGGCGGCAGATGCGCTTATTCAAGCAGCGGAGACCTTTGATGTCGCGGGCGCAAAGGAAATTCTCGGGCCGGACAGCGAGGATATTGTCAGTTCGGAAGATCCCGTGATGGACAAAAACCGCGCGCTCGCGTTCGCAGCCAAGGCAAAGGAAAAGAACTCTATTCAACTAGATAAGAAAAATCCGAACCGCGCCATTCTCCTGGTGGGTAACGATGATTTTCCGCTTCCCATTCCGATCGTGAAGCGCAAAGGCAAGTGGTTATTTGATACTAAGGTAGGCCGTGAGGAAATATTAAATCGACGTATCGGCGCCAACGAGCTGAACGCCATTGAGATTTGTCGCGGTTTCGTCGAGGCACAACACGAGTATGCCCAGGAAAAGCACGATGATTCGAAGGTGAATCAATACGCGCAGCGAATCATCAGCTCGCCGGGAAAACACGACGGGCTGGCGTGGCAGAATGCGGACGGAACGTGGGGCGGTCCTGTTGGAGAAGAAGTCGCCAAAGCGCTCGAGCAGGGCTATTCGAATCCGAGTCAACCTCAGCCGTATCACGGTTACTACTTCAAGGTGCTAAAGGGACAAGGACCTGCGGCACCGATGGGAGAGATGGACTTCGTGGTTGGCGGCGCGATGATCGGCGGATTCGCTTTGGCCGCGGCGCCGGCTCAATATCGGGTGACCGGAGTGCAAACATTCATGGTTGGTCCCGACGGAGTCGTTCACGAGAAGGATCTCGCGCCCGATACGCTAAAGACGGCCCAGAGCATGGACAAGTACAATCCTGACAAGACTTGGAAAGTAACTGAGGACGACGTCGAAGACGACTCACAAGAAGGGCAATAACCTGAATCGGAAGCGCAAGAGCGGTCTGACCCTTGATCACCGAGCTTAGCTGGGAGGCACTGAGTCGCCTTTTCGGTCAAGCACACTGGCTGGCCACGTGATTATGGCAGCCATGAAAGCACTGCGATTCATCGCCTCTGCGACGGCTTGGATCGTGGCAGTTGTTTGTGTCGCATGGGCGTTCGGCGCGCTATACTTTGATTTTCCAAGGGCGCATACGTTCACAGCATTTCTGTTCGTGCTCGTCCTGATCGCGGCGATCGTATTCGTCCGCGGAAAACTGCTAAAGCTTGCCATCGTCTTTGGAGCATCCGCGCTCGTTGCATTGTGGTGGCTGACCCTTAAGCCAGGCAACGATCGCGCGTGGCAGCCGGATGTTGCACAGACAGCTTGGGCACAAATCAATGGCGACGAGGTCACAGTTCACAACGTGCGGAACTGCGACTACCGCACAGAGACCGATTTCACGCCCCGCTGGGAAACGCGCACAGTGCGACCCTCGCAGATCACAGATATGGACGTGGCTATTAATTACTGGGGTTCACCCTGGATCTCACATCCCATCGTCAGCTTTCTGTTTGCCGATGCGCTTCCGCTCTGCTTTTCAATCGAAACGCGCAAGACAATTGGACAGAAGTACTCCGCATTGGACGGTCTTTACCGGCAGTACACGCTGATTTACGTCGTGGGCGATGAGCGCGATTGTATTCGTCTGCGCACTAACTATCGGAGAGAAGATGTTTATCTTTACCGCACGTTGGCTTCTCCGGCACAAGCACGCGAGAGATTTTTGGAATATATAAAGGCGATAAACGCGCTGCATGAGCATCCGCGTTGGTACAATGAGGTCACAACCAACTGCACGACAAGCATTCGCACGCAGCGCGCGGTTAAACTGCGTGCACCGTGGGATTGGCGGATGCTCATCAATGGCAAAGCCGACGAATTGCTTTATGAACGTCACGCTATCGCCACCGGTGGGCTGCCGTTTAGCGAACTTAAGCAGCGCAGCCTTATCAACGAACGCGCCCGCGCCGCGGACAAGGATCCGGATTTCTCACGCTTGATTCGCGAAGATCTGCCGAACGGCAACTAGCGGTGGGCAGATTAGTTAGATGGAATAGGAACGGCGCAATTTAGCATTTCACATTTCGCCTGCGATTTAGTATCGCAATCTTTCTGAAAACTGGCGGCTAATGATTACCTACGACGACCAATGACCGTTGATATTGACCAGTGCAGGGGTACGAGGATTCTCTTTCTGACGATGGCGCTCAGCGTGTCGTTACCGTGTCTCGCACAAACGCCGGAACCATTCGAGGTGCGTCGCGCCGAAGCAGCGTTTGAGGAACTGCCGGTGTTAAATGCGAGCGAAATCCTGCGACCAGAGTTCCTTGCGGGACCACATCACAAGGTGCGAGAACCGGTTCCCACCTACTTCGGCGCAAACCAGTTCACGATTGATTCTGACTTCGGCGTGTTTGAAGCGAACGGCAATGAAATGCTGGTTCGTCGGATCACGAAATCAATGCGATTGCACAGCTCAAAGAAATTTCGCGGACTGACGAATACAAGAAGGCGTTAACCGCAGCCGCAAAGAGCCCTGTGGCTGCAATGAAGAACATCGCTAATGATCCGGTTAACGCGGTTTCGAATGTGCCGAAAGGCATCATGAAATTCATGCGTCGCGCCGGAGAGAGCATCAAAGACATCGGCAACAAAAGCGAGTCCAACGCGGCTGAAGGCAGGAAGATGCAACAGCTGATCGGTTTCTCTGACACGAAACGCAAGGTAGCCATCAAGCTTGGCGTCGATCCTTACAGCACCAACACTGTGCTGCAACATGAGCTTGATGGAATTGCATGGGCGTCTTTCGCTGGTGGAATGACCGTTCAACTGGCAACGACGCCGCTTGGCGGTCCTGCGCTCACTGTCGTCAATGTGACGAGCAGCTTGAACGACGTGCTGAGAGAAAAATCGCCCAACGATCTGAAGATTCTGAATCGCAAATCGCTGCTCGGTCTGGGTGCTACCGAAAAAGCAACGGAACGATTCCTTAACAACAATGCGTTCTCACCATCACAGCAAACCGCGTTTGTTCTCAATCTCAGGTCGCTCAATGGGGTCGCGAATCGCGGTGCGTTTGTTCGCACAGCCGGCGAAACAAGCTCCGATGAGTCCGACGCAATTTTCTGCGTTCAAACAGCGGCTCTCATGAGCCAAATTCACAAGGACAAGCCGCTCGCTCGCCTGGCGATGATTGGCGACTTTCCGATCTGCATCGCCAAAGACGGCACAGTTGTCGTGGCACTTCAGTGGGACTACGCCGCCTGGACGTCAGGCGCGGCCGGCTTCACCGGTGACGTGCAAAAACTCGCCGGTAAATCTGGCAAAAACGGAAGTGTTCTTGTCGCGCTTTCCGGGCAAGTTTCACCGCGATTGCGACAGGAATTGGAAACGCGCGGTTTCACCGTTCGCGATCGGCTTGCGCCAGGTCCACTCAAATGAAGCGCGCTGGTTGAATCCTGGACGTTAAACTTCCACGTTTCAGCCTGCGGTTCTCAGCAATTTCTTCACTTGCAGGTTTCGCCGCATCGAGTGCAGCATCCAGCGCCCAGCTTTGTCGCTGAGCTCGGCCGCGCTGTGTAATCCGAGCTTTTCCTTGATGTGCGCCTGGTGCGTTTCGATAGTTTTCACACTCAGGTGCAACTCAGTTGCGAGCCGCGACGCGCCGAAACCGCGCCCAATCAACGAGAAAACTTGCAGCTCGCGGTCGCTGAGCGGTTTCACCTCCGAGCGCGCGGGCTCAATCTCGTTGGTGGCGAGACTTTTCAGAAGACGGCGGATGACGCTTGCGCTCGCGTAGAGATGACCGTCGGAGATCCTGTTAAGCGCTTGTAGCACTTCAGCGGGATCATCTTCCAGCGCTAAATATCCATGCGTCCCGGCGCGGAACGCGCGTTGAATCGACAATGGATCTTCGCGCGCTGAGAGCACAAGAAGTCGAGCGGCCCCATTTTGTCTCCGAAAATCCTTGATCAACTCGATGCCGCTCCCGCGACGAAGTGTCAATCCAAGGACGACCAACTGCGGTTGATGTCGGACAAACATTTCGCGCGCGGTTGGCGCATCATCCGTTTGAGCGCAGACAGCAAAGCGGTCGTTCGCGTCAATCAGTGCAGCCAGCCCAGAACGGATGAGCGGCGCATGATGAATGATGAGCACGTTTATTTTTGCCAACAACTTCATCGGGGAATCGATCGGGGATTTTGTCGGGAAAGATCGATCCGGCCCAGAGTCGCGGCGGGTCGTAACAACGGTGATTTTTGACTTACTAAGGGGAAACATCTGCATGGCTTTATCTCCTCCCTAAGGTCTATACCAAATTTGCCGCCCGAATTTCGAGAAAAAACTTCAAAAAAATCAGGGGCTATCCCTGATAGGCAAGAAGGCGCTGGTGTGCTGTGATTGTCGGCGTGCCGGCTTTTGATCCTCAAGCCACCGCGTTCAGCGCCGCAAACGCCCTTCTGCTGGCGCAGGCATCGCAAGCCGCCTATCTGAATGAGACCGACGCTCAAGCGAAGATGGCGCAGCTCGGTCTTCCGAACTTCCAGTGGATTGACCTCACTGAGGATTTCGCCGGTCTTCATGCTTTCGCAGCCAGTTGCGACAAATTCGCGATCCTCGCTTTTCGCGGCACGCTCGATACCAAAGATTGGATGGATGACCTTCAGGCTACGCCAGTTCGTTTCAATTGGCTTTTTGAAGGTGGCCCGGAAGTAGGCGATGTACATGCCGGCTTTGGGCACGCGTTGCGCGACGCTTGGGACGATATAAATGCCGCGCTTGAGGTCGTCGCACCGCGTCCCGCCGGAGACGTGAACCTCGCGACCTTGGCTACCACTCCACAGCGCACGTTTTGGATCACTGGCCATAGTTTAGGCGCTGCGCTTGCCGTGCTGGCCGGGGCTGCGTTTTCCATGCTGCCCCACAATGTGATTCGTTCGATCAACGGAATTTATACGTTCGGGCAACCGCGCATCGGCTTACTTCCTTTCTGCGGAAACTACGATCAGCTGCTTCAGCTTAAAACCTACCGCTTTGTTAACAAACAAGATTTGGTTCCACGCGTCCCTTTCCGTGGTTGGGATTATTCCGACGTCGGACGAATGATACACTTTGACCGCAGCGGAATTCCACGCCTTCAGAGCACAGAATGGACGAGCTTTCTATCCCGCACGATTGAGAGCTTCCAGGACTTCTTTAGCATCGCCTCGAACGTCCGTACCGATATAGGTGATCATAGCATGGATGGCTATCAGCAGCTGGTCGAGAGTCAGGCTGCCGCCCTCGCCGCGCTCCAGCTTTAAGGAATGAAAACTAATTTCTTTTCGCCCGGCATCCTCACTCCAAATGGAGGCAAGGGAGCGAGATCAATTTTCGCGGGCGCTTTGCTAGTGGCGGCCGCTCTCCTCTTCGCCTGCAGCACGATCTCAACCTACGATCAAGCTGCATACGAGCACGCCACCAATGCGAAAGTCGATACGCTTGCCCTGATGGACAAGGCGACGGGCTCGTACTCCAGCCGCACCAAGGACATCACGGCCCTAAATCTTGAACTGGATAAAGCCTATGAATATGACAAGGGACGTCCCCTCAATCAGATAACCATGACCTCTTGGGACGTCTTGCGTCGGCCAAAAGGAATCTTGAATAGGTTTCTAACGAGTTGGAAAACGTCGGGCACACTCAATTCCACCTTTATTAACGACAAAAAGGCACATGTCGGCAGAGAGTTTGACGACATTATCCAATTGGAAAGTGGGAAGATTAAAACACCCCAAGCTCAATAAACTTAACCGGACAGCGCAGAGATGGCAAACATTGACGTTAACAAAATCCTACGAACCGCCGAACAGGGAATCATTCATTTGGCTGAAACGACGTTCACTACTTACAAAACGCAGGCTATCGCCGACGGAAAGGCATTCCTGACCGCCGCGAAAGCGGATTTGACGACTTATACTCAGCAATTGGCTATGGGACAGATCACCCTCGATCAGTTCAAGGATCTGATGCAGGACGAGGGCGATCTGGCCAAGATGGATGCATTAAAGGAAGCAGGTCTGGCCCACGCTGCCTTCGACGGCTTCATCAACGGCGTCATCGGCATCATGATAACCGCCGCCCTCTCGGCCATCCCATGAGTTTCGGTTTTCTTTAGCCAATTGACTATCACCGCCCAAGCATAAATACAGCCATTGATTTCGCCGTACTTTGAATTAATCCCATGCCTGCCATTCTTAACGTCGCTATCGGTCTGGTCTTTGTTTTCTTGCTTTTCAGCTTGGTCGTGAGCGCCAAGAAGGAATGGTCAGCGCGATCAATAAAGCTATCGGCATCGCCCTTCTGTGACCTCATGCATCCGGCCGGATCAGAGTGACTATGATTATGGCGTCTATGCTGATGTCGGTCCGGCAAGCAAGATCGGCGAAGCATCGATTGCGCTCGCAGACGCTCTTGGGATTCCATCCAGTCCAAAAAGTGGCGGCGCAGCTCATGGCATCATCTACATCGTGTTCCCAGGCAGCGGGCAAGGCTGGCCACTTTCACAAGCCGAAATCGATCAATATTGTGCAACGCTATTCGCGAAGTGGGGCGGCCTCGATAAAGCCAAAGATTGTTTCCCGAATCTGTCTTGGAGCTAAACGCGGTCCTCTAAGTGGCAAAAGGATTTCAACGAACACTTAGCGCAGTTCGACAACGGATAGTATGCGTTGCCCAACGTGAGCGCTACAACAGAAATGAGTAAGCGCCGCCGTGACGCAGGCGACGGCTGTCCGACAAAATCTGCGATCCGCTGGACGCAGGCTACTTCTTAGGAACGGCTTTTCTTCTTGCCGCCCAACGGGCTTTCATCAGTTGGGATAGCCTCTTCCGCCCAGCAGCGGTAATCCCGCCTTTCTTTCCGGCCACCGTCGTCCGACCCGTTTTGGTGCTTGCCTTTTGTGCAGCCCAACGAGCTTGGGCGGCCGCTGACAACTTGGCCCGAGTCGCCGCAGACATTCTTCGTCTGCCGCTCTTGGATGTTAACCGCGCTGAAGTGCCGCCGAGAATTGAAGCAAGCCGTCTTTCCAGGGTATTTATTTGTCGGCGGATCGAAACCGCTTCTTCTAAAGCTTTAAGAGATAAATCCATCCATGCTTAATACCGGCTCTTTGGCTCAAAGTAAACCAGCTTCTCACAACACTTCCAAGCAGAGTTTTGCCGATTACCGTTCGGGTTTTTGGACATTGGACACGAAAAGGCTCAAATATTCAGCGAAGGTACAATGCCGGCAGTCAGAGCACCCGCCACTTCATTTCGCGTGAATTTCTTTTGGTTTCCCATAAACGGATTCCGCCGAGGAATGCGTTTTCATTTCGTCCGCGCTCGATTCCCTTTGGCAATCGACCAAAGCGATGCACTAGTCCGCCGCCGAGGACGACATAATCGGCGATGAAAGAGTTCTTTAATTGCATGGCTGCAAAAGTAACTTCTCGTTTCCATTTTTTTTCGCCCAACAATTCCATACCGGGAATGCCGAGATAATTCTCAATGATCTTTCCGTCAGGATATGGCAGGTCGCCGAGCTCAAGCGGCATCAGAGTTCTCTCCCAGACCAGCGCAGAGCCCAGGCCGGTTCCGAGCCCCAGAAAGAGCATGCGTCCGCCGCCACGGTAACTGCCGAGCGCTTGCATTGCCGCATCGTTTATCAGACGCACCGGTAAGCCAAGTGCCCGGCTAAAATTGAAGCCGATCCAGCCCTTGCCCAAATGCTTTGGATCTCTCGTGATCCGACCGTTGCGGATCGGCACGGGGAAACCAATTGATGCCCTGTCGAATTTCCAGCCGCGCACAGTTTCCACGAATCTTTCTATAAACTGTTGCGGTCCCATTCGAGGCCCCGAACGAAATTCTCGCTCCTCGCGCGACGACATCAGCAGTTTTACGTGTGTGCCGCCGATATCGACGACGAGAATTTTTCTCTTCATGAGCGACCGCTCCCCGAATATTCGGGCGAGCTATCGGTCGCGCCGACGGAAGCCGCGAAGACGCTGAAAGAGGCTCCGCTGCTGTGGTTTTGCCGCCGTGCTGGCAGGCCAGCAATCGACTATTTCAAGGGCGAGAAAACGAAACAGCAGTTGGCGGGCAGATTTCAAATCGAGCCTCAGATTCTTGGCAATTTGTTGCACCGACCGCGCGCCATTGAATTGGGAGGCGAATCGGGCCTCGTCTGAAGTCAGCTTCAACTTCTGCACCCGCTCGAAACCGTCTTTCGTGTAAGCGGGAATGGATGTCGGGTCGAAGTTTGCGGGTTGATCCGGATCCCGAACAAGACGCAAGGTCTCCAACGCCCAGTCGCTCACATTTGGCTCCCCCGGCACCTCCCCGGCATCACTTAACAGATCGGCATTCTTTTCAAACATTGTCCAAGCGCGCGGAGCGGTCCAAAGCTCGGAGAAAAGCTTTTGCCCATAGTGCTGCATCAGTTCCACCGCCTGCTCGCGAGCTATTGATTCTTCGCGAGCAAGCGTCAGGAAGAACGGAGTTCCTGTTTCCTTTTGTTGCGTGCGGGCCCTGTCAACAATTACCGGATCGACGTCGGTGAGAGCGGCCGGGTTCTCCGGACAATAAAGATCCGGGTCTCGGCTTGTGACAAGGACGATCTCGCCGTCGCGCGCCAGAAGGTCGATTGGCTCCTCGTCCCAAAATGATCGTAGCAAGCCGGTGAGTTTCTCTTTTGCTATTGCTTGCAGCGCGCGGTTCAACGGAAACAGACTTGTGTTCCCGCAAAAATAAACGTCAGCCGTCCCTGTCTCCTTTGTTGGAATGACGTCTGTAGCGGGAGCCTCGGTCGCGGGTTCGCTCCAATCTGGGGCTACCGGGGACTCGCTCCACCAGTCGTCCGATTGGAGAACCTCCGCACTCGCAGCGGCCTCCGGCACATGTTCGTTCTCTTGCGGAACAGGAGGACTATCGGTCTGCTCTTGCTCTTCGCTCTTCGAAGATTCCATTTGAGCTTCTATTGGCTTTGGTTTGCCGTGTGATTTGGGCATGGTCATTCCTCGTCGTAGTAAGCAAATCCCATGTGAAGGCTTTATCAAGAACCCAATCTTCGCAACGGGGAACTGTCGCCAATCGTTGAGAACCGCCGCGTCAGGTCGCGCCGGCTGATTTTGCCGCGCTCATTCGTCGGGATCGCGTCCATGATAAAAATCTGCTTCGGCACTTGCCAGGCGCTCAATCCACCGCGGCAAAATCGCAGCAGGTCGCTTTCGCTTACATTCCGCGATACAACCACGCATGCAGCCACTTCTTCATTGCGTAACGCGGATTGCCGACCGAACACCACTGCCTGCCGCACCCCGTCAAAGCGCAACAATTGTGCTTCCACTTCTGCCGGATTCACCTTCGTTCCTGCGACATTAATCACATCCGAAATCCGGCCCACGATCTTGAACCCCGAATCGTCTCGCGCTAACAGATCATCGGGCACAAAAATTTCGTTACTCAACTTTTCCTCGTCCGGTTCCGGAAAATAACCGTCGCCCACTGCGACGCTGCGCACCTGGATCTGGGTCTCCGGAGCGTTTGGGTCGAGCATCTCAAGGTCAACGCCTTTCATCGCTTGCCCCACAAAACCGTCTTGTTCGCTTGTTCCTTCGCGATCGTAGCAAATTCCTCCGCATTCCGACGCGCCGTAAAACGAGTGGATCGTCAGGTTAAACTTCTCTCGGAATTTCTTCGCGACCGCGCCCAAGAGCGGCGCACCTGCAGAAATGCAGAGCCGCAGCTTTGGTAGCACAGGAATATGTTCCATTTCGCAAAATGCCTGATAGAACACCGGCATTCCGGGAAAAACCGTCGCATTGCTGCGGGCAATATCGGTTAGGATGGCGCGCGGTGTTCTGTCGCGGCTAAGGACTATCGGGACGCCGCGCGCGATCAATGGTGTGAGCAGATTGCTAAACCCGTAGGAGTGCGAGATCGGGATGACGCCAAAATTCAGATCGGCATCGCTAATTCCCATCGTATCGCAAATCTGATTGCAATCAGCCAGTAGCTGGTGACTGCGAAATTGAATTGCACGCGGCGCGGCCGTTGTGCCGGAGGTAAGCTTTAAAAGGCTCGGCGGATTCTTGTGCCACTCTGCTGTAGTGTCGGCTGTCCTCAGCCGAAGAACCTTTGGGGAGGTTCCGCTGGTGACAGCGGACACTACCGCGCTCGCCCTGCAAATTTGGAGTGCGGCGTCACGTTGTTCGTCGCTGATCGATTGCTCAACCGGAACGACAACGAGCTGTTTCCGCAGACAAGCGACGAAAATTGATGGCCAATCTTCGTGATTGCCGATTTGAACCGCAATGACCTCGCCCGCGCGGAATCTCTCGATCTTCGCTTCGAATTGGCGCGCCCGCTCTTCAATCTGTCCAAACATGTGCGCGATTTGGCCGATTGAACTGAGAATGGCAGGCTGATCGTTTTTCTGTGACAGCGTCTTGTCCCACGCTGCCAGCAATGGGTCTTCGGATTTCATCGCTTGCGGGAAACCGCCGCCGCGGATACATTCCGCGCTCCACTTGGAAGATGAAAGCAGGCATTCATCCAGAGTATTACGAGACCGACATGGTCTGTGCGTGCGGCGCGGTATATCATACCCGCTCCACGCGCCGCGATATTAAGATCGGTATTTGTGCTGCTTGTCATCCCTTTTTCACCGGCGAACAAAAGTTCGTCGATACTGCCGGGCGCGTCGAGAAATTCGCTCGTCGCTACGGCAGCACCAAAGCGGCGCGAGTTGAGAAGAAACCTTAGCTCGTTGTAGAGGCGCTTGTACCAAGCGCCTTCGTCGGTGGCTGACAGAGCCGCCGCTATACAGCCATGGACTTTAATTCCCTTATTAAACTGAAACGCGAGCGCTTCGAACAACTCGAGCGCGAGATCGCTTATCCGGCGCTTTTTTCCAATCGCCAACGCGCGAGCGAGATCATGCGCGAGCACGCGAACATCAAGCAACTGCTGGCAAAGTGGGGCGAACTCGAAGCGGTCCGCAAGCAATTGGACGACAATCACGAGCTGGCGATGTCGCGTGACGTCGAGATCGCTGCGATGGCTGATGATGAAATCCCGGATTTGGAAAAACGAGTCGGCGATCTTGAGCGCAATGTTCAGATCGCCTTGCTGCCACCGGATGAAAACGAAGAGCGTGATGCCATCGTGGAAGTCCGCGCCGGAACCGGCGGAAGCGAGGCGGCGATTTTCGCGGCCGATCTTTACCGCATGTATCATCGTTATGCGGAAGGTGCCGGCCTGAAAACCGAAGATCTCGAATCGAGTCCGTCAGAGATCGGCGGATTCAAGGAAGCGATCTTCCGAGTTTCGGGCGAGTCTGTTTTTCGAAAACTTCGTTATGAAAGCGGCGTTCATCGTGTGCAACGCGTGCCCGCGACGGAGGCGCAAGGTCGTATTCATACATCGACAGCCACCGTGGCGGTATTACCGGAGGCGGAAGATGTCGATGTAGAATTGAAGCCGGAAGATTTGCGAATCGAAGTTTCGCGTGCCGGCGGTCCGGGTGGGCAAGGCGTGAACACGACTGACTCGGCCGTGCAGGTGCTGCATATTCCGACCGGCATGATCGTACGCTGTCAGGACGGGCGCAGTCAGATCAAGAACAAGGAGCGCGCACTATCGATCTTGCGTGCCCGGTTGCTGGAGCGAAAGCAGCGCGAGGAAGCCGAGAAATACAGCGCGCAACGCCGCGGCCAGATCGGTACCGGCGGGCGCGAAGAAAAAATTCGCACCTACAATTTCCCGCAAAACCGCGTGACCGATCATCGCATTGGTCTGACGCTTTACAATTTGGACCACGTGATCGACGGCGATCTCGGGGAATTGATCAGTGCGCTGCAAGCTGCCGATGTGAGCGAGCGGTTGAAGGAATCAGTTCCCGCATGAGCAATTTGCGTGTGTCGTCCCAACTTCGCTCAGCGTGACAGAAGAACGACGCATGACCGTGCTTGAAGTGCTGCAAGCGACGAGTGCGTATTTCAAGAAACATAGTGTCGAAAATCCGCGACTGAATGCGGAACACTTGCTGGCGCATGTGCTTGGACGCAAACGGATCGAGCTTTATTTGGAATTCGAGCGTGTGCTGACCGAATCGGAACTCGCGACGCTCCGCGAATTGGTGAAACGTCGCGGTGAAGGTGAGCCGCTTCAGCATCTGCTCGGCACAGTCGAATTTTGCGGCCACGTTTTTCTTTGCGACAAACGCGCGATGGTGCCGCGTCCGGAAACTGAAGAATTCGTTGAGTTCTTAAAATTCGAAATTCGAAATTCGAAATCCGAAATTTTGGATGTTGGAACGGGCAGCGGCGTGATCGCGCTGAGCTTGGCTGCGAACTTTCCCGATACGGAAATTCTCGCCGTTGACATCTCGGACGATGCGCTCGCGCTCGCGCAAGAAAATGCGGCGAAGCTAAACCTGGCTGGTCGAGTCCGTTTTCTGAAACGTAATCTTCTGGAAAATGTTGAGGGAACTTTCGACCTCATCGTGGCGAATCTTCCCTATATCTCAACACAAGATCGCCACACTCTGTCGCGCGAAGTTTTAAACGACCCGGCGGTCGCAGTTTTCGCCAGCGCACGCGGTGATGAATTGATACACGAACTGATTGCGCAGGCGCCATCGCGCCTGCGTCCCGGCGGAATGCTGGCCGTGGAGATCGGAATCGGCCAGAGCGATTCGCTTTTTTCGGCGCTGGCGGAAAAAAATTACCGCGACATTTATTCGAAAAACGATTATTCAGGTGTGACACGTTTCCTGTTCGCCAGGTATGGATAAAATTCTCATTCACGGTGGCCATCCGCTTTCGGGTTCCATTAAGGTCAGCGGCTCGAAGAATTCTTCGCTGCCGATTCTGGCCGCGACGTTGCTCACGCGCGAACCGTGCATCGTTCATCGCGTGCCCGACCTAAGCGACACGCATTACATGCTGCAAATTTTGATCCATCTCGGCGCGCAAGTGGAACGCGCCAGTGGAACAGTCACGGCGGCGGCCGAGAACGTGCAATCGATCGCGCCTTACGATGTCGTGCGCAAAATGCGCGCTTCGGTTTGCGTGCTCGGGCCGCTGCTCGGCCGTTGTAAAGAAGCGACCGTGTCGATGCCGGGCGGATGCGTGATTGGCGATCGGCCTATCGATCTGCATCTTAAGGGGTTCGAAGCACTCGGCGCGGCCGTGCGCGTGGAAGGCGGCAATATAAAGGTTTTTGCCCCGAAATTGCGCGGCGCGGTGATTAACTTACGCGGAAAATTTGGGCCCACCGTTCTCGGCACCGATAACGTCATGATGGCGGCGGTGCTGGCGGAGGGAACAACCGTGATCGAAGGCGCGGCGCAGGAACCGGAAGTGGTGGATCTGGCGACGTTCCTCAATAAAATGGGCGCAAAGATAGAAGGCGCCGGCACGCGCCGTTTGATCATCGAAGGCGTAAAAGAATTGCACGGCGTCGAGCACGACATCATTCCCGATCGGATCGAAGCGGGAACGTTTCTGGTCGCGGGCGCGATTTGCGGTAAGGGAATTACGATAAAGCGCATAACCCCGGGGCACGTGAAAGCGGTCACGAACGCGCTTGGGAATTGTGGTTTTCGACTTGAAGCGACAGGCGACTCGATTTCCGTCTCACCAAACGGTGAAACCAAACCCCTCGAGCTGGCGACGGAGCCGTATCCAGGTTTTCCCACCGACATGCAGGCGCAAATGTGCGCGCTACTCTCGACGACAGACGGCATCAGTGTCATCACAGAGAACATTTTTCCGCAACGCTACATGCATGTCGCGGAGTTAACGCGGATGGGCGCACATGTCGATCTTGAAGGCGCGACCGCGGTGATCCGGGGCGTCGATCATCTCTTTGGCGCGCCAGTGATGGCGAGCGATCTGCGCGCCTCGGCCGCGCTGGTGCTTGCGGGATTGAAAGCAGACGGAATTACCGAAGTGAGTCGCGTCTATCACATCGACCGAGGCTACGAACATCTCGACGAAAAATTGAGCGAACTCGGTGCGCACATCGAGCGCGTAAAAGCTGCGTAGTCTAATCTTTTTTCTTGCTCTTCTCGCGGCAAGCAGGCAGTCGTTGTCTTATCAAGCGAAAGGTTGAAACATGGAAACAACGACATCTTCCCGAGACGTTAAGACGTGGAACGTGCTTTGCCACGCCACGGCATTAGCCGGATTTTTCGTGCCATGGGCAGGTCATATTCTTGGTCCGTTGATTGTCTGGCTGGCAAAACGTAGCGATTCGCCAGAAATCGATGAGCACGGCAAGGAATCGCTCAATTTTCAGATATCGATGTTGATCTTCAAGTTCATCACGTCTTCGCGCAGGTCCTTTCCTTTTGGCGTTTCCAGCACTTTCGGGATTTTGCGGAAACGGCGATCACGCATGATAAAGCGAAAAGCATCCAAACCAATCCGGCCTTTGCCGATGTGTTGAGATCGCGCACGGCGACTTGAAGCAAGTCTTACGAGTTGCAATTTCGAATTTAAAGAGCGGCAGTCCCTACGGGCGCGGAGGCGGAGTTGGGCGAGGCCTGGGCGGTGGTGTACTCCTCGGAGTGAGCGTAGGTCTTGGTGTTGATGTAGCTGTAGGCGTCGGCGTTGCTGTGGTTGTTGCCGTCGGTGTTGGACTCGGAGGTGTTGTGGTCGGAGTAAGCGTGGCTGTTGGGGAAGGTGTCGGTGTTGCGGTTGCTGTAGCTGTTGGAGTTGCGGTCGGTGTTGCCGTTGGTGTTGCTGTTGCTGTCGCAGTGGCTGTAGGTGTCAACGTCGGACTAGCTGAGGGTGTCGGTGTCGGCGTGTGCGTAGCCGTCGGCGTCGGGGTAGGTGTGGGCGACGGTGAAGCCGTAGGTGTCGCTGTCGGAGTCGCTCCGCGGTAAACATCGAAGCCGGGGCGGCCAAAAATGTCGCCGTAATCGAGCACAAAATAACCATCCGCAAACGCGCCGGGGCTGTCGTAGGCCGAAGTCTCATTTCCCCGCGAACCGTTAAAAACTCGCAACAATTGCAGCGTGACAAGATCGTAAGCGAAGGTCTGACTCGTGCCGATGATCCAAAGAACATTGTTCGTCAACGCCGGCGTCAGCCACCGTGTAAATGAACCGGGAATGGACCGAAGCGTTGTCCCGGTGGCAGGATCTAGTTCCCAGATCACGCTGTTCCCCGCGCAATAGACGTTGCCCGTTGGGCCGATCGCCACCGAGCCCCCGTCGCCAACGCCTGCGCCAGTGCGTTGCCATAACAACGTAATATGGGCATTATCAGTGTAGTGGTAGGCTGAGAGCGTCGGAGTTGAATCGTTATAACGTTCGTGAACGTAAAACTGCTGGCGCTCTGCGTCGTAGGCGACGGTGCAGCCTCCGCCGCCAGCAACGCCGGACCAGAAGTGGTTCTCAGCGCCAGTCGCTTGATCGAAAGCATAATATTGACCGGGCCCAGCAAGGACAATCGAACTGCCCACGACGGTTGGAATGGAGTCTCCGCCCCAGCTGCCAGTTTGCGTCCAAAGCACCGATCCGCTCACCTGCCCAAGCGAGACAGCGCTCACTCTCAGTTGTGAGCCACCAGTCACAAACGCAGTAACGTTTCCGGTGTTTGGATCCTGAAAAACGGTGGGCATCATCGAAGTCACCCCCTCTGGAATCGGCACCGTGTAGCGAAGCGTGCCTGTTATTGCATCCAGCACGTAGAGCGATGAATCGGAATCAGTGGGCCCGACAAACGTAACAAACCCAGCGCCAACGCCTGGCTGCGAAGGGAATATAAAGTTACCGGTGTAACTCCAGTGAATTGCACCAGTCGCGAGGTCGAACGAGCTAACCGTTGTCTGCGAGCAACAGCTCCCCTGCTGGTTTTGCATCGCGTAGATGGTGTTCCCAACAATGACTGGCGTGGAATACCCAGTTGGAAACGAGGGCGCTGTCCACGCCAGCGAAAGCGCCTGCGGAGTAACAAGCGCACTCGAATTGCCCGTGTGCAGGGCGTCATGCTGATAATATGGCCAATCGTCCGCTGCGACCGATCGCGCGAACAGGATTGCCCCAATAGCACCGATTACCTGAACTCGACCCAGCCCCCGCATACTGGCGAGGTATAGCGATTTCGGTCCGATTTTGTCAAGACATTCGCTTTTGCGGTCGCTGCGTCGGTCGCTTTTCCCTAGATTCAAAGTTGCCCCTCTGTCTTCCTGCTGGGAATGTTGAAATTCCGCATAGCCAGTACAAGAATGCCAGCAAACCACAGGAAAATTGAGAGCGGCTCTAAGATCGTGAGCATTAAATAGATGTTTTTAATCAGCCCCTTATATTCTGCTGCGTACCGCAGGATTCTGAGGATAGAAATGAGAAGATCTCCCGCAGCTACTGGTAGAGACAGAGTGGACGCCAGGCACAACAGTAACAGCCCCCCGTTTTTTTGACGTAGTACGCTAATCGTAAGTACAATTGCTAGCACTGCTTGAAAGAACAAATAGAGTCCTTCTATTAAAGGATAATATATGTCCGGAGCGATCATTAGCGGGCTCCCTCTTAAAAGATCGGCGTAGGATGTCTGCCTGGAGTCGGGGGATACGCCGGCGGTGATGAAGGTATCCAAATTGGAACCGGAGTCGGTGGCGGGAGGGTTGGGAGTATGGGCGGTATCGGGGATGGCGAGGGTGGACCGTAATTTGGAATAAGAAGTTTAATGATGTCGTCGATGCGCTTACGGATAAAATCGCCGATTATCTCATCCTTCCACCAGACTCCAGTAACTCCCTCGTTGGAAGAGAGGCAGTCATCCAGTCAATGGCCAGGTCGTCAGTCGCGTCGAGAAATTATGGTTGCGCATTTCCCATAACAAGACCTAAAAAAACGAAATGCATATTCCACAAATAGAGGAGGCTGCTAAGTCTTTCTTGAAATGAGATAGATTCAAGAGTTAGGCTGTCAAACGTGGAAACATATGTATTTTTGAAAGATTCGAATGCCTCACATAATTTCCATTCTAATTTTCTATTTGGCCAATCGACTATCGAATGAGAAGCAAAAAATATATCAAAAAAACAATCAAATCCAGACCTTATTGTTCCAACCATATAATCTGCGACTTCGAATGAGGGATAGTCGTGTTCTTGTAATTCATTCAAAAAAGTGCGGAACTCACACGTTATTCGAATCACGACATGGAGTTCTTTGCGTTCCTCGTCGGAAAAAAAACCTGAAGACGCATCAATAAGTAAGCGTTCAATAGTGTTGACGATCTGGCTACCATTCATAACTTAGAGTGCTAGAGCAGGCAGCAAAAAAGGTGCTCCAGCTTCCAGTGCTGCAGCCGCGGCGGCCAAAGCTGCTAATCCCGCAGCCAGCCCCGAGCAATGTTTCTCAACTCTAGCTGCATCCTTTTTAACACGATCAGCTGCCTGAGTAATCGCCTTATCATGTCCGTAATCGGGACATGTAGGGTTGCCGGCGGTCCGTTCGGCCACACGCTTGGCCAAATCAGCAGTTGATTTTGTCAAATCTGCAATTGCCCGCTCACAGTCGATAAAGGCAAGACCCGATGGGTCGGTTCTGCTTACCGGATCATTACCCACATATCCGTAGAGATTTGGTCCTTGCAGGAACTCCGCATTTCGAAGCGGGTCTCTGCTGACCCATCTGCCAAGATTGGGGCTGTAAGATCGGTACATCGCGAGATTCAGCCCGCTGGGCTGATGGAAGTAGTGGCCAGTGTAGCCGAAATTGACTTGCATCTTCCCTTTGATCACGACTGAATTGCCCCACGCGTCGTAATCATATTGCCCTTTCAACAGGCCGCTACTATCGGTCACTTCCCGGACACTACCGAGATGATCACGGGTATAGTAATAGTTTCCAGCGTCAGTCCCACCGATGCGCTGTTCGCCCTCAGCGAAGAAGCGTTTCGTGACGTTTGCGCCAGTGGAATCACGCTCTTCGGCAATCGCGTTGCCGGACCAGACAAACGTCTTTACGTTAGTCGGGCCAGGCGAAGGTCGCAGATTCACTCGCAGTTGTTGGTAGGTTTCGTTGCCGCTTCGCTGCGCAGCTTTAAAGCTCAGCGTATATGTTCCAGCCGCTACGGTCGAGGTTTGCCAGAGTGAGCCGTCGTTTTGGATAAAAGCCACCTGGTTCCCTTCTGGCGCAGGTGGATTGCCGCTAGTCATAGTGCCTCCGTTGGCTGCAATTCCGCTGCTTCCCGAATAGCTCCAGTTACTCCCCGTAGGAGCGACTTGGTAATCGTGAACGCTCGGCGTTTCAAACCCTCCATTGGTCACCTGGACTCCATTGAGCTGAACGTCATCCACCAACGCGGTATTCGTGTTTCCAGTTCCAATTGTCGCTGGATTCAGCCCCTCGAAAGTCAAAGTGTAACTGCCAGCCGGCAGAACAAACGACTCAGTCGTGAACAGAACGTAGTCTGTCCCTTTGGGCTGGATGGTTGCCGTCATTCCCGGCCCGTATTCGGTAATCATTACGCGCCTGCCGAGGCCGTCGTAAGCAAATTCCGTCCGGCTTCCTGAAGGACCGTAATTGATCGCGACCGGTCGGTTCGCTGCGTCCCACTCGTAGGTCTTGCCTGCGGCGTCATCGGTCAGATTACCGTCGCCATCATACTGCAGCGGGACCGGCGTGCCTCCGTTAACCGAGACGGTATCCAGCTGGTTTAAGTCGTTCACCGTGTAGTAGCTCTCAGATTGAAGTAATCCCCCAGTAGATGTCTTCACGTCGTAACGATTCGCGGCAAGATCATAGCTGTAATTAAACTGCTGATTCGCGGTACTGACGACGGTCAGCTGCTTGGCATTGTCGTTCTGTAACGAAAGAGCGGTTTGGTATCCCGATAAAGATTTCGTTAGCGTTTGTATCTCTGCCTCTGGGTCGTAGGTGTAATCGAACTGAGAAAGAGTTGTAGTGCCGTTGCCCGTCGAATTTAGCAAAGTTTGCAGTCTGCGGTCCTGCGTGTTTCCAAAATAACTATAGTCCGCTCTTACTGTATTTGGGTAAGTCAGTTCTAGCAAACGCGGCGTGACGCCATCATAAGTCCGATTGAAATGTCCCAATGCGTTGTCGGAAGTCGATAGTCGGCCCAGCGAATCGAAGGCGACACTTGAATTGACGCCCTTGATCGACTGGCCTGTCGCCCGCCCGAGTTCGTCGTAGGAGTACGTGATCGTGTCGTTTGGGAAAAAGCCGCCGACTGTACTCACCTTGTTGGCGCCCAGAGTCCCTGCCATAGTAACAGGATAATATGCATAGTTTATCGTTCCATTGATCACTCCAGCCCCAGTGCTCGTCACCAAGTTGACCCGATTGTAGTGAGGGTCGTAGCCATAGATAACAGTCGGGGTGGGATTGTGCGCGCCGAAGTAGGTGAGCGCCCTGATGTCATCATCGGTCCAGTAGGTATAATATGTCCCTTGATTCATAGCATCGTTCACCGACGAAAGCCGACTGGTCGTGCCTTCGTACATGTACGAAATCGTCTGCGCTTGCGGCGTGCCGAAAGCAAAGGTCTTGTGGATGATTCTGCTCTGCACATCATAGTCGAAATTCGTCCTGTTTTGGTTGGCATCGATAATTTGCGTCAGTAGGCCGCACGCACACCAATTGAACTGAGTTATCCGATTGGGTATTGGATCGGTGATCGAATCCATCTGCCGAAGGGCGTTGTAATGACGCTGGGTCCAGTGGTTGAGGCGGTCCTTGCTATCAGTGAGGTCAAGCGTGAGGCCTCTCTGAAGATCTGTGTATAGGAACTGTTCCGTCGTCGTATCTGGGTATGTGATTAGCGTTGGCCTATCCAGAGGATCATCGTGATCGACCGCTATTTCGTAACCGTCTGGATCGCTTCGCACAGTGCACACTCGATTCTCGCTGTCGTACGTAAAGCTTGTTACCGAAGATGACCCATTAAACAGGGGCCCCGTGATAGATGTGAGATAGCCCACTGGATGACCGCTGCTGCCGTCTCCGTACCCATATGTCGTTACTTCGTTTCTAGGGTTTTGAACCGTTAGAACTTCACCAAAAGAGTCATATGAGTAGGTGGTAGTTTGTCCCGCCGCGTCAATATAGGTGTGCGGCAGATGCGGCGGATCCCCTGGGTCGTACGTGTATTCGGCGATCTTATCTGCGAGTTGATTATCCGGATCATGCCACTGGCCCCCACTCGGATTACGCTGAAATACCTGCAGCAAATCAATATTGTTTGCGGCGTAAACATAGCTGGTCACACGTCCAAGAGGGTCAGTTGCCTTCGTGACCTTCCCAGAGGTGTTATTGTATTGGTATTGGTATTGGTAAAGCTGCGTCGTTGTATCGTCGAGAACGCGTCCGGCTTTGGTCGGACGGTTGCTGCTGCCCTCTAATGCCGCTTCAATTGTGTAACCCGACGGACACGGTGTACCGCTAGGAAGCTGCTGGCCAGGATAGTTATACCAGATTCGTGCCTCCAGAGGCTTCTTCTCGCTTTCAATGATGCCGCTAGAGTAGCTGTACGAACCGTTAATCTCCGTGTGACACCAATGAAAGAGCTGCGCCTTGCGATAATCGCTGGACCCGCAGCCCGTGTACGGCGTGTCTATGCACTGTTGAGACACCCCCTCCGGCGGCGTCATCGCTTTCTTGCTCCAAAAGAATGTGTTCCGTGCATACATGTAGGAATTAAAATTATACAGTCCGCATGGAATAGGATCTGACACAGAATTCGGGATCCCCGTATGTGCTGATTGTTCATTGTATTCCACGCGCTCGATGCCACCATCCGGATCAGTCGCTTGAAGCCAACGAGTCCGAGGCGGCAGATTATTCGGATCCGTACTATCATCATCGTATCGAAAATTCGTTGTGCCATACACCGTAGTCAGCGATGTGATAAAATCCGCTTTCGCTCCCGTTCCGTATATGAACTCTGAGGTCAACCCACCCATGTCAGTTATCTTATGCAAATGGCCGTCAGCGTAATAGTCGAACCTCGCCAGGCGGCCGAATGGATCTTCGACACTTGTGATGCGGTTATTGTTGTTCTGATCGTCGTAGTGAAGGATGGTCTGTTTGCCCACGGCGTCAGTCATCGTCCTCATGAGAAGGTTCTCATCGTACGTAAACGTTATAAAATTGCCGGCTGGGTCCGTTATTCGAGTAAGAAAGACTCTGCGGCCAACACCGGTAGTACCGTCGGGATGATCGAACGTCTCCTTTGAACCATCTGGGAGAGTTCTTTCGTAGCTGATTGGAGAGGTAGAGGTGCGAACCAGCACAGCCTGACTGTACACGCCCGGATTGAACGTTCCGTTATTGTACTTGTATATCTCCGCTCCACCGCCTCGCACATACAGCGTTACGTCGGCTTGCAGATTCTGTGGATTGTCGATTACGAACGAGAGCCAATTAAACGTCCACTTTGGACCCAAGCTAGAAGTGGGCGTCGCGCTAGTGGTCGGAGTAGGACTCGGCGACGCGGCCCGCTGGTTATAAGTGACCGTAAACGCCACGTTTGGGCCTCGCGGCTGATTGTAGAAGAGGGGCGTGTCCACGATGTTGAGGCTTACAGCTGCCGCGTGGAAGCTGTAGGTAGCCATGCCTGGACTGGAACCGTTGCCTGGGCAAAGGCCGCCAACCTTAACGTCGAAAGGCTTCGTAAGGTTCGGATCGGTGCCTAGTGTTCCACCTTCAGGGTCGTCTGCGAACAGTAGTTGGCATGGCAACAGAATGCTCGCTATTAGCCACCACGCTAGCTTCGGGTACGCAGCATATCTTTTTCGCGAATGCTTGGTTTGTTCATTTGGATTTGCTTTATCTCTCTTTTCGGTGTGTTTGCGGAGCGAACGGATTTTCATTTGTGTTCTTTCATAAGGGTTGAGACTTAGAGGGCTCAAAAAGCTGGACAGACCAAGGAGAACCATCGAGCGATGGCACGCGACAGAGCTCGCATCTTGCGCTAGCTGACATAAGGGGGAGCAGCCTTTTTGATAGACTTGGATGTCAGCTTGTCAATACAAAAATCTCGCTGGAAAGGAAATTTTCTGCAGCAACGTTATGAATGGTCTGTGATTTAGCAGGGGCGCTTGAAGAGGCAGGCGCTGCGGAGCCTATAGAGCCTAGCACGGCGACCGGGAGGCTAGCTGGTGACAAAGAGCAGCAATAAGTGCGATGACCGATTGCCATGGGTCGGAAAGACATTGTGAACACTGCCTCCTACTCGTGAGAATCACTCTTTATGAGCAGTTCCGTCGGCGCATTCGAGCAAATTCGTAGCCCTTCATTCTGCCGCCAGCGCGCGCAACGTATTAATATTTACCACGTCTTCATGCAAATCTTTGCCTTTGGGTGTTTCCAACACTTTGGGGACTTTATCGAAACGCCGGTCACGCATGATGAAGCGGAAAGCCCCGAGACCGATTTTACCTAACTCTGAGCCGATGTGTTCATGTCGATCCACTCGCGAAGCGCAAGCGGTTTTGGAGTCGTTGAGGTGAATGGCAACGAGACGGTCCCGGCCGATCACGCGATCGAATTCGCGCAGGGTCTTTCGCGTCGAATGTTCGCTGCTGATGTCGTAACCCGCGGCGAAAAGATGCGCGGTGTCGAGGCACACGCATAAGCGCTCTGGCTCGCGCACATTCGCGATGATGTACGCGAGATGCTCGAACCGATGACCGATGCACGAACCTTGTCCGGCTGTGGTTTCGAGGGCGATCTTCGTTTTCAGGCGCGGAATTTTGCGAAATACCTCGTCGATCGAAGCGATGATTTTCTCCAAACCCGCTTCTTCGCCTGCGCCGAGGTGCGCGCCCGGGTGCAACACCAGAAATGGCAACTCAAGCTGGTCTGCGCGGGTGAGTTCCTCCGAGAGGGCACGGATCGAATTCGCATAAAATTGCGGATTGGTCGCAGCGAGATTGATGAGATAATTGGCATGCCCGAAGATTGACGAAAGCTCGCCCCGCTGGACATGATCAAGAAAAGCGCGGATTTCTTCTCGCCTTAGCGGACGGGCAAACCATTGCATGTTGTTCTTTACGAAAATTTGCATGGCGGTGCAGTGGATTGAACGCGCCCGCTCAATCGCCATGCTCACGCCGCCACGGATGGACATGTGGGCGCCCAAAAGAATTTTCTGTGTCATTTCGAGCGGAGTGAAGCGGAGTCGAGAAATCTCGCGCTATGCCCTTGGCAAAGCTGCAAGCCGTCTATTGAGAGATGTCTCGACTTCGCTCGACATGACAAGACGTCAGAACACCTTGGGATGCCAGTCCGGTTTCTTCAAGCTCCCTGTGCCTGCGTATTCGAAAAGCTTGTACATCGGTGTGAGCAACACGCCGGGACCTTTCATGTTCAAGCGCAAACTGAAATCGAGTTTGTCGTCGAGAAAATGAATATCACCGTGACCCAGCATGCTAAAGAGCGCACCAGCCGCCTCGAAATCGTCGGTGTGAATAATGCCGTTCTCGACCTTGAAGGCCGCGGTCCCCGTGCGCGCGATGGTGTATCCGCTGCCGGGCAGGATTTTGTTCAGAATTCCTGAGAGCGGCCCGAAAATCGGGATGGCGAAGACGTCTCCATTGCTTACTTCCACTTTTCCATCGCCACGCATCGTGCGCCAATCAGTGCCCAGACCGGTGAAATCATAGGTGCCGTTCAACACGCCCTGCGCGGTCTTGTAGTTGTAGTACAAAGCAGTCAGCAACGGGAAATTGATCTCGCTTACCGAGACCCTTGCCCGGTAACGGGGATCATTTCGCGCCAGCGAGATGTCAGCATTTCCACGCAAGGCGCCGGCGAGAAGAGCGCCGCGGATATCAGTGATTTGCAACCGGTCGTTGGTAAAGAGCAATCGTCCGGAGACGCGGTCGAACTCCAGCGTTTTTCCAAGAAAGACGTAGTCCATTCCATTCGCGCCATCCACTTTAATCTCCAGTCGCGTGTTCTTGCCGCCGCGAAATTGGTAAACGCCATCGGCGCTGACATTGGGCGGGCGCCGGAATTTGTATGGCGCCACAGTCTTCGAAACTTTTGGGTCGATCCAGAAAATTGCCTCGGCCGGATTCAGCGAGCTTTTGATATTTGAGATGCGTACCTCATGTTTTCTAAAGTCGTAGGTGAAACTGCCCGTGCCGGTTCCTTCATCACGTGCGACATGAACGTCCTCGCACGTAAGCGCGCCATTGGCGAAATGAATTCTGGTGTTGGCGCTATTCATCCATGTGCCGCGAAACTCGCTGCGCCCCAAAGCAACGGTTCCCTGGCCTTGCCAATTCTCTGGATTGCGATCCGCCCCACGGATTTCGAGCCGGATTGCAGGCGAACGTTGCCACTGCCATTCCCGCAGAAATTCATTCAGCTCAATGGGAACAAGCGGGCGAACTGCATCTGGGGATATCGTGCTCTCAATGTTCAGGCGAAAGTCGGCCGGCGCATCGAAGAGATCCGCCCTGAGCTGGCCCGTCTGATGGCGCACGTGCAGATCTCGAACCAACGTGCGCTCGCCGTCCCAGGAAAAATCCGCGGTCAGATCAGAGAACGGGGCCTTCTTGTACGCGAACTGCCCAAAAGCGGCGTGCCCGATGATTTTTGGCCGAAATCGATCCGGCCCAAAATTGACCGAGCCGGAAATCTCGACCAGGGGCGGCGACTGAAATTCCATGCCGTCGAGCGGTTCGCCCAGGCCAAAAGCATCAAGAAACGCCTTCAAATTCAGGCTGCTGCGCGTTTCGAAATTGGCGGTGTTGGTTTCCCAGTTCCAATCAGCGTGTCCGGCAAAACTCCCCTTGCGGTCGCTCCATTCGCAATGTGCAATGTTCAAGTGCTGATTGTTCCATTCGGCAGCAGCAGATAGATCTCTCATTTCATAGCTGCCGCGTTGCAGTCGGTCCCCGTGCAGCGTCGCCTCTACGTGCGCCTTTTCGATTTCCGCGATGTCTCCGCTGAACTTTATCTGCAACGATGGGACCGCGCCGGGGAATCTGATCTTTTGCAATTCATTCAACACGCGCTGCGCAATCAACAACCGTCTTTGCCATTCTTCGGGTGAAATCGAAGGCGACGGCTGATAATTCTCGCGCTTGATTAGTTGTCCGGTCGCAGAAATCCGAATTCCACAGAGGAGGCCCTCGGCCTGACTGACATAAATTTGTTCCGGAGGAAAATAAACATGGGCGCGGAAGTCGGTGAGTTGCGCTTTATCGGTTTTTCCATCCGCCGTCTTGAGAGGAAAGGTCATTTGCGCATCGCGTACATCAAGCGCGTTGAGAAACGGCTGATGATGGATGAGCGCGGCGTAATTGATATCGAGCGAGACTTCGCTAATCAGGGCAAGCGTGTTTTCGCGATTCTTGTAATCGAAGATCCTTACGTTTCTTGCGACCAAACCGCGAAACGGATCGAGCGTCAGGCGTCCGATGTAAGCTTCGACACCGCGTTTGTGTAGTTCCTCCACGACCCGGGAGCGCCATTCCCGGCCAAATCCTCTTTTGGCGAGATAATAGCCGCCGCTGATAATCCCCAAAATTGCGGCGAAAACCGCCAATCGCAGGACACTCACAGCGATTCGACGTCCCCACGTCGGTTTTCGACGGCGTGCGGAAGACCCGAAACCTTTCGGGGGTGGCTCAAGAACGGCGGGCATGCGTGATCGTCGAAGCGTTAAAGGTTTGCAGCGTTGAAGCGATAGACCAACTTAACGATGTAACGGTTCAACGCTTCAACGTGATTTCAATCTCTGACCTGCCTGCTCTTAACGCGTCATTTAATTTGGCCAGCACCATCTTCATTTCAATGGGCTGGTACTTCATCCGGCATGGCGCGTGGCGGCGTCATATGATCTGCATGATCATAGCGGTGATCTCGTCGGTCTGTTTCCTGGTTGGCTACATCACTTATCACGTGCACATCGGCGAAAAATCATCGGGATACACGGGATGGATTGCCGCCATTTACTTCCCGATATTGGCTTCGCATGTCTTGCTTGCCTTTGTGACGTTGCCCCTGGTGATTTTGACGCTCATTCCGGTTTTTCGTCGCCGTTGGGATCGCCATAAGCGGATTGCGCGTTGGACGATCCCGATCTGGCTCTACGTCTCTGTCACAGGCGTGTTTGTCTATTTGATGCTCTACAAATGGTTTCCACCGGGAGCGTGACGCAGGCAATCTTGCCTGCGACCATCTTGTCTGCGTCACGATGCGAAGTCTTGCGCTCGGCAATCATTTGATGTTTGATCACACGATGCGCTGCTGCGCATGCGAGAAAAATTATGGTGACTATTGCGACGTTCAATGAGCCGGCTCAAGCGCGGCAACTGAAACGACGTTTCCACGATGCGGGGCTACAAGCCGACGTTCACAATGAGGCGCCGCTGCAACAGGTCGGTTTCATGTCGCGTCCGCAAGCGAATGCGAAAGTGATGGTGGAAGACAGCGATTTCGAGAAAGCGCAAAGCCTGATGGTCGAGTGGGAGGCGACCGATCCGGAAATCTCTGCGGCTCTTATTCGTTGTCCGCAATGCGGCTCTTCAAATATCGAGTATCCACAGATGACCCGAAAATTCATGACTCCCGCGCTCGTCGGCGTGCTTTGCGCCATGAAAATTATTCCCAAGGAGTTTTACTGCCAAGACTGCCACTTTACGTGGAGCAACCAGGAAGAGCCTACGATTGGTCGGCTGTGGCATCGGTTCTTTCCCGGAAGTGAATCGAGCACGGAAGCCTCATAGGCGATCGATTTATTCTCCTGGCGCTTGATTCGTCGCACACGATTCTTCTTGAGATGGATTCTCATTTGCCCAGAGCTATCGGAATTTCTTGTTCACTCCGGCATGACATCTCTCGAGTTTCCCCTGCAGTCACGATCGCCCGTTGCCAGCCATGAAGTGGCTCTTCGTACTACTGCTCGCACTCATCATCTTTGGCGGTGCCGCCTGGTTCGGTTACAACACCTTCGTCAAAGAAGAAATCGCAGTGAAAAAGGAGCAACGTGGAGAAGTTACTCCACCGCCTGCGCCGGACATCAGCCTGCCGGAATTTCAAGCGGCAGCCCAACTGCGCCAGGACGGAAAACTGACCGAAGCTCGTGATGCGCTCGTCGCGTTCATCCAAAAATATCCCTCTGGAAAGCATCTTGACGAAGCGCGGGATTTGCTCGGGGAAGTGAACATTGACATTTTGCTGTCGCGTCATCCCTCTCCGGAAAAGACCGAATACGTTGTGAAACCTGGAGACGTGCTGGCGAAGATTTCGCGGAAGCTAAAGACGACGCCCGAGCTGATCATGCGCATGAACAATATGAGCGGCACGATGCTGCACATTGGCGAACATCTGCTCATTTCGCGCCCCGATTTCTCGATTGTTATCCAACGCAAAGCGAACCTGGTTGTGCTCCTCAATCACGGCGCCTTTTTCAAGCAATATCACGTGCGTGAAGCAAAACTACCGTCCAAACAGTCAGCCAAAATCACGGCAAAAGTTGCCGAAACGATGGCTTGGAAGGGGGGGAAACGCGTCGGCATTGGTAGCAAAGAGTATCTCAGCAGTACCCGGTGGATCCGGCTCGCGGGCGCTACAGCTTACACTCTGTATTCGGTGCCGGATGCGGCGCATCCTAATCTCGAGCAACCGCCTCCGCCGACGGGCATCGGCTTGGCGGCCTCGGATCTCGAGGAGCTAAGCAGCCTTGTAAACAACAAGACCGCTGTCACCATTATCGATTAACCGTTGAACCGTTGAAGCGGGGCGACTCGCCGATTACTTGACGCTTTAACGCTTCAACGCTTTAACGCTTTAACACCCATGGAATGGCAACCGCTCGATTTTGAAAGACCGATCTTTGAACTGGAACGGCGATTGCAGGATTTGAAGGATCACTCCGACAAGCACGATGTCGATCTTGATTCGGCCATCAAAGAACTGGAGACAAAGCTTCGCGAAACGCGCCGCCAAATTTATGGCAACCTGACGGCATGGCAACGTGTCCAAATCGCGCGGCATGTGCAGCGGCCGTTCGCTCTGGATTACATTGGACGGTGTTTTACAAATTGGGTCGAGCTGCATGGCGATCGCCGCTTTGCGGACGATAGAGCTATGCCGTGTGGTCTGGCCACACTCGGCGCGCAGCGTTGCGTCGTTATTACTCATCAAAAAGGACGCAACACGAAGGAGAACGTGCTGCGTAATTTTGGCTGCGCGCATCCTGAGGGCTACCGCAAAGCGCTGCGATTGATGCGGCTGGGCGAAAAATTTGGCATGCCGGTGATCTCATTGATCGATACGCCCGGTGCTTTTCCCGGTGTCGGCTCGGAGGAACGTCACATTTCAGAGGCGATTGCTGTAAATCTTCGTGAGATGATGCGGCTGCGCGTCCCGATCGTCGCTGCCGTCATCGGCGAGGGCGGATCCGGAGGCGCGCTGGGTATCGGCGTTGCAGATCAGGTGTTGATCCTCGAGAACGCCTACTACTCGGTGATTAGTCCCGAAGCGTGTTCCGCGATTTTGTGGAGAGACCGGCGGCATGCAGCCGAAGCCGCTGAGGCACTCAAGCTGACTGCCCAGGATTTGCTGAAACTGGAAATCGTGGACGAAATTATCCCCGAGCCCGAGGGCGGTGCGCACCGGGACTATGATTCCGTTGCTGCGAATCTTGGCAAAGCGCTGCGCCGCGCTCTCCAGCAGATTTCTCAGGTTGCAGTTGCCGATCTACTGGGAAAGCGATACCAAAAATTTCGCCGGCTGGGAGTGTTCGCAGGAGGAAAAAGCGTCGGCGCCTCGGCTCGCGCTTGATGTGATGTTTGGGACTTGGGGAAAATTAGTTGGTGTTTGGCTGACTGCAGCCGCTGTCGTAATGGTGCCGCGTGCTACCGCCATTGCGTCGGAGTTTCGTTTCGATCGCGATGCGTTCGCATTCGCTAATCAAACCGTGTTTGAATATCACGAAGGACATCCTTCTTTACGAAGAGGGTCGTCTGTAAGACGAGACATGTATAAGCGCCACTGTTTCGTGCTATGCCGCACTGCCATGCAATTTAAGAAGTTCGCGCGCTTCGATCCGCGCAGCGCTCCCCTGGATGATGCCTCGTTGGCTACCCGCATTCGCGCTGTGACACACCGACAGCCGTGGGCTGAACCGCTGCCAGAAGACCAACGAATTGTTTTCCCGGGCTACAAGGACTTGCGGGAAATGAGCAAGGCGCGTTGGGAAGTTGTACAACTAAACATCGGTCATGGGTGGCCCAGCTATTTCCGGATCAGCAATGCCCGGATGATTTTTCAGCAGAGCGCGGGGTATCAAGAGGCGACTCACACTCGTTTGAATGCAGCTTTGGCGCGCGGCGAGTTGTTTGTTGGCTTTCTTACTACTTACCCCCGTTTCAGTATGAATCACTCTGTTCTAGTTTATAAGCGAAAGTCGTTTTCGCCGAATCCCGGAATCGAAACCTATTCCGTTTACGATCCTAATCATCCAGAGTCGCCGCGCGAGCTTACCTGGTCTCCGCACACCCGGAGTTTCTCGTATCAAAAAGATTGGGATTTTGTCGGCGGCTATGTGCGCGTTTATCAAGTTTACGGCAAATGGCTGCAGTGAATGCGATTCTCTAAGCGGAGCACCGATGCCAGAAAGTCCCTCACCACCCAAGCCAGCTCCGCCAATACCTATGCCGCCTCCTGAACCATTGCCGCCTAACCCCCCGCCGATTCCGCCGGCGGGGAGGTGACAGCTTATTTTGCTGGCGGAAACAAAAAACGTAGCGCCGGTTCGACGCGCGCTGCCCACGCGGCTTCACTGTGGTTGGCGCCTTTGACTTCGAGATAACTAAGATCGACATCGGGCTGCCAGCCTTTGTCGATCAAGTAATCGCACAAGTAGCGGGTCAGTTCCCAACCGGGCTCGTCCGTGCCCGTGTCGAGCCAGATTTTCAGCGGCGGCTTCTCGCCGAGAATGCCCACCAGCCGGAAGATCGCGTAATCGTCCCACCAAATCGATGGCGACATCACAATTAAACGCGTGAATACCTCGGAATAAAAAATTCCCATCGCCAACGTGGCCAAACCGCCGAGCGACGATCCACCGAGCCCGGTAAATTCCGCATCCGGCTTCGTTCGATACTTTGTGTCGATAAACGGCTTCAATTCTTGGATCAAAAATTGCCCGTAAATGTGGGCCAGTCCGCGACTGCGCCTTCTAGGATGGTCTTTCGGTTCGATCACACCGGGCGTCGGCGCGTATTCATGGACTCGTTCTTTGCCAATGTTTGCCACCGCCACGATGATCAGCGGCTCGATCAGTTTTCGATGGATCAATCGCTGCGCCGTTTCATCGACTTCCCACTCGACTCCGGCAAACGAAGTGGCAGCGTCGAAAACGTTCTGCCCGTCGTGCAAATATAAAACCGGGTAACGTCTCGACGAGAAACGCCGATAACCAAGCGGCAAATAGACGAGCACATCGCGCCGGTTTCCCAGGACCTTGGAGTGAAAAGCGCGATGCCGCTTGATATTGCCAGTGAGCGTGTGTTTCGGCATCGAAACCGAGATGCTTCGCGAAGATGAAATGTACTGCAAGCCTTTCGCTTGCGATTTCATCCGCTCGCCATCAAGATGCTCGCTCCAACTTCATGAACGAACGCTATATCAAATGGTACACGCCCTGGCTCAGCCGCGAGTTTGAGATGCTCGTTTTCGGGGAAAAGCGCGGACTGCCGCTGATTCTTTTCCCCACTTCAGGTGCACGTTATTACGAAAACAAAGATTTCGGGCTGGTCGGCGCCATCGCTTGGTACATCGACAATGGAAGAGTCACAGTTTACTGCCCGGACGCGATCGATCCGCAAAGTTTCTACAACAAATCGATTCACCCTGCCGATAGAATGCGGACCCATAACGCCTTCGAAAACCTGATCGTTCGCGACGTATTCGATCTCGCGCGCCGCGAATGTTCTGCCTATCGGGTCGCAGTCTGCGGCGCGAGCCTCGGCGCTTACCACGCCGCAAACATCGCCTTTCGTCATCCCGACGCCGTCAGTCATCTCATCAGCTTGAGCGGCTCATTCGACATCAGCTCATTTTTCGACGGCTATCACGATGACAACATTTACTTCAACAGCCCGTATGAATATCTGCCGAACACGACGGACCCCTGGAAATACAATCACATGAGCATCATCATCGGCACCGGCGAATGGGACGTTACGCGCCATGAGTCGTATCGGTTGTCTGAAGTTTTGAATTCAAAGGGGATCAAGCATTGGCTCGATGATGGGAAATGGCGCGGGCACGATTGGAATTACTGGCAGGACATGCTGCCGTATTACTTGTCGAAAATTTGTTAGCTCTGGATGCGCACGTTTTCTCTCATGTTGAGCTGCCACGTTGTCATTCCGAGCGAAGTCGAGGAATCTCTAATTTGACAAAAAGGCAATGAAACTGGTATTCGCCGCGACCGGCGCCAGCGGAGCGATCTATCTGCAAAGATTGCTCGCGCAGATCGATTGCGCCGCGCATGAAGTGCATCTCGTCATGAGCGCGCACGCGAGAGAGGTTGCGGAGCAGGAGCTCGATGACTTGAAAATTCCTTCGGAAGTCTCGCAGCATTCTGAAAACGGCATGAACGTGCCGTTCGTGAGCGGCTCGGCGCGTTTCGACGCGATGGTGATCGTCCCCTGCTCGATGGCCACGCTGGGGCGAATCGCTTCCGGTTCCAGCGACAGCGTGCTGTTGCGCGCGGCCGATGTTTTCTTAAAGGAACGACGAAAATTAATTGTCGTGCCTCGGGAAACACCGTGGAATCTGATTCACGCGCGCAATGTTGTGACGCTGCTTGAAGCCGGGGCAATTGTTCTCCCGGCAATTCCGTCGTTTTATAGCCGCCCCAGTTCCGTAACCGCCGTGGTGGACACAGTTGTCTGGCGTATTCTTGACCAAATTGGGTTGCCCAGTCTCCGCGCATATCGTTGGGGACATGAAAGCGTCCGGGCCAAAAGCTCGCGAAAGAAAAGTTGAAGATCGAAGGCAGGCTCGCGCGATGGTTAGTCGCGTTTGGATTTCGCTTGTTGCAGCTCTGGGGACGTACGCTGCGTTATGAAATCGACGATCGCGCGGGCGTTGTGGGCCGACCGGTCACGGAGAATTACATCGGCGCGCTCTGGCACAATCGATTGCTGGTTTTCCCTTTGATCTTGCGCCGTTTTTTTCCGGAACGTCATGGCGCCGCATTGATCAGCGCCAGCCGCGACGGCGATTTGCTGGCCGACGCCGTTCAGCGTTTCGGCTACGATGTGGTTCGCGGTTCGAGTTCGCGGCTGGGCGCGACCGCGATTCTCCAGCTGACGCAGGTGCTGGCGTCCGGTGGCGATGTGGTGATCACTCCGGACGGTCCGCGCGGCCCCGCATATGAACTCGGGCCGGGCATCATTTTTCTTGCGCAAAAATCGGGCGCTCCGGTGGTGCCAATGAATCTGGAATATTCGCGCTGTTGGCGGCTGGGAAGTTGGGATCGATTCATCGTGCCGCGACCATTTGCCAAAGTACGCGTGCTAATTAACCGGGCGCACAACGTCAAACCGACCACCACTCCGGAGGATTTCGAAGTCGAACGTCTCGCTCTGCAGGACGCCATGATGGAACTAGTCGAAATGCGCTGAGACACGAATTTCACGAATTTACATGAACCAAATTCAGACTGATTGACTCTGTCATTCGTGACAATTTGTGTAGTTCGTGTCTCAATTGCCTGCATCGCTATGGCGAAATTGATCGATGGACGTGCAATCGCGGAGAAGGTTTACGCCGATCTTCGCCGCGAGATTGCGGAACTAAAGGCAAAAGGCGTTACTCCGGGTCTTGCCGTCGTTCTCATTGGAGACAATCCGGCGTCGCGTGCCTATGTGCGTTCGAAGGATAAGATGTGCTGCAAGCTGGGATTGCACTCAGTCAAGTTAGAGCTGCCGACTTCAACGACACAGGCGGAACTGTCCGCTCGCGTTGAAGAACTCAATAGCGACACGAGCATTCACGGTATTCTGGTGCAATCGCCGCCGCCGGAGCACATCAATGAAGCAGCGATCGTGCGCGCGCTCGATCCGCGCAAGGACGTGGACGGATTTCATCCGGAAAACGTCGCGAAGCTTGTGCTCGATGATCCCAGTGGCTTTGTCCCGTGCACGCCGCTCGGTGTGCAGCGTTTGCTCATCGAAAGCAAGATCGACATTAACGGCGCGCACGTCGTGGTCCTCGGTCGCAGCATGATCGTGGGCAAACCGCTGGCGCTGCTTCTCATGCAGAAAAACAAGAACGGAAACGCCACGGTCACGGTTGTGCATTCCCGCAGCTGCGATCTCGCGCAGATTACTCGCTCTGCCGACATTGTCATCGCTGCGATTGGGCGAGCGGAATTTGTGAAAGCCGATCACGTGCGCGAAGGCGCCGTCGTCATCGACGTGGGCATCAATCGCGTCGAAGATGCAACGAATGAGCGCGGTTATCGCCTCGTCGGCGATGTCGCATTTGACGAAGTATCGAAAAAGGCAGGCGCGATCACCCCGGTGCCGGGCGGCGTCGGCCCGATGACGATCGCGATGCTGATGGCGAACACGGTTAAAGCAGCGCGGCAATCGCTCGTGACGTGATGCAGGCAATCTTGCCTATAGTGCAGAATTTCGCAGGCAGGATTGCCTGTGTCACTTGTCATCGGCTGGAAAAACAATTTTTCGCGTAAGCAGACTTATTATCGCCGGCTGGATTTGCGCGGCGCGAACGAAGAACGATCCGACACGCGGCCACAATACGGCCATCCGCGCGAGTCGATTGATCCACAGTCGACCGCGATACATTTCGGCGCAGGCGCGAGTGAATTCGCGGAGCGTTGCTCGTTTATCTTCGCCTCGAATTATTTTCGAAATAGCAATAGCTGCCAGTTCGCCTGACCGCATGGCGTAATAAATCCCTTCGCCGGTAAACGGCTCCACCACACGCGCGGCGTCGCCGATGAAGAAAAGATTTTCGTGAGCGCAAGGAACCGGTGAACGCGTAAGGGGCGTGATAGTACGCCAGGATTGATCCGCAGTGATTTCAAAATGGTCTTCCGCCCATCGGCGAAATCTCGAAATCGTGGGGGGCGTGCCTACGAGGCAAAGATTCAGCTCCGTTTCATTCACAGGAGCCTGACCAGAGTAACCTTCCGGAAGAAATTGCAGGACGACGCGTCTGCCAAAGTTTCGCGGCAGCGGGATGTGCGCTTGCAAGGCGACGCGTTCACGCTTCGGCTTTGGCAGAAGATTGCATAAGCGCGCCACTGTGGAGTTGCGCCCGTCTGCGCCGATTAACGTCCGTGCAGAAAACATTTCTCCGTTGGCGGTTTCGATTTTCCAACCTCCGTTGCGAGCCAATGACGCGACGGTTGTTTCCTCGCAAACGTGCGCGCCCAGCTGGCCGGCGTGTCTCAACAGAAGATTATCAAAGACACTACGTTTCACCGACAACTCGCCGTCGTTGCCGGTTGGAAGGTCGATATTCACCGTATGCCCGTCGATCGCAATGAACTCGACCGAGTCCAGTTTGGAATGCGGCAAATCTCGGACGCGCTCCGCGAGGCCGAGACGCTCCAGCACCGGCCAGCACGATGGATTCAAGCAATCGCCGCACACTTTTTCCCGGGGGAATTTTTCCCGCTCAAGAACAAGCGTCCGCAGACCTGCGCGCGCGCAAGACGCGGCGCATACGGATCCGGCGGGTCCGCCGCCAACGATTGCCACATCAAAAATTTCCATCGCGAGTAAATTGAACAGAAGGTAACGAAGGCAACGAAGATTTATCTTTTCGAGTGCGGACTCTTTGTTTTCTTAGTTATCTTCTGTTCAAAATCGTTTTCCAGTCCGACTTTGACACCGCTGGCGCGCGATTCAATACAGAGCAAATTGACTTAGATGAGCTGGTCTCTCCCAATCTTCCGCATCGCCGGTATTCAATTGCGCATTCACATCACGTTCTTGTTGCTGATTGTCTGGCTGGCCTTCGGCTATTACGCGCAAGGCGGTTCCGCCGTGGCGGCGAGCCGAGTCATATTTGTTCTGCTGCTTTTTCTTTGCGTGGTGCTGCACGAATTCGGCCACGCGTTCGCGGCAAAAGCGTTCGAGATTAATACGCCCGACATCACGTTACTGCCTATCGGCGGGGTGGCGCGCTTGGAACGGATGCCGGAGGAGCCGGTGCAGGAATTAATCATCGCCGTGGCCGGACCGTTGGTGAATGTGGTGATTGCGCTCGGTTTGTTTGTGGCTGGCGGCTCGCAAGCGCTGCTCAATCCCTCGACAGTCGAAGGCGGCGGTCTCATCGCGCAGTTGCTGACCATCAACATCATACTGGTTCTTTTTAATTTGCTGCCGGCATTTCCAATGGATGGCGGGCGGGTGTTGCGAGCGCTACTCGCCACGCGGATGAGTTATGCGCGCGCTACGCAAGTCGCCGCGACGGTCGGCCAGGGGTTTGCGTTCGTCTTTGGCTTCATCGGGTTGCTCTGGAATCCGTTCCTGATTTTCATCGCGCTTTTTGTTTATATCGGCGCGTCGCAAGAAGCGGCCCTGGCGCAGATGAAAGATGTCTCGCGCCGGTTTCCGGTCTCCAGCGCAATGGTGCGCGAATTCCGCACGCTCTCTGAAAACGCCAGTCTGCAGGAAGCAGTGGACGCGTTGCTCGCGACTTCGCAGCACGATTTTCCAGTGGTAGATGAGACTGGCAGCGTTGCCGGTTTATTGACGCGTCACGATCTCATCGCCGCCTTGCGCAAGAACGATCCCGACATCCGCGTGGGCGACGTGATGCGGCGCGATATCCCCACGGTCACAACCGGCACACGTTTCGAAGACGCATTTCGCATTATGCAGGAGTGTAATTGCCCGGCCGTGCCCGTGCTCGATCGGATGAAGCGCCTCGTCGGCCTGCTTACTCCAGAGAACGTGACCGAACTGATGATGGTCCAGTCGGCCATGCCGCGCCGTCGGGTTTTGTAGGCCGGCCTAGGAGCTGATGCGCATCGGCATTATGACGTAGAGGAATGGCGTTTGAATTTTCACAACGCCGGGGCTCATCTCGTCGATCAGATCGAGAAAGACTTCGTCCTCCGCCAGTGCGCGCAAAGGCGCCATGAGGAACTCCGGATTAAACGCGATGGAAAACTCGCGACCCTTGTAGGCAACAGCGATTGATTCCTTCGCTTCGCCCACCTCCGGCGTGTTGGCGGTGATATCGATATTGTTCTTGCTGAAATTCAATTTGATCGAGTGCGATTTGTCGCTGGCCAGAAGCGAAACGCGCCGGAGTGAGTTGAGAAACATTTCGCGCTCGAGTTTTATTCGCTCCTTTGCTTCGCCGGGAATGACCTGCCGGTAATTTGGATAATTCCCTTCGATCAATTTTGAGACGAGCAAAGTTTTATTGAGATCGAACGCGATCTGGCCGCTGCCCATGCTTACCTTGACGTCACCGTCATCCGTAAGCAGGCGTTGCAATTCCGTCACGGCCTTGGTCGGAATGATCAGGTCTGTTTCGTGGCTGCGCGGGAATTCCAGTTCGATTTCCGCCATGGCCAGCCGCCGCCCGTCCGTTGCGACCAGTGTCAACTTGTTGTCCTTGAAACTGAACAGAACGCCGTTGAGGACATAGCGGGTCTCGTCGGTCGATATGGCATATGAGGTCTTGCGCAGGCCATCGCGCAAATCTTTCTGTCGAATGGTGACCACTTTCGCGTCCTCAAATTTCGGCAACGGCGGAAATTCGTCCTCGGGCAACCCAAGAATTTTGAAGAAACTTTGGCCGCTGCGGATCGACGCGGCGTTTTTGCCATCCACATCGATCTGAATTTCACTCGAAGGCAGTTCGCGAACGATATTGAAAAGACGGCGCGCGGGGAGAGTTGTCGCTCCTGTTTTGTCCACGTGCGCTTCGCAACTGCCGCGCACGCCGACATCAAGATCAGTCGTGGTGAGATGGATTTCATCCTTGTCCGCCTGCAGCAAGACGTTGGAAAGGATCGGAAGCGTGGTGCGAGTACTGACCACGTTTTGAACTTGTTGCAGACCTTCGAGCAGTTTTTCTTTTGTAACGCTAAATTTCATGATGAACGGAAGCGCTTAAGATGTAACGCCTTGGATTTTATTCGGCAACCGCAATCTCAAGATGCTTGGGGTAGGGGCGATTGACCTCAATCGCCCGGGCGGTTCGGGTGAACCGCCCCTACCTTTTAAGCGAACTGTCAATGAATGATATCGTCTGGCGAATGTTATCTTGCTCGACCATCCGTTTCTTTACCAGTTTGCACGCGTGCAACACTGTGCCGTGGTCGCGTCCGCCGAATGCGTCTCCAATTTCATTCAAAGACGCCTTGGTCAACTCGCGCGCCAGATACATCGCCACCTGTCGCGGAAAGGCGATGCTGGCCGGGCGCCGCTTACTGGTCATATCGGCGATGCGCACATCAAAATGTTCCGCCACACGCCGCTGAATTTGTTCGATGGTGATTGAATGTCGCGCTTCCTCTTGCAAAATGTCCTTGAGCAAATGCTCGACCACTTCCTGTGTTAATTCTTTGCCGCTGAGTGACGCGAAAGACGCCACGCGCATCAGCGCGCCCTCGAGACGACGCACATTTGTGCGAATGCGGGTGGCGAGAAATTGAAAAATTTCATCGCGCAAGTTGATCTGCATGGTGCGCGCTTTTTTCCGCAATATCGCCATACGTGTCTCGATGTCCGGCGGCTGAAGCTCTGCGGTTAGTCCCCATTCAAACCGCGACACCAGCCGGTGCTCCAGGTTTGCGATCTCCGAAGCGGGCCGGTCGCTGGAGAGGACGATCTGTTTATGTCCGTCGAAAAGCGTATTGAACGTGTGAAAGAATTCTTCCTGGGAACGCTCCTTGCCTCCGAGAAATTGGATATCGTCAATCAAAAGAAGATCAGCCTGGCGATAACGCTTCCGGAATTTAACCAGATTGCTGTGCTGGATCGCATCGATGAACTCGTTGATGAAAAGTTCACTCGAGACGTATATCACCTTCACATTTTTTTTCTTCGTCCACACGTATTGACCAATCGCTTGCATCAGATGGGTCTTGCCGAGACCGACACCGCCGTAAATGAACAGCGGGTTATACGTGCGCGCGGGCGACTGCCCTACGGCGAGACTCGCGGCATGCGCAATTTCATTGTTCGGGCCGACCACGAAAGATTCAAACGTGTTCCGTGGATTGAGTCCGGGCACAGTTGCGCCTGGTTTGGCGTCGCCTGGTGGTTCTTGCAAAACTTCTTTTAGTGGGGCGGTATCCTCCAGAGTTTGTGTGCCAGGCCCTGATGGCGAGCAAAATCTTATAGAGCGAGGGCTGCCAAATGTTGTGATGATCGCAGTCTGCAACGCCGGCATATAATTACTCTCGATCCAAAACTGGTAGATGTTGTTTGGAACACCAAGAGTCAGCGATTTGTCTTTGGCCTCGACCAGCTCGACGGCAGAAAACCAGCGCTTGAAACTATCGGCGCTAATTTGCGGTTTAAGCGCAGCCGATAACCGTTGCCACAGCTGCGCACATTTCTTATCCATAACAGACTTGTTAACAGTGTTACACAAATGCCACACGGGCTGGCGCCGCAGGCAATCGTCCGAAAAAGTCAGATCCAGATGGAGTTGGTCCCCAGCGTAATTCGCTGGAGAAATCCTGGGGAAAAACGTGAAAAACGCGTAAATACGAGGGAAAATTGACCGTTGCGCGTTCCGATGCCGTCCTCGGTGCAACCTGCCGCGCATGCGCGGTCAACCGTTTGCTCAGGGAACCTTCGATGTTGTTCATTCTCGCTACTAAAAGATTCTCAGAAATGTTCACAACTTATTCACATGCGCTTTGTCCCCGTCCTCGCCAGCGGGCTTGAGACTAGAAACCCGTTTCAAAATCGACAAGAAAAAAATGAATTTTATTTTTTGGCAGCCAAAAATTTTTCTTGACTCAAAAAGGGAAACGCGCGTCTCCGAGGAAGAACAGAAAAATTTGATTGCTCCAGCTGATTTATCGCGATGCTTGGGCGCTATCGATTCGTAACCACAGTAGCGACCTGATCTGCATGATTTCGTCCTGTGTGCACTCCTGAGTTGACCGGGTTGGCTTGCGGCGCAATTTTTCCCGCCTCCAGAATGCCAGGTGAAAGCGTGGCGAATCAAGAATGCAGGCAACGCACACGAAAATAACGAGGTGGCAGGCAAACTGTATCGCAAATTCCAACCAGCCCGGTATGCACCGAATTTTCTTAATCGGAGTGATCGTTTTCTTTCTCGCGGCGCCGTATGCACATCCCCTTGAAGAGCTGTTGCCGCCGTTCGGCTTTCGGTGGAACGACTCGATGGCGCGCGTGGAGGCGGTGTTGCACGGCGCAAAGGCCAAAATTACCTCGCGGGAAAAAAAAGAGAACCGGGAAGTCTGGACGGTGGAGGGCCTTCTTCATCCCGGATTAAAGCGAACGCTGTTTACCTTTAAGCAGAGGTCGCTTGTCGCAGTGGAGCTGCAATACGAATACCCGGAGTGGTCGATCGAACGTTACAACCAGCGGATGGGAGAAATTCGCAAATACTTCGATGAGAAGTACGGAACGGGAAAACTGGTTTCACGTTCTCGCGACAATGACACTGATGTGATTCAAACGCTGGTCGGCTACCAGTGGATGGTCGGCGCGACGATGCTGGAGCTTTTTTATTTCTCGGCCCAACACGATAACCTGATTTACCGCACCATTACGGTTGATTACAAAGCGCTGTAGGTCTCGAGTTTCGTCTCAGGGAGCGGCGCATTCGCCATTTCTGTTGTCGGCTCTTTTTTTCTAGTCTTGAGAAGGGCCACAAGTTATCACGTCTTCCTGGCAAAGAGCCGAGGAGTTGTTCATGCCATCGTCTGACGTCGCCCAGTCCGCCACTTCAAGCATTGCCGAAATTCTGGCGAAGCTTGGAACTGATCCAAAGACGGGCTTGGATCCAGCGCAGCTACAACAACGGCTGAGCAAGTACCGCCCGAACGCGCTGCCGGAAGAAAAGAAAAGCGCGCTTGCCGCTTTGCTTGCTTATTTTTGGGGGCCGATCCCGTGGATGATTGAGGCCGCTGTGCTGGTAGCGTTGATCGTAAGAGACTGGGGCGATCTTACGATCATTGTCTCACTGTTGTTGTTCAATGCCTTGTTAGGGTTCTGGGAGGAACACCAAGCTTCCAATGCACTCGACGCCTTGAAAAGTTCCCTGGCGTTGCAAGCACGCGTGCTCCGCGGTAGAAAATGGCAACAAGTCGATGCGCGGACGCTCGTGCCTGGAGATATCATTCGCCTGTATCTCGGCGACGTTGTCCCGGCCGACTGTAAGCTTATACAAGGCGACTACATCAGCATCGATCAATCGGCGCTCACGGGAGAGTCGTTGCCGGTCAACAAGAAATCAGGCGAGGACGCATACTCGGGCTCCGTCGTTAAACAGGGAGAAATGGTCGCGGTGATTATCGCCACGGGGGTGAATACGTTTTTCGGACGCACAGCAAAACTAGTCGCTGCGGCCGGAAGCGTTTCCCACTTCCAGAGAGCCGTAATGAAAATCGGCAATTTCCTGATCATCCTCGCGCTGGTGTTGGTGGTAATTCTTGTAGCCAGCCGGCTTTTCGATCTGCGAGGCCACTACGATCGCGTGGTTTTGTTAAGGCTTGCCGAAATCGTTCTGATCCTTTTGGTGGCATCGGTGCCGGTAGCGATGCCCGCCGTGCTCTCGGTAACGATGGCTTTGGGCGCGCGCATTCTTGCCCGAAGCAAGGCAATCGTTTCCCGGCTGGAATCCATCGAGGAATTGGCGGGCGTCGATGTGCTCTGTTCCGATAAGACCGGCACCTTGACCGAGAACAAGCTTACCTTGGGCGAACCGGAGCCCTGGCCGGGAACTGACGCGGCAACATTGATTCTCATGGCATCGTTAGCTTCGCGCGCGGCGGACAACGATCCGATCGATCTCGCAGTAATAGCCGGGCTGAAAGCCCCATCTCTGCTTAAAAACTATCAACAGGAAAAGTATGTCCCGTTCGATCCGGTGGACAAACGAACCGAGGCAACGCTCACCGATGCGTCTGGTAAAGTTTTTCGTGCTACCAAAGGCGCGCCGCAGGTGATTCTATCGCTCGCGAAACTCTCCGGCGTCGACTTCGATAAAGCCAGCCAGACGGTGAACAGTTTGGCCAGCCGCGGCTATCGCACGATTGGCGTCGCTGTCGCCCAAGGCGATGGCCCATGGGTGTTCCTGGGAATTCTTCCGATGCTTGATCCGCCTCGGCCGGATTCCAAGAGCACCATAGCAAAGGCGCGTGCGTACGGCGTCAAGGTGAAGATGGTTACCGGTGATAACGTCGCCATTGCCAGGCAGATCGCGTTAGAACTGGACATGGGCGTGAATATCCAACCGGCGACCGAACTGTTCCCCGGCGATATTACAAAAGGGCAGATTCCGTTGGATGCGGCCGAGAAAATCGAGGCGGCCGATGGTTTCGCGCAGGTATTCCCGGAACACAAGTACGCGATTGTAAAAATACTCCAGGAGACCGGCCACATCGTGGGGATGACCGGCAATGGCGTTAATGACGCTCCTGCGCTCAAGCAAGCAGATGTGGGCATCGCTGTTTCCGGAGCAACCGAAGCAGCTCGAGCGGCAGCAGCTTTGATTCTGACTGCACCCGGTCTATCGGTCATCATCGAAGGGATCGCGGAAGCGAGGCGTATCTTCGAGCGGATGACCAGCTACGTGTTATATCGAATCGCCATGACCATCGCCATCATGGTCTTTGTGGTCCTGGCCTCGATCTACTATCATTTCTTTCCGCTCACCGCGATCATGCTTATCGCTCTCGCTCTCTTGGACGATGTCCCGATAATGACTATCGCTTTTGATAATGCCAGCGTGCCAGCTCAGCCGGTAAAATGGGAGTTGGATCGTGTGTTAGTGATTTCGTCGGTGCTGGGGTTGCTTGGAGTGATTCAAAGCTTTGGTCTACTCTATCTCGGTGACACTGTTCACCATCTGGATCATCTACAGCTGCAGACGATGATGTTCCTGCAACTCGTTGCCGGTGGGCACCTCATGTTATTCGTGACTCGGACGCGGGGGCCCTTGTGGAAGCCACCGTATCCAAGCTGTAAGCTTTTCCTTGCAATCGTCGCGACTCAAATCGCCGCGGTGTTCATGTGCAGCCAGGGCTGGCTTGTGCCGTCACTTCCCTGGGGAATCATTGGTTTCGTGTGGGGTTACAATCTCGTTTGGATGATAGCGCAGGACATCGTGAAGCTCGAGCTCTACAGAATTCTGGATCCAAGTCGTTCGTGGAAGCGGTCGCTTTTCCAGCCGCTTCGACCTCTGATTGGTAGACACCTGGTACGGTAAACAAGGAGAACAATCATGCCAAACTATGGAAGAAAACTTATCGTGAAACCTGGCAACAACATTCGGCTGAAGCATTTCGACCCCGGCTATCACGGTAAACACAAGTCACATAAGTCGGCTTTGCCGGAGATTCAGAAGAACGTGCAGAAGATGGATGAATTGCAATACCTGATGTATGCGGAGAACAAGCATTCGCTTCTCATTGTATTGCAGGGGCTCGATGCTGCCGGGAAAGACGGCACAGTCCGCCACGTCTTCACTGGAATGAATCCAGCGGGTTGCTTGTCTGTTAATTTCAAGCAACCAACGAAGGAGGAGCTGGCGCACGATTTTCTCTGGCGCGTGCACCCGCACGTGCCGGCCAAAGGCTCAGTCGTAATTTTCAATCGTTCCCATTACGAAGATGTGCTGGTGGCAAGAGTTCACGGCTTGGTGCCGGAAAAAGTCTGGTCGAGACGCTACGATCAAATCAACGATTTCGAACAACTCATCGCTACCGAAAACAACACAACCATTCTCAAATTCTTCCTGCACATTTCCAAGGAGGAACAGCTTGCCCGATTCGAGAAGCGACTGGATGACTCCAATCGCCAGTGGAAGATCAGTGAATCGGATTATAAGGAACGCGACTACTGGGATGATTATATGAGGGCGTTCGAGGACGTGCTTAACAAGACGAGCACGGAGCATGCTCCCTGGTTTATCATTCCTTCCAATCACAAATGGTTTCGTGATTTGGCTATTTCGCAGATCGTTGTTCGCCGCATGGAAGATATGGACATGGAGTTTCCCGAGCCAACCGTGAACCTCGCCGAGATTCGCCGCGAATATCATCAGGCCGCAGGTGAGGAGAGATCGGATAGACGTAAGAAACGCTAACATTGGCCGAAATCACGCTACCGCAACGCCTCACGTTGCTGCTGGATGAGTCGCCGCTGAAGCCGATCCAGCGATGGCTCTGGGTGCTTTCGACCGGAGGCACGTTGCTTGATGGCTTTGTGATCTTCGCACTCGGCGTCGCGATGGCTCTTATCGTTGCTGAGTTCCATATCAAGCCAGATGTTGTTGGTCTCACCGGCGCAACTCTGGTGTTTGGTGCTGTCATTGGAGCCGGAGTCGGCGGACCGATGGCTGACCATCTTGGCCGGAAGAAGTTGATGCTCGCCGACATGTTAATTGTTGGCGCCGGTGCCGCGACCAGTGCGCTAGCCACTGGGCCCGCAATGCTGTTTGTAGGACAACTTCTTGTCGGGATGGGAATAGGCGTCGATTTTCCCGTCAGTAGCAGTTACGTCTCGGAAGTGTTGCCCAGATGCAGTCGTGCGCGAATGATGGTCGCTATGATTGCGTGCCAAGCGGTCGGTATGCTGCTCGCGGCAGCCATTACGCTGTTACTGCTCAAAGTCGTTGGCGGTGCCCAGAGCTGGCGATTTTTTCTGGCGACTGAAGGTATCATTGCCTCTTTGTTTTTCTTACTACGCCTGTTTGAACCAGAGAGTCCACACTGGTTGATGGCTCAAGGCAGATTTGCCGAAGCTGAGCAATCATTCATCCGGATCATGCCTGAGCAACGCGAGGCATTGTTACAACTTACCAGCAATGCTGGAAACCAGAGCCTCGCACCTTTGATCGCGCCAGCACGCCCGCCGGGACTTGCGCTTCTTTTCTCACGCGCCTATCGAGCCCGCACGGTGCTGGTCGCGGTTCCCTGGTTCTTAATGGACATCGCCACCTATGGCGTTGGACTCTTCACTCCAGTTATTCTGGGCGCTATTGATATCTCTGGCCGAGCAACTGAGGCAATCACTAACGACTTCGCTACCATCAGTGGAAGCGGCACAATCGATTTGTTCCTGCTCTTGGGCTTTCTGGTCGGCATCTGGGCGGTGCCAAGGTTCGGACGCATTCGGATGCAGGCTATCGGGTTTGGCGGGATGACTTTTGGAATGGTCCTGCTTGTGATCGCTGTTCACCTATCGAATTACAGCTTGCACCTTCCGCTGGTGATCGCTGGCTTCATTCTGTTCAACCTGTCCATGAACGCCGGCCCCAATTCTACAACGTTCACGCTCGCACCGATCTTGTTTCCGACACAATGGCGAGCCACCGCGAGCGGGTTCGCTGCTAGCGTCGCGAAAATCGGAGCTACACTTGGCGTTTTTGTGCTGCCTGTCTTAAAAGGAAGGTTCGGGCTTACGGCAGTCCTTGGAATGATGGCAGCTGTGAGCGTTCTAGGGCTAATCGTTACTTTGATATTTGGTCGCGAGGACACGGAAGATCGAGCTGAAACCCGCCGACCATTGCTCGAAGCAAATCTCCGCTGATTACGAAAAACAGATCAGGTCGCGTGGGCAGCCTCAATGCTTAAACCTTCATACGTTTCCGCCACGATATGATCTACCACCGCTTTCATGTCGTGGGTTTGTTTCCATATCGCCAATTGTCGATCCGCGCCGGTGCCTTCGCTCATGATGCGTTCGATGTGCGCCATCTCGCGCTGCGTCCCGAACTCGTCCACCTCGCTGGCCACGAACTCCAGCAATTCGTTCAGTAAACTGCGTTCGTCCACTTCCGATTCCTTGCCGAAATCAATCAGTTTTCCCTCGATGCCGTAGCGCGCAGCGCGCCAGCGGTTCTCATCCAGAAGACGGCGCCGGTAAATCCGGAAGGTGATGTTTTGGCGCAGCAATTTGAAAAGCTTCGCGATGACAGCCTGGATCAGCGCTGCGATGGCGACCGTGTCGTCCACGCGCGTTTGTGCGTCGCACACGCGCACCTCCAATGTGTCAAAGAACGGATGCAGCCGAATGTCCCACCAAATTTTTTTCGCGTTGTCGATGCAACCTGTTTTGACCAAGAGCTTGCAATAATCTTGGTACTCTGAAAGCGATTCGAACGAATCTGGAATGCCGGTGCGCGGAAAACGTTCGAATACCTTCAGCCGGTAACCCTTCAGCCCCGTGTCTTCACCTACCCAAAAAGGCGAGTTAACGGACAGCGCGTAAAGATGCGGCAAAAAATAGCGCGCCTGATTCATCACGTGGATAGCCATTTCGCGATTGGGGATGCCCACGTGCACGTGCAATCCAAAAATCAGATTGGCGCGAGCGAGCTGCTGCATGTCTTTGACGATTTCGCGATAACGCTCGCCTTGAGTGATGTGCTGGTCGCGCCAGTGCGAAAACGGATGTGTGCCCACGGACGCGATTTTTAGTCCAGCCTTGGCCGCGAGATCAGCCAGCTTGCTGCGAAGATCAATCACATGCGTGCGCGCGTGCTCAATCGAATCGCAAATCTCAGTGCCAAGCTCGACGACGGACTGGTGCATCTCCGGCTTGATCTGCTCTTTGAGCACGATCTTGCCGCCCTCGAGGATTTCCTGAATGTGCGAGCGCAGTTCGCGCGTGTCCGGATCGACAATCGCGAATTCCTCTTCAATGCCCAGAGTAAACGTGTGTTCCTTCATCAACGGCGGAAGAAAACATCCACAGATTTCGCAGATTTACACAGATTATTTCCGAACCCAAAGCGCCTCTCCCTTTAATCTGCGACAATCTGCGTAATCTGCGGACGATTGCTGTTTGTCGGTCCTACGCCAGGTCGCTGAGCGAACGCTTTGTCACTGCAGCTTGCAGGAATTTGCCCCAGCTCAGATTGTCGCGGCCGGGAACGTGCTCGCGCGCTTTGCGAATCGCCATTTCCGAAATAGCTTCGACGACCCATTCGAAATTGGCCTGACCAATCCACGCTGCTTCGCAATCGGGCGCAGGATTGCAAAAGTCGATCGCGACCGGCACGCCATCGCGAATGGCAAATTCCACGGTGTTCAGATCGTAGCCGAGAAATTGATTGAGACGTAGCACGCCCTCCTCGACTCTTTGCAAAATCTCTTTCGGAGCGTGCCACTCGGTTTGATACCGCAGATGAAACGGATGACGCGGCTCATAGGGCATGATGCGCACATGGCGTTGATCAATTGAGTAGCAGCGAAAATACATGTCGAACTTGATTTCCTCCTGCAACATCATCACCAGTTGGCCGGTGTCGTTGTAAGCGCGGAAGAATTCGTCGCGATTGTGCAACCGATAGACGTTCTTCCATCCGCCGCCGATGAACGGTTTAAAGAACGCAGGCCAGCCGACATAGCTAAAAATCGCTTCCCAATCGAGTGGGTATCCGAGATTGCTAAATGATTTGTCGTTCGTATCCGGCGGGAGCTGGTGTGATGGGAGCAACACCGTGCGGGGAACGGCCACGCCGATCCTGGTTGCCAGCGCGTTATTGAAGAATTTGTCGTCAGCGCTCCACCAGAAGGGATTGTTGACCACCGCCGTGCCGGTTAACGCAGCATTCTTGAGCCAGGCGCGATAGAACGGCACGTCCTGTGAGATGCGATCGATCAGCACGTCGTAACCGCACGGCTCGCCTTGGATCACTTTGTCCATCCTGACAAACTCCGCGGCGATGTCTTTGCCGCCTGTCTTTTGGTTTACCCGCTCGACAAACGCCGGCGGGAAACTGTGTTCCTGGCCAAAGAGAATTCCGATTTTTTTCATAGTAAATTGAACCGCGGATTTCGCGGATTACACGGATAACCGCAAAATGGAAAACTCGAACAGCGAGGACTCCCCGCTATCTCATTAACACCCGGCTTGAGCCGGGTGCTTTCCGCGACCCGCGTAATAAAGCCGTTTCAACGTCTTTGTCCAGAAATCCGGTGTTTGAATCCATCTTCCGAAACAATAAGATAGAGCATGGTCAAGAAATTGCTGCACACGCGCTATCGTGTTCATGACTTGGAGAAAACGGTTTCGTTCTACAAGGACGTCTTGGGACTCAGGGAGCTTCGGCGCCAGACCTCCGGCCGCGGCTCGCAACTTGTGTTTTTAAAGGCGCCCGGCAGCGACGAGGAAATTGAGATTTGCAAATTTGACGAGAGCGGGCCGGTAGTTGTCGGCCCCGATCTGACGCATCTCGCTTTTGAAGTAGATGATTTGGACAAGTTCGCGAAGGAGGCGGCGGCAAAAGGTTATCCGCTCTCCGACGGACCGCATCCGAGCGGTATCGGCAAGATCGCCTTCATCGATGCGCCGGAAGGGTACGAGATCGAACTCATCGAGCGCGGAGGCAAATCATAAGCTCTACGGGTCATTCCGAGCGAAGCGAGGAACCGCACAGTCGCACCGACGGCCCCTCAAACTACCATGGGTGACGCAAAGGATGTTCGAGAGATCCTTCGCTTCGCTCAGGATGACACTCCCTCGAGCGCGGACGGAAATCGTAGCGATTCCACTCTTAGATGCGTCGGGACGCTTGCGCGGGCAAAAGTTTTATCGCTAATTCCTCGGCCATGATGTGGCGCAACCGACTCTTCTCCCTTTGTGCGTTGCTCTCAATATTCGCGCTGAGCGCGTGGAGTCAGGATGCTGCTGACTCGCAGGCAGTCCGGCCAAGCGGTGTCGCTGGGCCAATTCGCAAGGCAAAGCCGGTCACGGCTAAGGAAACAGAGGATGCCGATGTTGACTCCACTGCCGCTCGTAAGACAAAGACGTCCAAATCAACTCATGCCGCGTCGCACCGGAAACGCGCAAAGGCAAAAGAAACCGAAGAATCAATTCCCGCGCCGACGGAGTACACTCCCGAAGGAATTCCGAAGACCAGCGCAGCCTCCGTTATCGTGGTGGACGTCAACAGCGGCAAGACATTGTACGAGAAAAATGCGGACCAAATGAGAGTCCCAGCCAGCACGCAAAAGTTGCTGACCGCGCTCATTGTGGCCGAGAGCGGTTTTCTGGATCGGACGGTCACGGTTCAACCGGTGGATACGCTGGCTGAGCCGGTGAAACTGAACATCAAAGCGGGCGACACATATCAGCGGATCGATCTTCTGCGAGCACTGCTGGTGAAAAGTCCCAACGACGTTGCGCGATGTCTGGCTCGGGACAATGCAGGCAGCATCGAAGCGTTTGCGGAGATCATGAACAGACGCGCCCAGGAACTTGGTGCTGTGCACTCGCATTTTGTGAATCCGAATGGTTTGCCGATACCCGGACAGTACTCCACAGCGCGAGACCTCTCGCTTATTGCCCGTGCAGCTTATGCCAATCCGACGCTTCGCTCGATTGTTTGCCTTCCGCAACTTGTCTTTCGATACGCCAATGGTCGCACGCGCGAACTTGAAAACACGAACAAGCTTCTCAGACGACTGCCTTACTGCAATGGGATGAAGACTGGTTACACCGACGCTGCGGGCAAGTGTTTGATCGCAAGCGGCACGCGTCCCGGCAAAGATGTGATCGTTGTTGTGCTGGGGGACAGCTCCAGCCGCGTGTGGCGCGACGCCTCCGCCCTACTTTCCTGGGGCCTCTGGATGTAAGGCCTCCGCTGTGCGAGTCAGTTTTGCAGCATTTCCACGCCGACGTACGCCGAGCACGACATACTGAAACATCGCGCGCAGCCAGCGGAGAAAGAACCGCAGCGCAACGCTGAACGACATTTTCGATTTTCCGCGTGCTCGATCGCGAAAAGCGATGGGGATTTCGCGTACTCGCAGCGTGCCACCGCCACGCACGATCGTCTCGAAAACAATTTTAAAACCGCTGGTGTGTGGCGCCAACTCCAGCAGCCGAGAACGGCCAATGGCGAAGAAGCCGCACATCGAATCGTGCAGGCCTGTAAGCGGGTAAGCGAGCGCGGCGCCTGCTCGCGACATGATCCGGCGCCACATTGGCCAGCCAGGTGTGGACCCGCCTTTCACATACCGGCTCCCAACTACCAGGTCTGCGCTGCCAGCGAACAGTGGTTCCAATAAATCCTTGATCCGCTCAGGCGGATGACTCAGGTCTGCATCCATCACCAGAAGAATTTCCCCTTGCGCGGCGCGGGCACCCGACATAATTGCGCTCGCCAATCCGAGCTCTGCTCCGTCTTGTTCGATCAGCCGAATTCGCTGACTCTTCTCCAGAGCGCGTATCTCCTCGCGAGTGGCGTCGGTGGAATGGTCATCGACGAACAAAATTTCCCGGAATGAAACAGCGCACGCAGTAATTTGCGAAACCAGCGGCGCGATATTTTCCTCTTCGTTCAAAGTAGGAACGATAATCGACACGGAACTGGCGCGGGACGTGCAATTGGCCATCTGTGCAATCATCGAATATCAGACATTCCGCAATCGGCAATCCGCAATAGAATGGCCTGCCAAGCCGTAGCTGCAGCACGCCACTCACCTCGCCCGCCTTCGTTTCACTCCGGCGTGGCAGCCATCGCTTTACGCTGCGCTCCAAGCGAAGGCTGGAGCCGACGACGGGATTCGAACCCGTGACCTGCGGTTTACGAAACCGCTGCTCTACCAGCTGAGCTACGTCGGCGCGGAGCGGGCAAACATTGCATCCAGCGGCGCTGGACACAAGCGCCGCTACAGCGGCAGGGCAAATGTTTCGCCGATTTCACGCAGCGCAATGCGCTCCCGAGTCTTACTCAGTGCGGCTTCGAAGCGTTCGATGGGTTCGCGCAACGGCTCGAAGCTCAGGCGAAAGGTTTGATGATGAACCGGCACAATGAATCGCGCGCCTGCGGCACTGGCCATTTCGATCGCCTGCTCGGGTGTGCAATGCGAGCGGATCCACGGATTGTACGCGCCGATCGACATGATCGCGAGATCAATCTCTCCGCGTCGCCGCAGTTCTGCGAAGCTGTTAGTCATTGCAGTATCACCGGCGAAGATGATGCGGCGCCTATTTCGCTCGAGCAGATAACCATTGTAGCCGCGGTAGGTGTCCCGCCGCTTGCGCGCGCCCCAGTGCTTCACAGCGAAGGCGCTGATATCGATCTTGCCGGCGGCAGTTTTAAAGGCCTTTCTTTCGCCCCAATCGAGCTCGGTAACGTCACCGAACCGCGTTTGCCGCAATAAATCGCTCGTGGCGCGAGCAGTGATTACGCTCGTGTTTGCATCAAAACAACGGAGCGTTCGGAGATCGAGATGATCAAAGTGCGCGTGCGAAAGCAGGATAAGATCGATCTTTGGCAGCTCATAAAATTGGAGCGTTGGTGCGGTTAATCGTTTGGGACCAAGCGTGATTCCTGGCAGACGAATCCCGATACGCGGGAAAAGAACCGGGTCAGTCAGAATTTTGATGCCGAAAAAATTGATGAGCACTGTCGCATGGCCAAGCCAGGCGAGCGTGACTTGCGCATCGCTCCACTTTGAAGGCTCGGGTTTGGCAAAGGTCGGAGCGATCGGCCGCCAGCTTTCAATCGTCCATTCACGAAAAAGATGACCGAGCCAGCGTCGTACTCGTGACCTGCGCAGAGTTGGTTGCTCAGATGCTTGCGTACTCATACTCATGCTCATGCTCTTTCACTTCAGAAGCACCGTTAGAACATGAGTAAGAGTAAGAATAAGAAGGGAACACGACGCGATATGCTCTCGTCATGCGCGTTTCCTAAGTTCTAGCTCCTCCCAAATAATCCTTTAATAGCCTTCCAGAGGGTTCGACCTGCTTTGGGCGGGCCGGCGCGCGCAACGAGCACGGGAACACTCGCGCGATTCAAAATGCTGCGAGTCAGATCGCCCATGATGTAGTGCCGAAGCAGCCCCCGCGCCTGTGATGTGCCGGTCACGATCAAGTCGTAATAGCCCTCGCGCGCTTCTTCGAAGACTTGATCGATCACAATCCCGTGCCGAAGACGAACGTCGGCGGAAACACCGAGCCGTTCGAGTTCTCTTTTTTGCCGGCGCAGATTTGTCCCAAGCTCCGATTTCGATTCGAGTAGCTGATCGACATTTTCTTCCAAGCGCACCAGGTCGGCGTACATGGCGGGCGGCTCAGCCATGACGTGCAGCAACGTGACTGAAGCGTTGACGGCCGCGGCAAGTTTGCCAGTGAATTGCACTGCTTGTTCGATGAATTCTTTTCCGCCTGTGCAAACCAGAAAACGCTTCAATTGTTCGCGTTCGCCGATCGCCACCAGCACTGGGGGCTGAACAGTCTTAATCACTTCGTAGGTTTTCTTTGAGCGCCAGTACTCTCCCACCGCGCCAGTCCATCGCGCGCCGATGACGACCAGGTCGTAATTACTCTTCGATGTTTGATCGATAATCTGGTGAACCGGTTCACCAGAGTGCACAACGATTTCGGGCGATATGCCGTGACCATGAAGCGATTGCGCCTGCGTCTGAAGCGCGTCGCGTAGAGGATGTTCGTCCTGCTCTGTCTCCGCAATTCCGAGTAGTGTAGTCTCGGCCTTGAGTGGTCCGGCCAACGACCCGCCAAGCTGGATTGCTGTTTCGGTCGAGGGCGTGCCGTCGCTGCAAATCAAAATTTTCATTGCTAGAGTTTGTGGCCGGTCATGAGCGTGTAAATCACAATGGCCGCGCCGATCAATGGCAAGGGGACAAAGGCGAGACGGATCTTTGGACCGGCAAAATATTGTGTGGCGACGACGCCAATCTGTGCGCCGATGACTGCGCCGGTGTGCATGACCAGTGCTATGAGAATATCCACGTTGCCTTTGATCGCATGGCTGATCGTTCCATAACTGGCGGAAATGACGATTTCGAACAGATCAGTTCCCACTGCCAGGTGCGTGGGAATCCCGAGCACATAAACCATCGAGGGCATCCGGATGTAACCAGCGCCGCCGCCAAGGAAACCGCTGAAGACGCCTCCAACAAAGGCGACGAGAAGGATGGTCCAGAGTGAAATTCGTATGCCTGAAGTGGGCAGTGTGATCATCGGCCAAATTTTCAGTCGTTGAATCTTTTGCGTGACCGGACCAAACGCGGAGTGATCGTCTTTTACACCCGAACCCTTTCGAGGCGATCGGCCCTTGGCTGACCTCAATGTTTTTTGGCTCTCCCAGAGCATGAATACCGCGATGCCAAAATAGACGACGATCGCGACATAGCTGACTACTATATTCACGTTGCCAGCGCGCTTTAGCGCCTGAATCAACTGTGCGCCACATTCGGCGCCAGCGATTGTTCCAAAGGCCATGAAGAATCCCAGTTTGAGATCAACATTGCCCAGCGCGCGGTGCTGCCTTGCCGCTACAATCGACTTGCCGACGATGTGCGCCAGGTCCGTGCCGACGGCGTAATTCCAATCCACTCCCATCAAGCGCAAGGCGGGCCCCGCGATGAAACTTCCGCCGACGCCAAAAAATCCGCCCAAGATGCCAATGACAAAGCCGACAACCACGAGATAGATCGGGTTGATGTGCGAGTTGGAGATTGGAAAAAACATGAGTTATTTCCAGCGGCCTCGGAGGAGGCGAAACAAAAGAGTCGTCACCGTGTCCAGGACAACGGCCTGGCCGGCGATGAGCAGAATGGCGACGACGGCATAAGTATAGCGATGTTGCGTTTCGAGCCGATACAGCCATTCGCCCAGCAGATGAAGAACCAAGAAGAAATAGCAAATGACCAGAACCGCATAGACTGCCAGTTCAATGGCGAAAACCCGTAGACTTTTAGCAGCTTGTTTTTTCATCCGAGTTGAATTCGGAAAAGTAGACGTCGTTCAATCACCCGATTGGATCGAGCGATGATGGGCTGCTGGCCTTGAGGATTCAACGATTTAACGCGGCTACGGCTTGTGAGGGTTGCGCGCAAGCTCCTCACCGGCCAAATTGATTGCGTGGGGAGCGTTTCCTTCTAACGTTCCACTTCACTTTACGGGAAAACACGATGGCCGATGCCGCAAACAAATACGCCGAGAACGTACCGGGCAAATTCTACGTAGATGATCAATGCATCGACTGCGATTTGTGCCGCGAAACTGCGCCCGCCAATTTCAAGCGGAACGATGACGGCGGCCATTCGTACGTTTACAAGCAGCCGGAGACGCCGGAGGAAGAAGGACTCTGCAAAGAAGCGATGGAAGGCTGTCCGGTCGAGGCCATTGGCAACGACGGGAACGGCGCGTAATCCTGTAGCGGCGGTGTGTGGCCGCCGAATCCCATGGCCAAGCAACGCAATCGGGGCTTACCCGCCTTCGCAAAGCTTCGGCGTGGCAGGCAGAGCGGCGCTACAGTTCCTGTCGCCCTGACCATTGCGGGCTCCGATAGCAGCGCCGGCGCTGGTATTCAGGCTGACCTGAAAACGTTTTCAGCTCTCGGTGTTTATGGATTGACCGCTGTGACCTGCATCGTCGCGGAAATTCCCGGCAAAGTTTCGCGGATTGAGCCATTGAGTGCTGAGATTGTTCGTGATCAAATCCAAGTGCTTGTTAAAAATTTCCCGATCGGCGCGATTAAGACCGGGCTGCTTTGCTCCGCTGAGATCGTTTATGCCGTGGCGACGGCGATACGAGGCATCGACAAAATCTCTGTGCAACGGATTCCAATTGTCATCGATCCGGTCATTGTCGCCACGAGCGGCGATACGCTTCTTGAACCGCCAGCCATCGAGGCTTACGAGAAGGAATTATTTCCGCTCGCCAGTTTGATTACGCCAAATCTCGATGAAGCGGAGCGGCTGCTCGGGACTGAAATCAAAGATCGGCCAGCGATGCATCGTGCTGGCAAAGAACTAGAGAGAGAATTTGGAACTGCAATCCTTCTCAAAGGTGGCCATCTGGCAGGCCACGCCGCTGTCGACCTTCTTTTTATCGATGGGAAAGTTGTCGAGTTCTCGGCGCCGTTCATCCCCGGCGTCGCAACGCATGGTACCGGTTGCACCTATTCGGCGGCGATTACTGCTGGTATTGCGTCCGGCCTATCGCTCGAAAAGGCGATTGGGCGGGCGAAGAAGTTCGTGACTGAATCGATCACGCAACATTTTAGCTGGACGTCGCCCTCAGGCAAAAATCTCGACGCGCTTAGCCATTTGTTATAGCCGCGATCGGTGACCGCGACGGCCAGGGCCATCGACTCCGGTTACAGTGTTTTCTCCCAGCGTCTCAGCTGCATTGCTTCAAGCGCAGCCGCGGTCTCCGCCTGTTTTTTGCTACGGCCGCCACCCTGGCCAAGAACAATTCCCTCCCAGACAACTTGCGAGAGAAACGTCTTTTCGTGTTCCGGCCCGCTCTGCGAAATCAACTCATACATCGGACTGTGCGGCGAAATGCTTTGCAACAATTCCTGCAGATCGCCTTTGGGATTAATGTCCACTGGCTTTTCCGCCAGTTCCTCGAGATTGGCGCGAGTCTGCGTCAAAATGAACTTTTTGGCCACCTCGAGGCCGCCGTCGAGGTAAAGCGCGCCGATGAGCGCTTCGAACGCATCGGCCAATGTGGATGTGCGTTCCCTGCCGCCACTGGCTTCTTCACCGCGTCCCATCAAAATGTAAAGGCCGAGATCGAGTGAGACGGCATGCATCCGCAACGCTTCGCGAGAAACCAGTCGCGAACGCAATTTGGTGAGTTGGCCTTCGGCTTCGATTCGAAAGTGTTGAAACAAATATTCGGTAATAACTAGCTGGAGAACGGCATCCCCCAAAAATTCCAAACGCTGATAATCAAAATGATAACGTTGCGCCTCATGGCCGAGGCTGGGGTGGGTCAGTGCTTCCGCCAGCAGAAGCGAATTGCGGAATTTGTAACCGATACGTTCTTCGAGCGGTGTCACGTCCCTGTCATTCTCAACGAACTCGAAGAATACTACAGTTCGCTCGCCGAGGACAAGGCTCGGGATAACCGAAGCGTAGTTCGTCAACGACGGAGTTCGCGCTATCGCTTTTGATAAACCTCCAGCGACGTGACTACATCCAGCGCACGTTGCAAAACTGGGTCGTGCGGCGGCGATTTTTCCGGTGCCCGCCCGCGGCGCTGCTGCGCTGCTTCTGCAGCTTCCACCTCGGGATTGGTTCCGGCCAAGAGCGCCGCTTCGTTCATATGCGGCCGGCCTGCTTCGTAAACAAACGGGCTCATTCCTTTTTCGCCGCTTAATTGAAAAATCTGCCGCTTGTCCGCCAGCGACATCTCGACAGGCAAATCGGGCTTTACTCCCTCGGGAAATAATGAACGCCCCTCGGGCGAAATCATTTCAGCGACGGCAAGACGCAGAATTTTGCCGTTCGGCAACGACAAATCGGAATATTCAGCCGCGCGACCCGCGGTCGGTTGTCCGATGACTAGCGCTTTATCGTAAAACCGCAGTGCCGCCGCGATCGCTTCGGCCGCGCCGGCGGTATCGCCATCAGCGAGCACCATCACCATGCCGCGAAATGCCGGATCACGATCAGAACTAAATCCGCGATCTTGGCGTCCAGCTGGTCTTCGCAAGGTTAAGATCGCTTTCCCCTTCGGGCAAAATCGCTTCGCAAATTCCGCAGCCAACGCCAAATCGTCCGTTACCTGACTGGCGCGAAGATCGACGATGAGCGCATTCACCTTTTTCCCGGCGAAGGTGTTAAGACTCTTGTCCAGTGCCTGAAGATTGGCGCTGTTCAGCGAGCCGAGGCGCACGTACCCGATGTGTCCTGCGATAATCTCACCGTAGAAGACGCTTGGCGCTGCCGCCGATGGGCTTTCCTTGCTGGGAAAAAGGATCACGCCGCCCGGCAGCCGCACCATCAGACCTTCGACGGTTGCCCGATTCAACTCTGTATCGGTGATTGCGTCTGGTTCTGTAAAATTACTTTTCAGCAGTGTGATGACCGCCTGCAGATCGGCTGAGCCTAACGAATTGATCAAATCTTCTGTAGTCGGTGTGGCCGACGGCGAAGCTGCTGGCTCCACAGGGGATTTCGACTGCGTCTGCGGCGCCCTTCCCGGTGGCGCCAGTGCAGTGGAAGTCGGCGCCGGTGATTGCGCGGCGAGATTCACAGCGAAGATGCAGATGGTAAACGCGGCCTGCAAAAATCGAGACATCACGGTAATTGGTCGATGTTAGCTGCAACAGCACTCAGAGCAATGTCGCGCCTGTAATGACAGTTCTCGAAATGGATGCGCGAGACAGCGTCGTATGCGCGTGCCCGCGCAGCTTCGATGGTTGACCCAAGCGCAGTGACTGCAAGGACGCGGCCGCCCGAAGTCTTGACTTCGCCATTGGCGCGTTTGGTTCCCGCGTGAAAAATCCGAACATCTCTGAGCTTTGCCGCCTCTTGGAGACCTGAAATCGATTTACCAGTTTCGCATTTTCCCGGATAACCGGCAGACGCCAGCACGACCGTCACGGCAGCGCGCGGGTCCCATTCAATTGAACAGGCCGCGATTTTTCCATCAATTGTTGCTTCCAACAGCGGTAGGAGATCCGATTTCATCCGGGGCAAAAGCGCCTGCGTCTCTGGATCGCCGAAACGGCAATTAAACTCCAGCACACGCGCGCCTTCGCTGGTGATGATCAAGCCTGGATAAAGAAGTCCTCGAAATTGGATTTGCTCTTGCAGGAAACCGAGCAACAGCGGCCGCATGATTTCCGTTTCGAATTGCGATTGCAATTTGCTGTTCCAATTGTTCGCTGGGCTAAAGGCGCCCATCCCGCCTGTGTTCGGACCCTGATCACCGTCCAGCGCGCGCTTGTGATCGCGCGCCGATTCCAAGAGAAGATAATTTTGTCCGTCCACCAAGGCGTGCAGCGAACATTCCGTGCCGCGCAAGAATTCCTCCACCACGATGCGCCGACCTGCCTGTCCGAAGCGCCGCTGGTTCATCATCTCATCAATAGTTGATTTTGCAGTGGCAGCATCGGCAGCAATGATTACTCCTTTGCCCAGTGCAAGGCCATCCGCTTTGATTACGACCGGAAATTTCGCTTTCTCGCAGTAACAAAGTGCCTCGCTGCTGTCCGAAAATGTCTGCGCTTCCGCAGTCGGAATTTTCTGCGCGCGCATCAGTTCTTTCGCGAAAATTTTGGACGCCTCGATCCGGGCCGCCGATTTAGTCGGACCAAACGCGCGCAATTTTTCAGCTGCAAACAGATCGACAATTCCCGCAGCAAGAGGGTCGTCCGGGCCGACCATCGTCAAATCGACACGATTTTCTTTGGCGAAGCGAACCAGTCCCTCCAAATCACTTGCGGCAATCGCGATATTCTCTCCAATTTCGGCAGTGCCCGCGTTTCCGGGCGCGCAGAAAATCCTCTCCGCATGAGGAGATTGTCGCAGTTTCCATGTAAGCGCGTGTTCGCGGCCGCCGCTCCCAATGACTAGAATTTTCATCAAGGACGATGAATGGTAGGAAGAGCGCGCCGCGCTGTCCAGGACGCCGCAGCGCGGCGTCCCTGCCTAGCGCGATTCAGCGGGTAGGATCCGCAATTCCAGTTTCTCAGTGTGTCGAATGATCGTGAGGCTGGCGCTGACGCCGATTTGTTCGCCGACCAAAACCTTGTGCAGATCGTGCACGCTCCCAATGGGCTCACCATTGAACGCCACAATGAGGTCGCCTTCGCGCAAGCCGGCGCGTTCAGCGGGACTGCTCTTCTCAACTGAGACAACAAGCACACCGGTTTCGAGCGGCAAATTATAAAATCGAGCTACGCGCCTATGCAGCGGCACATTTTGACCGGCAACACCAATATAACTGCGCCGGATTCTTCCGTCGCGAATCAACCATCCGGCCACCAGCCTTGCCGTGTTGCTGGCAATGGCAAAGCAGATGCCTTGCGCCGGGCGAATCATCGCCGTGTTCACGCCGATCACTTCCCCCGCGGAGTTGACGAGCGGTCCGCCGGAATTGCCTGGATTCAGCGCCGCGTCGGTCTGAATGATGTTGTCGATCAAGCGACCCGATTGCGAATACATCGAGCGACCAACCGCGCTGATCACGCCCGCGGTTACGCTCGCCTGGAAACCGAACGGATTTCCAATCGCGATCGCCAGCTGGCCAACTCGCAAGCTCTCGGAATCGGCCAGACGCACGTGAACTAGTTGCGGCCCGTCGATCCGGATCACTGCCAGATCGGTTTCTGGATCATCGCCAATAAGCTGTGCCGGGTAATCGCGGCCGCCCGAAAGATTCACGACAATGCCAGTTGCAGCATGGACAACATGGCTGTTGGTCAAAATGAAACCGTCCGGCGTAATCACAAATCCCGAGCCGTTTCCGGCGATGTCGCGCGGCTGATTTTTTCTTCTTTGTTGGACTTCGATGTTCACCACGGAAGGCGCGACGCGCTCAACCGCGCTGACCACTGCGCGCGAGTATTCGTCTAAAAGCGCTGCGTCAGCGGCCCGTCTTGCCGACTCGTTACGTGAGGGGTGCTCCGATTGTGCTTCGCTAAACAAAAATTCCGGGCGTGCAGTCCGTTCGAAATTCGCCGTTATCATAACCATGAAAATTTCGAACTGACCAATCCATTCGTCAACTACAGGCCGATCCAAACTATACACACCATTTCGGATGTTGCTCTCCGCTGGTGCTCGGATTAAAAGAACGCATGGCTAAAACGCCTTCTCCTCCGTCAGTCCTGGAACCGCAATGCCCATCACGACTTGTGCTCGACCGAATTGCGGACAAATGGACGGCGCTCGTTATTCAAATCCTGGCGCGCGGAACGATGCGTTATGCCGAACTGCAACGCGCGATCGGCGGCATTTCACAAAAGATGCTCACGCAGACTTTGCGCAGCCTCGAGCGCGACGGCCTCGTGCAACGCAAAGTGCATCCAGTCGTCCCGCCGAAAGTGGAATACTCACTGACGAGATTGGGCCGGACGTTGATTGAGCCGTTACACGCGCTTTGTCGCTGGTCGGAAAAGCACTTGGCCGAGTTGCAAGCAAATCGCGCCCGGGCGAAACAGGCAAAGGGCGAGGGGCTGCAGAGTGCGCTGTCCTCAGCGCACTTTTGAGCCCTGCCGCAGAGACGCATTGTCCGCTGAGACAGCGGACGCTACAGCTGTTTCAAAAACCGTAGCGTGCCGGCCATTCTTTGGCTGGTCCACCCAAGCGCGTTGCGCAAGCTTTCAGTTCCTTCTTGAAAAAGTGAGCCAGATGCGACCGCACCTGTCTCGTAAGCGGTAGCTTTTCCATCCCGGCCCAGCTGTTGTAGTTCGCCCTCGACTGGTCAATTGGCTTGTCCGGATCGGCACCGAGAAAATCGAGGATGGAGCGTCGCAGTTGAGTCGGGTTTATTTGCAGATCATCAAAGAAATAAACGCGAAACCGGTCTGGATGAACGTAGCGTTTCCATCGCGTGACCACCGCGGTCGGATATGAACGCAAACGCATCCCTCGGCGGAGCAAATTCCGATTGACTTCGTTGATCTTGGTCGCGTCAAACGGCTCAATCTGACGGTAATGCACTTCCATCGACAAGTGCGACCAGAATCTCTGCACTGGATCACGCGCAAGGAAGATTACTTTTAAGTTTGGGAAGTATCCGACGATTTGGCGAATGAGTTTACCACTTAGCGTCGAATAATTGGGCGAAATGTCACCGGAAAGGAGCGATCCCTTGGGTTCGAACAGTCGCCCGTAATTCTCGAGGTCGATATACGCTTTGGCACTGAGGCTATTTAGGCTCTCCGAAAAACGAAGATCGCGCTCGTCTCTGCAGTGCGGAGGAGTCGAGTGTTGAACCCTGCTCAGTTGATCAAAATAATGCAATTCCTTTACAGGCGGCATCCAGAAATCCGGATGGGAGTCGAGCTGCTGATAAAGCCACGTCGTTCCGCTTTTGTGGGCTCCGATGCACATGAAATCGGGCTGTGCCTGCCTCCTTAAAGACCGCTTCTTTTCGCCATCGTCGCGGGCGCGCGCGTTAAATCGCCAAGCCCAATGCACCTTCCCATTATTCTCTCTACCGTACCGAAAACGCAAGAATGCGAATTTGAACTTGCGACCCGCCGATAGCCAAGGCGTGGAAACAGTACGATTGGCTTGATATCGGCGGCCAGGGTGCTCGAGCCGCTGACCCCAAAATTGCTTTGCATGGCCCTCCAGTGTGGGTCTATCCTGCAATCTTCGCTTATGGACGTGAGTGGCACCATCCGTGCGATCCTGAATCAAAAAAGCCGCGAGGTCTTCTCGATTTCGTCGGATGCAACAGTTTTCGAAGCGGTCGAGATGATGGACGCGAAGAATGTCGGTGCGCTGTTGGTGATGAAGCAGGAGCGGCTCGTCGGCATCATTTCCGAACGCGATTACACACGCAAAGTGGTCTTGCGAGGCAAGCGCTCGCGCGAAGCGAAGGTCGCCGAGATCATGTCAACCAATGTGTTTACGACAAATCCGAGTGAAGGTGTGGATGAATGTCTGCGTATCATGACGGACAAACATATTCGACATCTGCCAGTGCTCGATGGCGACAAGGTTGTGGGCGTGATTTCCATCGGCGATCTGGTCAAGCACGTCATTTCCTGTCAGCAAGCCGCGATCGCCCATCTGGAAAACTACATTCACGGCGGTTACTTGGGATAATTTTCCCTGTCATCCCGAGCGGAGCGCAGCGGAGTCGAGGGATCCCGATGAATAGCCTTAGGGTTGCGCCACGAGATTCCTCGACTTCGCTCGGAATGACAAAGCTACAACTTCCAAACTGTTTTCCCGTCAACAATCGTTCGGACCGCGCGGCCTTTCAGTTTCCAGGCCTGGAATGGCGAATTGCGCGAGGCCGATTGAAACTGATCAACTCTGACCGTCCACTTCAACTCCGGATCGATCAGCGTTACGTCAGCGTGCGCGCCAGTCGATAGCGTGCCTGCGTTAATCTTCAACAAACGCGCCGGTTCGACTGTGTACATCTCGATCAAACGGGCGATGTCGATCTTGTGATGCTTGTGCACGAGGAGATCGATGAATAATCCGAGCTCCGTCTCCAATCCGATGATGCCAAATGGCGCTGCGTCGAACTCCACTTCTTTTTCGAAATCGGCATGTGGCGCGTGATCGGAACACAAGATCGAGAGTGTTCCGTCGGCGATTCCTTCCAAAAGCGCATTCACATCTGCCTGCGACCGCAGCGGTGGATTCATTTTGCAGTTCGTATCAAAATTTTGGATCGCTTCGTCAGTTAACGCGATATGATGCGGGCAAACTTCGCCGCTGATTTTTACACCGCGCGCACGCGCTTCACGAATGAGGCGCACACTGCCAGCCGTCGTGAGGTGCTGGCAATGAATGTGATGGTCGCAAAGTTCCGCGAGCAAAATGTTGCGCATGACCATCGCTTCTTCGCCGGCTGCGGGCCAGCCCGGTAGCCCCAGTAGTGTGCTCCAATATCCTTCATGTACGACGCCGTTGCCGACCAGATTGTAATCCTGACAATGATCGAGCACGGGTAGATCGACCATGCGCGCGTATTCGACCGCGCGCCGCATCACCTCGTGATTTTGAACACAATGACCGTCGTCCGTAATCGCGACCACGCCCGTCTGCGCGAGTGAGCCGATCGGGGCGAGTTCTTCGCCGGCCAGATTTTTTGAAATCGCGCCGGTTGGCAAAACGTTCACGCACGCGACAGCCGCCGCGCGATCTCTGATCCATGCGATGGTGCTGGGATTGTCTGCTGCCGGCGAAGTGTTCGGCATGCAAACAACCGTGGTGAATCCGCCGGCAGCGGCCGCGCGGGTGCCTGACTCAATCGTTTCCTTGTGACTGAATCCTGGCTCGCGCAGATGCAGGTGCATGTCGATCAAGCCGGGCGCGACGATTAATCCTTTCGCCTCAATCTCGTCGACATCTGACTTCTGATCTCCTTGGCTCGCCGTAGCCTGGCGAAGGCGGCTGATCGCTGACCTTTCCGCGATCTGTCCGTCGACGATATAAAGATCCGCAATTTCATCCCGCTTGTTTGCGGGATCGATTACTCGACCGTTGCGAATAATCGTAGCGGTCATTCAGTTGAAATTCCTCCGCACAAAAACAAAACGGCCATGCGAACAGCGAGACCGTTAGTGACTTGGTCGAGAATGACGCTTTGCACTCCGTCAGCGACGTCGCTGTCGATCTCGACCCCGCGATTGATCGGGCCGGGATGCATGATGAGACAATCCGGCTTCAAAAGCTTTGCGCGTTCTTTCGTCAGGCCAAAGAAGCGGGTGTATTCGCCGAGCCCGGGGAAATATTCTCTCCGCTGGCGCTCGTGCTGGATCCGCAAAAGGTTCACGACATCGGCTTTCGGCAGCACGTCATTGATCTTGTATGAGACTTCGACCCCCAGTTTTTCAAACTCGCACGGGACGAGCGTGCTGGGACCGACCAGTGTCACGTGTGCACCGAGCTTCAGCAGACCGAAGATGTTCGAGCGCGCGACGCGGCTGAACAAAATGTCGCCGATTATCGCGACGTGCAGCCCGGCGATTTTTCCTCTGCGTTCGCGGATGGTGTAAAGATCGAGAAGCGCCTGTGTCGGGTGTTCGTGTGCGCCGTCACCAGCGTTGATCACGCTAGCTTTCAGCCGACTCGCCAAAAACTGCGGCGCGCCAGCCGAGCTGTGTCGCAGCACGAGAATATCGGCGTGCAAGGCCTCCAGATTGCGCGCGGTGTCTTTGAGAGTTTCGCCTTTGGTCAGGCTGGAAGTCGTTGTCGAGATATTGATCACGTCCGCGCTCAAGCGAAATGCAGCCAGCTCGAACGAGGTGCGCGTCCGCGTGCTCGGTTCGATAAAGAAGTTCACGAGCGTTTTCCCGCGCAGCGCCGGAACCTTTTTGATGTCGCGGGTTCCGACTTGTTTGAACGCGTCGGCAGTGTCGAGAACGAAATTGATTTCATCGGCTGACAACTCACGCAGGCCGAGCAGGTCTTTTTGTGTCCAGCGGGTGGTCATGATTTCCTTTCCAGCCATACTGCGTCGGCCTCGTTATCGGTTTCCTGGAGGCGAACCTGAATTTGTTCTCGCGTCGCGGTGGGCAAATTCTTGCCGACATAATCGGGGCTAATGGGGAGCTCGCGATGACCGCGATCGATCAGCACCGCCAGTTGGATGCGGGCGGGGCGCCCGAACGAATTGATGGCGTCCATGGCCGCGCGAACGGTGCGGCCAGTGTAAAGAACATCATCGACAATGATGACCGTTCGTTCTTCAAGTGGCAGAGGAAGTTTCGACGCACGCACGACGGGCAGTTCCGGGCGCGTGCCCACATCGTCGCGATGCATCGCTACATCGATGACGCCGGTCTCAATCTCGGCGTTGGCAATCCCGCGAATAAACCCAGCGACTCGCCGCGCGATCTCCACGCCACGCGCGGGGATGCCGGCCAGCACGACCTGCTCAAGCGGCGGGTTTCGCTCAATGATTTCGTGCGCAATCCGCCGAAGCGCGCGACGAATTGCCTCCGCGTCCATGACGGGAACCGCGGCGGATGAATTTTGTCTTGGTTGTTTCATACATTCCTTGGCGACCTCGCTGGATCGCGTTAAAGGAAAAAAATTAGGAGGCGGACTTTTCGGTGCGCGCCTCCCTTCTTCGTCGCTCTCGCCAATTGGAGCGATGTTTCACGATCCAATCAAGCAAGGCTCTCTCAAAGCCGATGTCTTTGCCGGCCTTTTCACTTTCAATCCACTTATGCTTCAAAATCTCTGCGCGCTCAGCAAGGAACTCCTTGTACAGGGCCGAATCCTTGACGAATCGAGCTTGATCTGCTTCCGAAGACGGCATCGCCGGTTCTTCTTTCATAAAATTGGGGATGAGTCAACAAAATCGACGCATCGAAATTCGACGGAGCGCCGCGCAATTTATTTAACTCGCCATTGCGCAATCGGTTGCGGACGGCGCACTACGGCAACGTCTTACGCAGATGTTCTGCGATTTTTTTAAACTCGGCTGTCACGGGCGACCGTGCATCTTCGCCCACGATTGGGATCCCGCGATCGCCTGCCTCGCGCGTGGCAATGTCGATCGGTATCTGGCCAAGCAGTGGGACCCGCAACCGTTTCGCTTCGCGTTCGCCGCCGCCGCTTCCAAAGATATCGTAGCGTTTGCCATCGGAGGGAGAGACGAAGTAACTCATGTTCTCAATCAAACCGAGCACGGGCACGTTGACTTTGTCGAACATCGTGGCGGCCTTTCGAGCGTCGATGAGCGCGACCTCCTGTGGCGTGGTCACCAGAATCGCTCCCGAAAGCGCGACCGTTTGCACGATGGTAAGTTGAATGTCGCCGGTGCCGGGCGGCAGATCGAGCACCAGATAATCCAGTTCGCCCCATTCGACCTGCCGCAAAAATTGTTGCGTGTAGCGCGTTACCATCGGTCCGCGCAAAATTGCAGGCGAAGTATCGTCAAGCAGAAATCCCATCGACATGAGTCGCAAGCCGTATTGCTCGATCGGAACGATCTTGTTTTCTTCCGTAGCCATTGGCCGCTCACGTGTGCCAAACATCAATGAAATGCTCGGGCCGTAGATGTCGCAATCGCACAAACCAACGCGCGCGCCGGTTTGCTCCAGCGCCACCGCAAGGTTGGCCGCAACCGTTGATTTACCCACGCCACCTTTGCCGCTAGCCACAGCAATCACGTGCCCGACTCCGGGAATCCGCATCGCGCCCATGCCGGTGCCTGCGCCGCCGGGCGGGGCGTGGATATCGATCAAAACCTTCGCGCTGCGCACGCCTTCGATCCCGCGCAATGCGCGTTCCGCGTCATTCTTGATTGCTGCGGGAACGTTGGGATCATTTGTCGCGAGCGCGAGCTGCACCCTGACTTCGCCATTGTCGATTTGGATTGCCTTCACCAAGCCGAATGAAACGATGTCGCGAGTGAAGCCCGGATATTTCACCGACTTCAACGCGGTCTTCACCTCCTCTTCTGAGATCGACATACTTGAACCTTACGTGCGCCGCTCCAAACGTAAACGGGGTGATCAGGGCGAATTTGCCGGTGTCGGACCCTGGAGAAGATCGATCCGTTGATGCGTTTTTGCGATCTCGACGACGAGCCCCGAATAGTTCCACTGCCCAAGAGACTTCCTCGCTGCCACGTAAATGGTCGCGTTTCCTTTTGGGCCGGCGACGGGAATGGACAGATTGGCTTCTCCGGATGCGCCGTTAACGTTTGTGTTTCCGGAAACAAGAAATCCTTCTGTGATAGGCGAACCGAGGGCTTCGATGACCGCAGGATGCGCCTTTGCTCTGGCCAAAGCGTCTTTGTAAACGTCGGTCGATTTCACTGCGCTGAATACGATCAAGACAACTGAGCCAACAAAAACGACGAACAACACTGCCATACTGAAGCAGCCAAGCGGCACGAACCATCTCCAGTTTTGTTTCCACCAGTTTAGTTTTGCCGTTGAGGAAATTGGCGGCGGATTCTGCTCCACGGAGCTTTTCTACTTCGGACGCGAAGCTTTTTGCAACCGATCTCTTCGCTGCGGTTTGAGCTTGACTCATTCAGTTCTCGCCATGCAGGATGTCCGCCATGAAACTACAACACTCTCTCCGAATTATTTTCGCGGGCGCGTTGATCGCGCTCATGGGCGCCTGCGCGAGCATGACACCTTCGGGTCCAGCCGCGCTGGCTGGTACCTGGACAAACTCGCTCGGCACTGTCTGGACAATCAATGCCGACGGTACATTTCACGTCATGGCTACGAAGCCCAAGGGACAGATCTGGGGCACCTATACGCTGTCAGGCGATACTATCACAGTTCAAGAGACCCGCCGTTCAATGGCCACCCCCAAGACTTGCAGAGGCCCTGGCGTTTACAAGTTTAGCCGGCCGAACGCAAATACTTTGGCGTTCGTGTTGGTCAGTGACGTCTGCAAGCCACGCATTCAAAACGTGACGCAGCCTTGGACGAAAAAATAGATGCTGGCGATTGAGGTCAATCGCCCCTACGTAATCATCCGCAGATAAATATCTTCGAGCCGCTGCGCTTGGGCGCGGAGATCGAAATTTTTCCGAACGACTTCAGCGCCGCTACGCGCGATCCGCGAGAGGAACGCCGGATCTTCCGTTCCATCGAGCAACGCCCGCGTTAACGCTTCGTGATCGCGCTCCGGCACGAGCACGCCGCTGACGCCGTTTTCGATTGCTTCGGGAATGCCGCCGTGCTCGGTGGCAAACACCGGGAGGCCGCTGGCCATTGCTTCGAGCATCGAATTTGGAATGCCTTCCCGGTTTCCGTCGTGACCCGTTTGGCTCGGATGCAGGAAAATGTGCGACCGATAATAGATGTCGCGTAATTGTTCCTGCGAAATGAAACCCGTGAATGAAACGCGCGCGCCTAGGTTGAGTTCGCGCGCCAGCCTTTGAAGTTCGTCAAGCATCGGTCCTTCTCCGGCAATCGTTAGCGTCGCATTTGGATATTTCCCCAGGAAAGCTGCGAAGGCGCGAAGCGTAACGGGCACACCTTTCTTTTCGATCAGCCGGCCAGCCTGCACGAATCGCCATTCGGTCGCCGCGGCGACGAAGGCTCGTTCACGGAAAGGAAATTCCCCTAACGGAATCCCGGTGCGCTGAATTTCAATCTTTTCCGGGTCGCAGCCAAGCTCGGCAACTGCGCGCCGCAGCGATTCCGAGCGAACCAAAACCAGCTTCACTGCTTCGAGCATCCGCTGCGTGGCTTCTCGATAGGCCGGCTTGTTCATGTCCACCGTGACATCCGCGCCGTGAAAGGAAACGATCGACGGGTTTTTCCACGCGCGAATCAGCGGCAGCAGATGCACGGCGATTTGGCCGAAGTAAATATGCAAAAGCCGCGCGTCGATTCCAGTTAAGACGTTTAGCAATGCGCGCAGCTCGCTGTCCGAAATCTGCCACGGCATGTCGCGCAGTTGCCTGAACCAAAAACGCCGCAGGAAATGCGTTGGCGGCTTCGGCACGATGTGGACAGCGTCAAATGGGTAGCGCTCGGTTTGTTCGCGTTTCTGCGCAATCACCACCGGAACGCATCGTTTCAGCGCGGTGATTTGCCGATAGATATGCAACATCTCCGGTTTCAGAAACGTCGCGCAATAACAAGCGATGACCGGTCGTATCTCAGAAGATGGAATTTCCAACGCCCGACGCTCAACGCTCAACCCCGAATGTTCAACTTTCAGGAAGGGGAATTTCTAATCGGACGATGTTCGGGAAACTGTGGTTCGTTGAGAAAATCAACTCAAGTGGAGAACTGCGCGCGCACTTCCGCTGGGACGCGGGCGGGCCGGCCGGTTCTTGTATTGATCGGGCACCACAGGGTGCGAGCCTTTGACAACAGCTGGTCATCGCTGTTGCGCCGGATTTCGGTGAACCGTTCGAATGTAAGCCGAGTGGCTTTGCCGACCCACGTGCGCAACACGATTTGGTCACCAAGCGTCGCGGAAGTTTTGTAGTCGATTTCGTGCCGCAGAACGACCCAGCCGATGGTCTCCTGCGCTTCCGCGTTGGCAATGGCTCGCCAATGCGTAGTGGCAACTTCCTGCACCCACCGCAAGTAAACGGTGTTGTTCACGTGATTTTGCTCGTCGATGTCATCCGTCAGAACTGAAACGGTCATTTCGAAAGGCGCGGAGGACATTACGCAATGAAATCAGTTAGAACCTATCTCATTGGGCTGTCATGTTGAGCGAAGCGAAACATCTCTGTTTTTGGATCGCTCCGCAAATGATCAGAGATTCTTCGCTTCGCTCAGAATGACAACTACTAGATAGAGGCAGATTCAGTTAATGTGAAGCCGCCGCATTAATTCCTGCCGCGCTTCCATGGCGAGGTCCGGCCTCATGCGACTGAGCAATTTTTCACGGCGCTCGGGGTCCATCGCTGCCAGTTCGCGTACCAGTTTGTCGCGCGTTTTCCATTTCGCATACTTGCTCGAGGCGATACCGATCGCGAGAAGCCCGGAAGTGATCCAAACGGTAATGTCTGTCGCTGTCACTGAAAGCATAAAGAAGCGAAAAGGTTAACAATCACCCAACAAAATCACTCTTCTTTTTTCAGGACAGATTCAAGTCACAAGCTGCAAAGAGCGGCGGTAATTTGACGTTCCTGACACGGGTAGGAGATTTTCTGATGCGCGTTTACCGAGGAGCTCTCGCCGTTCTGATTACGGATGTTGTGCTGTCTAATGCACCGTTAGCACGCGCGCAGGACGCGACTTCGGCAAATCTTCCCGAGCATGTGGAAACCGGTGAGGCAATGCCTGCGCTGAGACCGAAAAAGAAAAAGGCGGACCCGAGCTTGGAAATTGCGGCCAGCGCGTCCAGTCAAAAGCCAGCGTCTGCGACCGAGCGCACGCCACCTCCAGGAGAACTGCGAACAGCGGCCGCGCCGGTAGAAAAGAAAACTCGTGTAAAAAAGCGGGCCACTTCGGCCGCGCGAACCGAGGCGTCCAGCTCCCCGGTTGTCACTTCATTATCATTACCGGCTGCACAAGCCATGGCAGTGAGCGCTCCTTTGCCCGAGTATCCATACCAGGCGAAGCGCGCCAATATTACTGGAAGCGGTTTTTGCGTCATGACTATCGATACTGCGAGCGGGAAGGTTACAGACGCGATCATGACGCAAAGCACCGGTGATGCGATCCTCGACAAAGTTACCACCAACACATTTCGAAGGTGGCGATTCAAACCCGGAACTCTGTCGCAGGTCCGAGTACCGGTGGATTATGAATGAAATCATGTTAGTGCCTTTTGATAATCAGCCGTTGGACTTGCGACCACGGTCGCATCGTGTGAACACGAAGAATGTACGCCGTTGAGCTCGATCAATCGAAACGTCTTCTGGTGATCAGCGCCTCGCAACGGGTCACGGCCGAGCAAGCAAAGCTGGCCGCGCAACGCGTACGGGAGCTCTTGCAGTATGTTGCGCCCGGATTCCGTGTTCTGGCGGATTTCCGGTGGTTGGACTCAATGGATCCGGCAGCAGCGCGTCACGTTGCAGGAATCATGGATGCGCTCGCCGAGAAAGGCGTCGCCTCTGTGACGCGAGTGATGCCCGATCCGCACAAGGACATCGGTCTCAATATTCTCTCGCAATTTCATTACGGACCCGAAATTCAAATCGCGACTTTCCAGACGCTGGCTGACGCGCTCCAAAGTATGGCAGGGAGAATTGATTCTCCCTCGACCTAGTGGCGCGCGTGTTGGGCTTTGTTTCTTTGGCGGTTGTTGTTTATTGCTTGCTATTGAGCAGGCGACCGAACATTCTGACGCGCTCGAACCTAACTCTAACTATGAAAAAATCTGTTTTAACGTTCATCACCGTTCTGATCGGCGCCACGTTTATCGTTTCCTGCACACAACAGGGAACTACTGCAACTTCCACCACGAGGGCGGCAACTGCCAAGGCGTCGCCATCGCCATCGCCGGCAAAGAAGAAGAGGACCGCGGCTAAGAAGAAAGCTGCCGAGACCGAAGCGTCTCCGTCGCCTTCAGAATCTGCTTCTCCTGCGCCGACACCGTAGAGGGACGTTCAAAGCTCTAATTCTGGGAGCGCGCTCGGTTGGTAGACGCGTCAGTTGCGCGCCGCCGAGATCAAGAGCGCGCTTGAGCGCCGTGGTTGCCTGCGCTAGGGTCTGCGCGGGATGCTTGAGACCACTCTGGGATGCCTCAAATGGGGTGCCGTCGGTTTCGTCGTGGCTTTTGCACTGATGAAACTGTTCGAGGCCAGCCATATTCACGACGATATTCCAAAGCCTGCCTTCAAGATTCGGCAGACGAGACGCGCGACGTTCGTGTTGTCGGCATTTGCAGCGATGCTCTCTGCGCTCGTGTGGTTGCTGGTGCAGAAGTTGGATTGAACTGACGCTGACGTTAAGTGGTTGAAGCGGTAAACTTGGGCGTCTCAGCCCATGTAGAATCCGCCGTTCACGTTCAGAACCTGACCAGTGATATATGACGCCATTGGCGAGGCCAGGAAGAGCGCGGCGTTTACGATTTCACTCACGTCACCAAGGCGTCCGAGCGGAATTTGTTTGATGAAATTTTGCGTAACTTCATCGGACATACCCTTGCTCATGCCGACATCGATGAAACCCGGAGCGATGGCATTCACGGTGATGTTCTGCCGTGAAAACTCGCGTGCGGAAACTTTGGTGAGCGCAATGATGCCCGCTTTGCTCGAGGAATAATTCGCTTGTCCGAATAACCCCATCTGCCCGCTGACGGACGACATGTTGATGATCCGTCCGCCGCTGCGCAGAATCGCGCTGGCTTTTTGAGTGACCGTGAACGTGCCGATGAGATTCACTCGAATGACGCTCTCAAACTCGTCCATCGACATTTTCTTGATGGTGCGATCGCTGATGATCCCGGAATTGTTCACGAGGATGTCGAGCCCACCCTGTCGGTCTTTTATCTGCTTCATCATGGCCTCGGCTTGCTGTGGCTGAGTCACGTCGCACTCAATCACCAGTGGCTCAATCAACTCCTTCGCCACGGTCATTGCATCGGTCTTGTTTTGCCCTTGCGCATCAGCGATATAATTGACCACGCATTGTGCGCCGCGTGCTCCGAAGGCCTTAATCATCTCTGCGCCGATCCCGCGCGAGCTGCCAGTGACCAGCACAATTTTGCCGGAAAAATCGAGTGGATCTTTCATTTACCGCTCAACATCTATTCCTGGAAAAGTGACGCACCACGAGCGCAATCGTCAGTCCAATCAAAATCATGTGAATCATCACGGCGGTCACATCCCTGGAAACGGAATGGTGCACGTTCGGGAATCTGAGCGGCACGACAATCCAATACATGAAAATGTAAACCGCAATTCCGTAAAGCAGTCCCGATATGACAGCGTGCCGGGTTAAAAAACTGAATTGCCGACTACCGAGGTAAAATACCGAAGCCGCTGTAAATGCGATGAAGAAGTGAATCACGAGGCCCAGCCCCGCCGTCGCCATTGCTCCTTCGAACGAACGGGCGCCGAGCAAACCACTGGCGATTCCTTGCAGCATTCGAATTGATCCCGCGCCTTTGAGTTCTGCGATTACAAACGCAGAGGTGATGTCAAGGATTCCCGCGATCAGACCGGCAAATAGAATTGCGCGAAGCGCTCGTGATTTTTCCATCGCGTTCTCGCTACTAGGCTAGAATGGCTTTGCCCGTCAAATGTTTACCGTTAGGCTTTTCGTCTCATGGCTGCTCCGATCCGGATTCTGACCGCTGTCCCGATTTGCGATGGACACGATAGCGCGATCAACACAATCAACCTTGAATTCATCCGTCACGGAATTGAAGTGATTTATCTCGGTTATCACCGCTCGGTCGGCGATATCGTACGCGCAGCGAACCAGGAGGACGTGCGCGCCATTGGCATCTCAAGTTATAACGGCGGCCACGTCGAGTTCTTTGCAGCTGTTGTCGATCTTTTGCGCAAAAAAGGCGCAGACGACATCAAGGTTTTCGGCGGCGGCGGCGGCACCATCACTCACGACGATGCCGCAATTATGAAACGCAAAGGCGTGGAGGAAGTTTTTTTTGCCGGCACGTCGCTCGAAGAGATGGTGAAATTTGTTCATCAACGCTACGGCAAACCGCGCGGGAAAAGGGCGCGCCCGAAATCGGCAGATCAGGAACTCGCACAGAAGCTCAGCGAGATTGAGGACGCATACGCCAAAAGCAAACGCTCAACGCTCAACGCCCAACGCTCAACGTCGAAGTCGCAAACAAGACCTCAAACCTCAAACCTCAAACCTCAAACATCTCGAGTCATTGGATTCACCGGCCCGGGCGGCGCGGGAAAAACGACGCTTATTGACGAACTGGTGCTGCGTTTTTTGAATCAGAATCCTAAAGGACGGATCGCAATTTTGTCGCACGATCCCAGCGTGGTTGGCGAAGGCGCATTGCTGGGTGATCGGGCCACCATGATCAACTCGCAGGACGATCGCGTATTCATGCGCAGCATGGCCACGCGCGGCCAGGCAGGCGGACTTTCGCCCGCCACACACGACTGCCTCGCATTGCTGGCTCAATCGAATTTCGACTACGTCATTATCGAAACGGTAGGCACCGGCCAGGAGGCGATGCCATTTCAGAAAAATGGAATTGTTGATCTGACGGTGCTGGTGATGAATCCGGACTACGGCAGCCGGTTGCAGTTACAAAAAATCGTGATGCTTGACCTCGCCGACGTCGTGGTGGTGAACAAAAGCGATCTTCAGCGTGCTCGCACCGCACACACGGAAATCGAGCAACGTCTCGAACAAAACCTGCCTGCTCGCCGTAGGCTTGGCGAAGGCGGGCGTAATCAGCACCTCATCGACACCGTGGCAAAACGCCATCGCGACCCTGGCGTGGATAAATTGTTTGAGTTAATTTCGAAACAAGAATTGGTAGGGCGCGACCGCCGGGCGCGCCGAACGAAAGGATCAAGATGAGCAAGCTCGGACAAGTCGTTGAGTCGGTCGAGAAGTACAACAAATTTGTTCTCGATCAGGTAAAGCGCGCGCGCACCGATGAAAAATTCGGGCGTGAATTGCTGGGACGCTGGAACGACGTCAAAGCGAAAATTCCTACGACGCGTACGCCGACTGGATTGGCATTGCCGCGGCTTGCGTTGCCGGAAATCGATGAGCCGGGCGAGATTGCGCGTTATCTCTTTGGTGAAGGATTGCCTGGTGAGTTCCCGTATCTGAACGCGGCATATCGCGAGATGTACCTTGAGCCTGTTCGCGAGGTCGAAAGTTTTGAGAAGAATCATGGTAGGGCGCGACCTCCGGGCGCGCCGCTTCCGCAAGCAGAAGAGCCTACGCGTTTGTTCTCCGGTTTGATGCTGGCTGAGGACACGAATGAGCGTTTTCATTATCTCACACGTCACCAACGCACCCATCGGCTCAGCACCGCATTCGATGGCCCAACGCTCTACGGCATCGACAGCGACGCGGACGGCGTGTTCGGAAAGATCGGCGAGGGCGGTGTCGCGATCGACACGGTCGAAGACATGGTCCGGCTTTACGATGGATTCGATCTTGGCTCGCCGAATTTCTCAGCGTCGATGACGATCAGCGGCCCGGCGCCGATCACAATGGCGATGTACATCGCAGCCGCGAAACGCCGATTCGGTCCGAAAGTTGTTCCGAAATTGCGCGGCACAATTCAGGCTGACATTTTCAAAGAAGTCCAGGCACAGAACGAAACCATTTTTCCGATCGAGCCGTCGCTACGTTTTCTCGGCGACATGGTCGAGTTCACAACGCGCGAAATGCCGCGCTGGTATCCCATTTCGATCAGCGGCTATCACATCGGCGAAGCAGGGTCCACGCCGGTGCAGCAAGCCGCTTATACACTCTCGAACGGATTCGCTTACGCAGAGATGTTCGCCGCGCGCGGCATCTCGGTCGATCAATTCGGGCCCCGGCTTTCATTCTTTCTCGATTGCGGCCTCGACGCTGAATACATCGCGCTCGGGCGCGTTTCGCGCCGCATCTGGGCGATCGGGATGCGCGATGTGTTCGGCGCGGGGCCGAAGGCGCAACTTTTAAAATTGCACACGCAAACAAGCGGACGCTCGTTGATCGCCGCGGAGTTCAAAAACAATCTCACACGCACGGCCGCGGAATTAGTGCTGGCTTACATGAACGCCACCAATTCGTGCCATTCAAACAGCGCGGACGAACCATTCACCACGCCGAGCGAAGAATGGATTCGCTTGGCCGCGCACGGGCAGGCGATCCTGCTGGAGGAGTCCGGGATTTTCAAGCACACCATGAACATGTTGAGCGGATCGCCCGGGATGAAAGCGGTCGAGCGCGCAGTAGAGGCTGCGATTCTCGCCGAATTCCGTGAGATCGAGCGGCTCGGAGGAGTCTTGGCCGCGGTGGAAGAACGCTACCAGCGTAGCCAGATTCAAAATGCAGCGCATCGGTACGAACAACAAATTTACGATGGCACTCGTCCAATCATCGGATTGAATCGCTACCGCGATGGTGACGACGAAATTCCGGACGTGAAACTTGCGCGCACCCCCCGCAAAAAACAGCAACTGCAAGTCGATCGGCTTGCGAAATTCAAAAAGAAAAACGCGGAGAAAGCGAAACGCGCGCTCGATAAGCTGGCCGATGTTGCCGAACGCGGCGAGAACTGTTTCCCGATGTTGCTCGAAGCGGCCGAGGTCTGCTCGTTAGGCCAAATCACTGGGCGCTTGCAGGAAGTCGTCGGGCGATTTCGCCCGATGGTGTAGCGGATTTCCTCGGTGTAAAAACCACCAGCGCGTCGCGGCAGATTATTTACAAGACGCTTGATAGTGTCGTCTTGCCGCAGCCGGGACAGCCGGTGAGCAGAACTTTTTCGGTCACAACACGCGCTTCTGACAATGCGGGCAGAACCACGCCGTGCGTCCGCCGATCGTTGCCGATTTCAGTTCGCCGCCGCAGCGCGGGCATTTGCCGCCTTTGCCGCGTCGCGGCAGGAGCCATGATTTGGGCATGAGGTCCACATCAGTTTTGGCTTCGATCGCTTTTTTCAAAATGTAGCGCGTTGCCCGGAACAACTTGCCGACGTTCTTGTCGCCTAAACGGCCGATTTCTGTGGCCGGATGGATGCGCGCGTGGAAAAGAATTTCATCGGCATAAATGTTTCCGATCCCGGCGATCAATTTCTGATTGAGCAGGGTCGATTTCACTGCACCCGGATGTTTTCGTAAGATCTCCCTGAATTGCGAGATGCTAATGTCGAGCGCGTCCGGACCGAGGCCACGTTTCCGCAAGTATCCATCCAGATCCTCGACCAACCCGACCTCGCCGAATTTGCGCTGATCCTCGAATGCGAGGCGATGGGTATTGGCGAAAACAAAGACTACTCGCGTATGCTTTGGCGCTTGTTCATCATGTTTCAAATACTGAAGCGAACCGGTCATGCCGAAATGCAATCGCAGCCAGAGTTCACCATCAGTGCACACAAACAGATGTTTGCCATGGCGACGACTCGACTCGAAGCGGCGTCTCTTCAATCGCCGTGCCAGCTCGCGCGCAGAAACGCCTTTCAAGACGTACGCGCTCCGCACATCGACGCAGGTGATCCGCTGGTGCAATGACGTCGCGTCGAGGTATCGCTTGAATGTTTCAACCTCGGGCAGCTCTGGCATGGTGCTTACGTTTGCACTTAGTTGAAGTGATGTCCCGCAGCCCGGTGGATAACTTTCTGCGCCTCTTAAAAAGGTCGCCTTCTGGCGCCGTTTTCAATCCGTGGTGGGAAGTGGATGAGGAAAACGACATCGCCAGAGCTGCGCCAATCATACGGCGCCAACAATTACGCGCTTACCTGCAAGAACGCCTTGGAAGCGCGAAGGTCGCAGTGATCGGCGAAGCGGTTGGTTATCGCGGCGGTCACTTCAGCGGAATCCCGATGACTTCTGAGCGAATCCTGCTGGGACGAAGCAATAAGGTCCGGATGAAATCCGACGAGCTCTTCTCCGCCGTTAAGCCGCGGCGCACCAGCAAACCTGAGAAATGCCCGGAGGGCTTTTCTGAACCGACGGCAACAATTGTATGGGTCGCGCTTTTGCGGCTTGGCTTGAAGCCAGACCAATTCGTGTTGTGGAATGCGTTCCCGTGGCATTCGTTCGATCCGCACTGCGGCATGTTGAGCAACCGGACGCCTAACGAATCAGAACGATCTACCGGCCTGCCAGTGCTCAAGGCTTTTCTAAAATTGTTTCCGTGCAAGCAAGTGGTCGCGCTGGGAAAAATCGCTGCCGCTCAGCTGGAAGAACTTAATGTGAACGCACACCGCGTCCGCCATCCGGCGTCCGGCGGCGCCAGGCTTTTTCGGACACAGATTGCCAAGATCCTGCGAAGTTGATATAGCATGCCGTTTCGAGGCTTGCGCTTGCATCGTCCTGTGGTTTTGACTGTGCCGACACCCCCAACCCGTTGTAAAAGCATCCCACCAAGGAGAATGAATGCCGGTTGATGAATTTGGTGGCGATTGGACAGCAGAAAAGTTGGAACGCGTACGCAAGTATCTGGCAGCCTACACAGTAATTTTTGCACGCAATCCCAAGGCGCAGAAACTCATCCCAATTTATGTGGACGCGTTCGCGGGAACTGGCTATCGAACAACGCCGCCTCGGCTGGACGCCCAAACGGCATTGTTTGAAGAATTAGCCGAACCTGAATCCGAGGCGTTCTTGAAGGGCAGCGCGCGTATCGCGTTGGAGGTCGAGCCGCCGTTCAAGCAATATGTTTTCATTGAACAGGAGGCCGCGCGTGCACAGGAGTTGGAGAAACTCAAGCTGCAGTTCCCTGGCAAGGCCACTTGCGTCACGATTGTGCGGGAAGACGCGAATACCTATCTGAAGGAGTGGTGCAAGCGGACGGACTGGCGCGCCTGCCGTGCAGTCATGTTTCTCGATCCGTATGGAATGCAAGTGGATTGGTCTCTGATGGAGGCAATAGCCAATACGCGGGCCGTGGACTTGTGGATTCTGTTTCCGCTTGGCATTGCCGTAAATCGTCTATTAACGAAAGCTGAACTGCCTCCAAAGAAATGGGCGGACGCGTTGACACGAATTCTGGGGACTGAAGAATGGCGGGATGCGTTTTATTCGGTGGAGGTTGAGAGGACGCTCTTTGGCAACCAGCAAATCAGAACGAAGGAGGCTGACTTCGGCAAGATTGGGCGGTACTTTGTAGCTCGTCTGAAGACGATTTTCACAGCCGTGGCAAGCAATCCACTGCCGCTCAGAAACTCTCGCAATATCCCTTTGTATCTGCTGTGCTTTGCTGCGGGGAATCCAAAAGGGGCATCGACAGCACTGAAAATTGCGCAGAGTATCTTGAAGCCGTAGCAATGGCAGACCGCTCACATATCGAATGGACCGAGGCGACGTGGAATCCTGTCACAGGGTGCACGAAGGTCAGCGCGGGATGTAAGAACTGTTACGCTGAGCGCCTAGCTGTGCGGTTGCAAGCGATGGGCAACCCCAGATATCGCGACGGCTTTAAAGTTACGCTTCACCAAGACCTCGTCGATCTGCCAATGCGCTGGCGCGAACGGCGATTAATTTTTGTGAACTCGATGAGTGACTTGTTTCATGAGCAGGTGCCGCTCGAGTTTATCCAGCGCGTGTTTGCGACGATGCGCGCATGTACTCAGCACACGTTCCAAATCCTGACTAAGCGAAGTGGTCGATTGAAAGTCCTTGCGCCGAGAATCGATTGGCCAGCGAATGTCTGGATGGGAGTTAGTGTCGAGGATTCACGCGTCTTGTCGCGCGTCGATGATTTGAGGAGAGTTCCGGTCGCCATTCGCTTTCTCTCCTGCGAACCTCTTATCGGTTCGCTCGCGGGCATCGATTTGACGGATATTCACTGGGTGATTGTTGGTGGGGAATCCGGATGGGGCGCTCGACCAGTGAAAATCGAATGGATTCGAGAAATCTTTAAGGCGTGTCGCAAGCAAAACGTTCCATTTTTCTTTAAACAGTGGGGCGGAGTCCGCAAAGATCTGACCGGTCGCTCACTCCGGGGGAGAACTTACGACGAGATGCCAGTCAGAGTGGCGGCATGAGGTTCACTCCTTGGGCGGTTCGCTCTTTTTGATCAGTGCCGTCAACAGGTCGATCGGAAGGGGGAAAAAGGTCGTGGTGTTATGTTCGCTGGAAATTTCGCGCATGGTTTGCAGGAAGCGCAGTTGCAGCGCAATCGGTTCCTTGCTCATCATCGCCGCGGCCTGCACCATTTTTTCCGCAGCTTGAAATTCGCCCTCGGCGTTGACGATCTTTGCGCGACGTTCGCGCTCGGCTTCGGCCTGCTTGGCCATGGCGCGCTTCATGGTGTCGGGCAACGCCACGTCCTTCACCTCGACCGCCGTGACTTTGACGCCCCACGGTTCGGTTTGCCGGTCGATGATCTCCTGCAACTTCTGGTTGATCGACTCACGCTGCGAAAGCAGGTCATCCAAGGGGGCCTGGCCGAGTACGCTGCGCAACGTCGTCTGCGACATCAGCGAGGTGGCTTTGAGAAAGTTCTCCACTTTCACGACGGCGGCTTGCGGATCGACGACGCGAAAATAAACCACCGCATCGACCGTCACCGGCACGTTGTCTCGCGTCATCACCTCCTGCTTCTCGACGCTGATGGTGACGACGCGCAAATCCATTCGCACCATTCGATCGACGATCGGGATGAGAAAAATCAACCCCGGCCCTTTCGCTCCGAGCAATTTTCCAAGACGAAAAATGACGCCGCGCTCGTATTCGCGCAGGATGCGGATCATCTGGGGCAGGATGATCACGCCAAGGATGATGAAGGGTACAACCCAACTAATTAACGGTAATGGCATGGCTTTATTCTCCTTTGGTTTTTACTTTTACTGTCAACCCTTGCACGGCTGCAATCTCAGCCTGCGCACCTTTTTCGATTGGTCTATCGCTGAGCGCGTTCCAATATTCGCCTTCGACAAAAATCTTTCCGCCATGCGAATCGATTGGCGTCAATGCGGTCACCGTTTTTCCAATCAACGTTCCCGCTCCCACTTTCACCGGCAAGAGTTGCGCGCGCAGGCCTTTGCCGATGACGAAAACAAAGAACGCCGCAGTAACGAGTGTCGCAGGAATGATGTAGTTGAGCGACAAGCGAAACAGCGGATCGGCGCGATTGAACAGCATGAGCGAACCGATCAGAAACGCAATGATTCCGCCGACCGTCAACACGCCGTGCGTAGGCGCATAGACATCAAATATGAACAGCATCAGTGCGAGGGCGATTAACACAAGCCCGGTCACATTAACAGGCAGAATCGCCGCCAGATAAAGCGCTAGGATGAGCGCGATCGCGCCTACGACGCCTGGAAGAATCGCACCTGGCGTCGTCAGTTCACCAATGATTCCGTAAATCGCGATGAGCATTAGGATAAACATCACCTCGGGCCGCCACAGTTTTTGAAAGACACGCTCGGCGGGTGACATCCTGACCTCCATTACCTCGGCACCTGCGGTCTTCAACGGCTTGCCGTCCACTACGCGGCCATTCAGCTTTTGTAACAGGTCAGGGATATTGGAAGCGATCAGATCGATGACTTTTAATTCCAGCGCTTTCTCGGCGGTGATCGATGCGCTCTCTTTCACGGCGGATTTGGCCCATTCAATATTGCGCTGGCGCTTGCCGGCGATTGTCTCGATGTAGCTGACAGAAAAATTCTCCAGCTTCTGCTTCATCGTTTCGTCGGGCTTCTCCTCGCCGCCGCTGGGAAAGCCGCCGATTGAGACCGGATGCGCCGCGCCAATCGTAGTCGCGGGCGCCATGGCTGCCACGCTTGCCGCGATGGTGATGAAACAACCTGCGCTGGTGGCAGTCGCTCCAGTCGGAGCGACGTAAACGACGACAGGGACCGAAGATCCCAGGAAGCTTTGCACAATCTTTTGCGTCGAATCGAGCAGACCGCCCGGCGTGTTGAGTTGAATGATCAGGCACTGCGCGTTTTGTGTCCGGGCCTCTTCAATGCTGCGCGCAATGTAGGTAGCTGTCGCAGGCCCGATCGCGCCGTCGATGTTGATAAGCGAAACTTTCTCCGCCGCGAAAGTTGCCGGCGCCGTTGCGCAAGCCAGCCAGAGAACCAGGCTTGTCAACGCTGTCTTCATTCGCTTGATCCGAATCGCTGCGCGGCCTTTCGTAAGTTCAAGCTCCTTTCATCGGCTGAAGCTTAACTGCCAGGTTTTCCACCTTCGGCTTCACGATTTTCTCGTAATCGCGATAATTCATTTTAATCGCGTCGGTGTGCGAGCCTGCTTCGAACACGATGTAGTCCTGCTCGGCCAAATGTTTGTCCACATAGGTCGGCAGACCATAGAGATTCCCAAACGGCGGCATCGCGCCAATCGCGCAGTCGGCGAAGAGCGACTTGAATTCCTTTTCCTTATCAAGCGAGACACCTTTGCCGATGGCCTTTTCGGCCTTTTCGAGATCAATTTGGTGGTCTGCAGGAAGCACCGTCATCAAGTGTTGCTCTCCCGATTTTATCATCACAACCTTGGCATGATGCCGGCCTTTGACGTGCTCCGCTTGGGCGATGCGCTGCGCAGTTACTGCCTCGGGGTGGCGCAGAATCTCATAGGTCACCTTGTTTTCATTTAAACAATCGATGAGTCGTTTTGGTATCTCCATCGGCGCCTCCGAGGGAAAGTATCACTTTCCTGCATGATCTCTACTCGGACACGGCGTTGAAGCGGAGGGGTAAATTTTCTGTTGCGTCCACTGCGAGTGCACCGCCGGCAAAACGAAATTGAAAGGCCGCATCTGAGCGTTGCAACCATGGCGCCAGGCCACTTGCTGCCGGTAGGGCGCGTCACTCCGTGCGCGCCGTGTTTGGGTTCGCAATGAACGACGTGCAGAGGACTGCCCGCCCTACCTTAGGGCGTGGCTTCGGGGCTTCGGCTTGCGCCGTTTTTATTCAATCGAAGGTTGACTTGCGGCCGGACTCACCAAGCGTTGCGAAATAGAAATACTAATATGAATTCATTTCGAGCTTCATTAATTGGCGTGACAGCCTTATCGTTGCTGGGTTTCAACACGCAGGCGCAAACTGAGGAAAAATCGTCGGCTCCGCTAAAGGCGATTGCCGTGCTTCATCCTACCGGAGGCAACAAGGTGAGCGGCACTGTCACGTTTACGGAGGTCGCCGATGGCGTGCAGGTCCAGGCAGAGATCACGGGCCTGACCCCGGGGAATCATGGCTTTCACGTCCATGAATTCGGGGATTGCAGCGCCGCCGATGCCAGTTCTGCCGGCGCTCATTTTAATCCAACCAACAAGCCGCACGCTGGGCCAGACGCCACCGAGCGGCATGTGGGCGACATGGGAAATGTGGAAGCAGACGCTTCTGGCAAAGCGAAGCTGGAGTATCTGGACCATCAAATCTCGCTCACGAACGACCAACAGTCGGTGATCGGGCGCTCCGTGGTGGTGCATGCGAAAGCGGACGATCTGAAGTCTCAGCCGGCCGGCGACTCAGGCGCGCGCATTGCGTGTGGCGTCATCGGGCGAGCAAAAAATCAGTGACCCGGGTTTGGCGGCCCCGCTTGAATTCCCTTTCGGTCGCGTTGAGGTGCTGTAGCGTGCGCTCTCCTTAGCGCACTCAAGATCGACCGAGCAGTGTGCCATGTCCGCTGAGGACAGCGGACTCTACAGCCAATTGGGCAAAAATTGCGTATCAAAATCTCTTTGCTCGACATGGCAGAATTCATCTGATCAAATTAGCGAAAACCATCGCCCTTACACGCTTATGCCACGAATATCCAAAATTGAATTGTCGCCCGATAACGGGTGCGTCATCGACATGAAATGGAACCTGGGGCCGTTGAGTTATCACTCATCTGGTGCCGGCAAGGTCGCAGTTGAACCGAGCAAGGAAATTACTCGGCTGCCCGAACTGGTGCTTTACGACCACATCGGCTTTAAAGGTTCCTACGCCCGTACCAACTTGAGTTTCCACTACGTCGGCGATTACTGGAACGACCGGATGAGCTGCCTCATCGTGGAGAGCGGTGTGTGGCGATTTTATCGCGACGAATATTACAAGGGCCCGCACTGGGACCTCGGCCCGGGCTACTACGAAAGCTTCTTCGCCGAGAAAGGCCCGGACGACGTCGTCAGCTCCTTCCAGTGCATCGCGCTGACGTAGTCGCGAGCTGGATTAGACGAAACTTTTCGCCTAATTCTCGTTAGACCTCGTTGAGAACGGGCCGATTCTTGTCGGCGCTTGATACAAACGCCGCTACAACGTCACGAGATCGAGGACTTCGCGCGCGCAGCCCCAGGAGAGCGTGAAGCCGGCGCCGCCGTGGCCATAATTGTGAATTACGGTGCGGCCGTCGCTCGGACAATCGCGCTCGAGCCGCACGCCTGATTTTCGAAATGGGCGTAGGCCGACGCGCTCTGCGAGAACATTCGGTTTATCGATTCTCAGCACACGGCTGCATTCAGCGACAATTTGATTTGTTGTTGCGGGATCGGCGGCGAGGGCACTGCTCAGATCGTTTGTCCCGCCGAAAACGCAATCGTTCGTGCGTGGGATCGCATACATGAGCGGGGCGTCGTCGCAAACAATCGCGCAGTAAAGATTTTCGATTCTAGGCACGATAGCGACCTGGCCGCGATGTGGCTCGAGATTGACGTCCTGCACAAGGTCGCGCGCGCCGATTCCGGCGCAGTTGATCACGAGATCGAATTTCCGATCGACCTCTTCGAGTTTGTTGAAGTGCACATTTGCAGCGATTGATCCGCCAGCGGCGACAAAACGATTCGCCAGGTAGTCGAGATAAATCGTCGTGTCCATTAGCGGGACGGTGATGGCGTAGCCGCCGCTAAATTCGCTGGATTCCTCCCGCCTTCGCTCAGCTACGGCGTGGCAGGCGACTCCGCTTGGAATGACCGAGGCCCCGAGTGCAATCGCCCAATCTGGGATTTGAATTTCTTTGGTCCGGGAAAACTGGCGCAGTTCGATCATTGAAACGCCGCTTCCGGGAACGCGAGCCAGATCGGCAAGCACATCAAAGGTCTGGAGCGCCCAGGGGATGACTTTCTCCAGAGGCTCGGCGTCGTATGGAAACCAGACCGCCGCGGCCGCGCCGGACGTGGTTTGCTGCGCGACTTCTTTCGCGAAAATCACTGTGCGGTACCCGCGCTCCGCGAAAACGACGCCACAGGTCAGACCCGACACGCCCGCGCCGATTATTGCGACCGCTCGACTCATTTCTAAATGGTAAGGACGGATCGCCGAGCCGTCCGCAAAATTCTTCCGGCGCGCACGGAGTGACGCGCCCAACCAACAAATGAACGTACGTGCGAAATCCGCCAGCAGCGTCTAAGATTGCGTCACGATGGTTTCATTAAATCGAGATGCGCTCACGGAAAAAATCCTCGCGGGCGAACGGATTTCGACGGACGAGGCGCTGGAATTATATGGCTGGCCGCTGGAAGAACTTGGTATGCTTGCTAATGCCAGACGCGATTTGGCTAAGGCAAAAAGTTACGGCGGACGCGGGCGCGAGATCGTGACCTACATCGTCGATCGCAACATCAACTACACGAACGTCTGCAACGTTTACTGCAAATTCTGCGCGTTTTATCGGACGGAGCGCGATGAGGATCATTATATCCTGAGCTTTGAACAGATCGATCAAAAGCTGGACGAACTTTCCGCCGTGGGCGGAGTGCAAATTCTGATGCAGGGCGGGCATCATCCGAAATTGCCGTTCGCGTGGTATATCGATCTTCTGCATCACATCCGGGAAAAGTATCCGCACATCAATATTCACGGGTTTAGTCCGCCCGAGTTCCAGCATTTCGCGGAGACTTTCCAGATGCCGCTGCGGGAGGTGATTTCGGAATTTAAAAACGCGGGACTTGGTTCGATCCCGGGTGGCGGTGGTGAAATTCTGGTGGATCGCGTGCGGCAGAAAATTTCGCCGCTGAAAATCAACAGCGACGAATGGCTGGAGGTGATGCAAGTCGCGCACGAGCTAGGATTGAAATCGAGCGCGACCATGATGTTCGGGCACGTGGAGACGATCGAAGATCGAATCGAGCATTTGCGACGGATTCGCGAACAGCAGGAGCGGAGCGGCGGGTTCACGGCATTCATTTGCTGGACGTTTCAGCCCCAGCATACGGTTCTAAAGGTGAAGCACCCTACTGGGGTGGCTGAATATTTGCGGACACAAACGCTGGCCCGGATTTTCCTCGACAACATCGACAACGTGCAAAGCTCCTGGGTGACGCAAGGCCCGGAGATCGGACAGATCGCGCTCAGGTATGGCGCAAATGATTTTGGTTCGGTGATGATGGAAGAGAATGTGGTGAGCAGCGCCGGGACAACATTCCGATTGAACGCCGAGCAGATCGAATCGCTCATTCATGATGCCGGCTACGAACCGCGGCGGCGGAATAATTGGTACGAACTTTTAAACTAAAACTCATCCGCTCAATCAAGTTGTCATGTTGAGCGAAGCGAAACAGCGCTGGTTTATTTTCATCAGAGCGGACCGGTTCAAAATTAATCCGAGATTCTTCGCTCCGCTCAGAGTGACATCATGAGCGCCTCGGAAAAGCCGAGCCGGCCGCTTGGATAAACTGTATGATCATGTGAAATCTCGCCTTGACGATTACCATCTTCTTCCCGATATAGCCGCCTGTGCCGCGTAGGATCCGTTTGCGCGGGACCGCGCTTCTTAACCTATGAGACACTTTTCTGGATGGATGCGCCCCCCACTGTTAGCAACTTGGGTCGCATTCATTTGCGCGCTGCTCGGGGCGCTATCGGCGCGGTCGCAAGCTCCGCAGCAAGCTCCGCAGGCGGCTCCGCCTCGTCCTATAATCCGAGCAATCAATGTGGAGTACACCGGGCCGCCCACAATAAGCAAGGAGCGGATTCTGGCGCAAATGCGGACCAAGGTGGGCCAGCCATTTAACGACGCAATCCTGGAGCAAGATGTCGAGACGCTTTACAAGAGCGGCGCCGTCCAAAACGTTCGCATCTTCGGTGAGCCACAAGGCGACGGCGTCAAGGTAATCGTCCAGGTGCAGACGCGTTTGGTCGCGCGAGAAATCGTAATCGAGGGAGCCGAACGGATTGGAGCGAAGAAACTACGCAACGAAATCAAATTGAAGCTCAACCAACCGATCAAAGAAGATCAATTGGAGGAAGCGCGCGAAAAAATTATCGAAATTTACCAGTCGCACGGCTTCACCGACGTCAGCGTGCAATTCCGTGTGGATCCAATTGACGAGAAGCACGGGACGGCCCGGGTCGTTTTCACCGTGAACGAAGGAGTGAAAGGCGCGGTGGCCCAGATCCATTTCGAGGGAAACGCGCACTTCAGCGAGTGGCGGCTGCGTATGGAGATGAAAACTAAGCGCAAAACGATCGTCGCTTTTCTTGATAAATCCGGCCGGCTCGACGAGGCGCAGCTGCAACAGGACATGGACAGCCTCCGCGAGTGGTACCAAGACCACGGCTTCATCGACGTGGAGATCAAAGATGTGCGCCGGGAACGGAACGCAAAGGGCGCGCTCACCATCACGATCGTGATCGCAGAAGGTCCACAGTATCACGTACGCAATCTCACCATTTCAGGAGAAACAGTGGCGAAGCAAGAAGGCATCCGCCCTCTGTTAAAAATGAAGGAGGGCAGCGTGTATTCGCCCAAGCAGTTGCACGACGACGCAAAGGCGGTGGCCGATGCTTATGGCAGCGGCGGGTACGTCGATCTGGTCATCTCGCCGGAAAGCATCCCGGCCGGTCCTGCCCTGGTCGATGTGCATTACAAGATTGAGGAAGGCGAGCGCTCATATTTGAATCGAGTCAATATCGAGGGGAACACCCGCACGAAGGACAAGGTTATCCGCCGTGAAGTTCTCGTTGCGCCCGGGGATGTCTTCAACACGGTCCGGGCAGACACGACGAAGAAACGTTTGGAGAATCTCGGTTATTTCTCCAAAGTCGAGACCTACCCGGAAGACTCGGATGTAACTGGTCGCAAAGACCTCACGATTTTGGTGCAGGAGAAGCGAACCGGCTCTCTCAGTTTTGGAGCGGGCTTTAGCACCGTTGATCAGTTGGTGGGGTTCGCAGAATTGACCCAAGGCAATTTCGATTTGTTAAACTGGCCCTCTTTTACGGGCGGCGGTCAGAAATTCCGGTTGCGCCTTCAGTACGGCAGCCAGCGAAAAGATTTTCTTCTTAACGTGATCGAGCCGTACTTCCTCGACCGGCGGTTGTCGCTGAGCGGTTCGCTTTTTTACTCAGAGGCGGATTATTTGAGCACGGTATACAACCAACGCAATTACGGGTTCACATTCGAGATCCGCAAACCGCTTACTTCTTTTATGTACGCGAGCCTGGCGTACCAGCTACAGAACGTCGAGATTTATAACGTGTCCTCCGGTGCTTCCGCGATCATTAAGTCACAGGAGGGTACGTTTACTGAGAGCAAGATCTTGAGCAGCCTGGTCTTCGACCGACGCGACAACCCGTTGCTCACGCGAGCGGGGCAGCGCATCACCTTTTCACCTTATATTGCGGGCGGTTTTCTGGGAGGCGATACCCAAATCTACGGGTGGGACCTGGAGGGGTCGCAATATTTTCCCCTTAAATGGGACACCATCCTGCTTTTCAACGGCGAGATTGCCACAGTTGATACGTGGGGCAATGGCCCGTTTGTCCCAATCTTTGAGCGTCTTTATCTCGGCGGCGCAAATAACCTGCGTGGATTTCCCTACCGCGAAATTGGCCCGCAAGACAACACCGGCCAACCAATCGGCGGAAATTCAATGGCTCGACTGACAATTGAATGGACTTTCCCGATTATCGAAAAAGCGCGCGGCGCGATCTTTTACGACTCCGGTTTTGTCAATGCTGACTCCTGGTCATTCGACTTCAGCCACCTCGCCTCCGACATCGGCGCCGGGATTCGGATAAATCTGCCCATCGGCCCAATGCGCCTTGACTATGGGTATCCGCTTCTACGCGACGGTTACCATGGCGGTGGCCACTTCAATTTCAGTGTTGGTTATCAATTTTGAACGATAATATATGGTTGCAGTCTAACGCGATTCCGACCACCGTATCCTCTGTTTTATGAAAAAGTCTCTGTCCATGCTCTTTACGCTGACGCTCGCTCTTCCCATTGCGGCTTTCGCACAGGGCACGTTGAAAATCGGAACGGTCGATATGCAGCGCGCGTTTAAGGATTACAACAAGACCAAGGAAGCCGAAGCAAAAATCAACGACGCCAAGAATTCCGCCAAGAAAGAATACGACGATCGGGCGGACGCTTACAAAAAGGCGCTGGACGAAATCAATAATTTGAACAAGCAGCTTGAGTCGTCAGCGTTGAGCCCGGATAAGAAGACGCAAATTGCAAAGGACCGCGATGACAAGATTGCCAACATCAAGAACATGGAACGGGAGATCACCGATTTCCGTCAAACCCGGGAACAACAATTGCAACAACAATTGATGCGAGTCCGGGAAGGAATCGTAAAGGAAATCACCGACGTCGTAATGGAAAAAGTCAAAACCAATAATCTGGACCTGGTATTCGACAAATCGGGTATGAGCATCAATGGCGTTCCTGTCTTGCTGTACTCACACGACAACATCGATTTCACCAACGACGTTATCGCCGTGCTCAACAAGCCGGGCCGCGCCACAGCTCCGGCTACGAGAACCTCGAGCACGACTTCTGCCACGCCGGCAAGAGCTGCGAAACCCTGATTACGTTCGAGCATTTGGAAATACACGCGGGCGAAACTCGCGTGTATTTTTGCGTACAGGAGAACCAGGCGCCCACATAACGACGATTTGTGAACAGCAGCGGACTGCGAAAATGTTCACTTCAAGCAAATTTCGTGCGCAATGCTTCATCACGTTGTTGTTCGCGTTCTGCGTCAGCTCGCTGTCGGCGAATTGGCAGGCGACGCTCAGCAAAGATTCAGCTGGCAATTTTCCCGAACTTCATCCTCTGCGTGCGTCCTATCGTTTCGGATGGTCTGGACTTACTGCCGCTACCGGAGAGGTCCACTTTACAAAGCCGTCCAGAGATAAATTTCAGTTCGACGGAACGGGCCGAACCATTGGCTTGGTTCGGGTGCTGTGGAGACTGGACGTGAACCATCGCGCAGTCGCCAGCGCGGAAACGTTGCACCCGATTGAAACTGAGCAGACAGAAAGTTATCGATGGAAAAAAATCGTTACCCATCTGTCATTCACAAGTACCGGAGTGACTCGGACGAGAACAGAAGGCCAAGGGGGTACTGCCGAAACAAAGACTGGCCAGTTTAGTTTTCCAGACCTGTTCGATCTGCACTCGGCGGCGCTTTATTTGCGCAGTCAACCGCTTCGTGATCGCAGTGTTTATCGCATTGTGGTTTACCCGGCTACCAATGCTTATCTTGCTACGGTCACCGTAGTCGGCCACGAAAAAACCTCCGTGCACGCCGGCACTTACAACGCAATCAAACTTGACTTGCAGCTAAAGCGCATCGGCAAGCACTTGGAATTGGAACCGCACCGGAAATTTCGTCGTGCTACGATCTGGGTGTCGGATGATTCGGAGCGCCTTCTGCTTCGCATTGAGGCCCAAATTTTCGTCGGCACAGTTTGGGCCGAGCTACAATCAGTGCATTTCGACAAAGAGTAGCTCGCGCCACTTTAGTCCGGAATCCACTCACCGCGGATCGGTTCGTTTGGCCATGGATGTCCATGCTGCCGCGGTGGATGGAAGACCGGCCCGCGTGCTCCCGGCAATAGCTGGAGCGCCGCGAGCGTTTCCAGATCCAGCCGGCCGGTTACCGGAAGTCGCGTTCGCGCTTGATAGGCGCGCAGGGAAAATTCCATCGCCGGTCCAAAGATTCCGTTAATTTCTTCGTGGTAAAGGCCGCGGCGGGCCAGCGCTATTTGGGCCGACAGGACCACATTGCGTTGCACAGCGGAAGGTGCGGCTTCAAACGGGGTGCCCGCAAGGACTCCTCCTGAGGAAGTGCCCGGGGTCACCGGATTGGAAGGATAAAGTTCCTGGTCTTGCGGCGCGTTGCCGAAAGGTTGAATCGGTGGTGCGGGGCCTGCGTTTGCCGTCTCGTTAGAAGGTCGCTCGCTGGGCTTGGCAGACTCACCAGGGCTGGGCGATGCAGGCTTCGTTGCCGGCCGCGCCGAGGCAGAAGAGTTAATTCCAAGTGATTGAAGCGTCTCGCTGTTGAGCTCGCCGTTAACCTGCAGTCCGTTGCGAATTTGGTAACGGCGAATGGCGGCGGTTAAATTTGCATTCGTTTCACCGTTGATTTCGCCATAGTAGAAGCCCTGGTCCTTCAACGCTTGCTGCACACTTTCAACCAGTTGATCGGCGCGCATCAGCATCATCGATCCAATAAAGATCAGGACGGCGATCTTGATTTTCATTCCGATTCTATTTTGACGCTTTGCCCTTCTGGCTATTCAGCGCTTTCCCGAACTGTTGCCGCCAATGTTGACTTCCGCTGGCTTGCCGCGTCGCGGTAACGCAAAATGCCGTCGGCGACCGCTGCTGCGATCTGGTCGCGATAGTCTTCGCTCGCGAGTTTGGAAATGTCTTCCTTATTGGTGAGAAATCCTCCTTCAATCAAAACGGCAGGAGAAGTCACGTTCGCAATCACAAAAAATTGTCTGGTCTGTATGCCGCGATCCACGGCCCGGGTGCGCGCCACCAACGCTTCCTGAACAAACCCGGCGAGATTTTGACTTTCGGCATTCGGCGAATCCGAAAGCGGTCGCCACAGAAAGGGCAACCACGAGGCCAGGAACGAACCTGCAGTGATTTGATGCGCGGCGTAGTAGGTCTCCACTCCGCTGGCCACCGGCTTGTTATCTTCGTTGAAATGAATGCTTACAAAAATACAATTTCCCACTCGATTGGCGAATGCTGCGCGATCCGCCAGCGAAACATAGCTGTCTCCCACGCGGGTCATTAATGTGGCGATCCCTTCCGAGTCCAGCAGCCGGTCGATTCGTCGCGCCACGTCCAGTGTCAGATCTTTTTCCAGTACGCCGCCGCACATCGCGCCGGAGTCTTGGCCGCCGTGGCCGGGATCAAGAACAACCACCGCAAATGGGCTCGGAGTAGTTGGGGGTTGCGCGGTTTTCGATTCTCTTGGGCGCTCGGGTCTCTCAGCCTGGTGAAACTGCATCCAGGCGAAGGACCCAATCATCAGCAACAGGCCCGCCAACGCCAGCGTGTTTCGAACCGCTCGTTTCATTCTTGGTGTCGCAGAAAAAATTTCTCTCCATAAGTTAATCGTGAATCAGGGAACGCAATTCCGTATCCGATAACGATCGATAACGAATTGCCCGGCTCGCATTGCGCTCAAGTAATGCCGCTTCGATTCCGGCAGTTACCAGTTGTTCCTGTCGATACTTCGCAACGGCGGCGCGCTCGGGCAGTTCCTTTACATCGCTGGCCTGCAAAGACATGTGCCCGATGCTCCATGCGTCGAGCGCGCAGTTGAGCGCCGCTTCAAAACTTGCGTCCGGAGCATGCTGAGTCTTGAGAAAAGCTTCCATCAGTTCTCTCGATTGCTGCGTGCCGCTGAGCACGGCGAAATCCTGTCGCGCGCGTGCGTGGGTCGCGCCGTTGGTTGCTATCTCACCGTCGTAATCCACCCGTAAAAAAAAATCGTCCTCAGGGCGTTCACCCACCTCGGCAAAGAGCATCCGCGCCAGATAAGGCGGGCCATAAACCTGTTCAAACGCGGTCTTCATTACAGGGCTAAGCGAATAATGCACCAGCCGCCGCAGTGAGACGTCCGTAGCCGAGCGACTGAAGCCCTCGGTGCTGGCCAGTTCAATCGCTGCCATCCGTAACCGCTCGATGTCTCCTGGATGACCAATTGCCCCCATTGCAATTCGATCGTAGATCTCGAAAATTTTCTGCCGCGCTTGGCCGAGAGTGAGAAACAGAATGGCGTCGTGATAACCGAGCGCCGCGATCGGACTGCCCGGAGCCAGCTGCGCTTCGATGTACTCGCGACGGTTAGCGATCGCTTCGACCCAACGATAAGGCTCTTCAATCATAGTTAGTGTTGGAACATAGGCCTGCGGCCTGTGCGGCCAGCCTCGGAAACGTTCTGGCCTGTGTGTAGCGCCAAAGGCGCTATCTCACTTTTAGCCTGGGGCACCGCCCCTGGAATTGATGCCCCCCAGATGCACGAGCGCTGAAAGCGCGATTCATCGGCATGTGCATGTCGCCGTCTGTGAGTCGCGCCTTCAGCGCTGACGCTTGGGGTTTCCTGAAACCTGGGGCGTTTCCCCAGGCTTTGACTGAACGCGGCGCCTTTGGCGCTAAACACGCGCACTTTCGGGGCCGGCCGCACAGACTCGCCACGGCGAGTCCGTCCGGTGGCGGACTTCAAGTCTATGTTCCTCATGCAACCGTTTCCTTGAAGACGGCGGCGATTTTGCTCTCTGATAACGTGGTGATGCCTTCGCGCGATACAATTTTGATGAGGGGATAAATCTTCCCGCCGCGATCCACGCCGCCCGTGGATGTGTCGGATTCCGCAGCGGTATCCAGCGCCCGCAAGGCGATCGATACCGCTTCCTCTTCGTTCAATTGTTGCAGCGGCTTCGAGCCCCAGGTGTTTTCATAATAAAGAATGCCGCGCACGGCGGGCGAGCCCGACCCCGTCGCCGCGTAATCGGCCGCTTCAAATTGCGCGCCCATCGCATCGTAAAAATAGAGACGCGCCTCGGGTTTTGGATGAGAATCGTAGGTTGCGAAAATCGGCACAACCACTCCCACGCCTTGCATGACGAAGCCGAAATTATCACGCAACAGTTTGGATAGAGCGCGCACCTTTCCATCGACGCTCATTTCCTGCAGTTGAGTTCGCCGGAAGAATTGGAAAGAATGTTCCAGTACGCGCGCCATCTCCCAGGCTGTCGCCGGCACGCCGGCGATAGCCATGATCGAATGCCGATCGATTTCCAGAACTTTGTCGGCACGATCATAGACGACCGTGTTGCCAGCGGTCGCACGGCGGTCGCCCGCCACCAGCACGCCACCGGAAAATTTGAAAGCCAGAATTGTGGTCGCCTCCGTGGGCTGCCACGTTTTTTGTAGCGGCCCCGCCTGAGGCACGGGATTGACAACCGCCGGAGCCAGCAGGCCCTTGCTCCGCAGCAGCGCAGGGAAATCGCTCGCTGCGCCAGAAGAATTCTGGTCAAACGCCACCGGGGAGCGTTCCATTACTGACCCGTGCGCTGGCGATAGCGCTTGGATTGGTTGGGATCAACCTTGCGCATTTTTTTCAACAGGTCCTTTGTGTCCGGCCGCGAAACATCCGGCGACCGCGGACCTCCACCATCGCCTTGTTTTGGTCCCCACGGAGCCGGCTCTGCCGGTTTTTGGATGCGCTCTGGCATAAAAAAATCTAAGAGCAAATGTTGGAAAGGCAAGCCGGCTTCGCCGCGTTGAATCGTTCAAGGGTTAAACCGTTGAAGCGTTGCGAAGGTAGGGCGCGCAGTCCCCTGCGCGCCGCTTTCGGGCCGTAGAACGGCGCGCACGGGAGTGCACACCCTACCATAAACGATTTAATTGGAGCGTTACATCGTTACAAACGCTGTCCCGTTGTGACGAATCACGAATCAATGGCGAAGTCCGAATGCTGTAGTGTGCGCTGTCCTCACCACATTCGCCGATGTGCCACTGTCGCCTCGTCATCCGCTGTGGACAGCGGACGCTACAGCCCTTTTAACGTTGTAACGAGCGACGAATCACGAGCACGCTTTGCGCGCGTTTGCCAGACGAATATGCCAGTGGCAAGGTTTTGGCCCGGATGAAGCTGACAGCTGTTTTTTGTGCGGCGCTGGTTTCGGCGCTTGGCGCAGCTTTTGCCCAGACGCCTGCGCCGGAGTCCGCAAAACCGGCTGACGCCGCTCAGCTCGAAGCGCTGGCAAAAAAGATCGACGAACAAAACGCCAAGATTGATGCGCTTTCCCAGGAGATCCTGAAGCTGGAGCAACAAGTCGAGCACATTCGACCAGGAATCATGATCGGAGAAAGTACGCCCTCGCCGGGAACCTCCGCCGCTCCGGCCATGTCTTCGTCGCATCCCGCTGCGGCGGGCAACACGCACATCGTTGCACGCGGAGAGACGCTCACCTCCATTGCAAAAATGTACAAAGTGACCGTGGACGAACTGCAACAGGAGAATCACATCGAAGACGGCCGCAAGTTGCAGGCCGGCCAAACAATCGTGATCCCGACGCCGTCGCCTGCCGCTGCCGGCTCCTCGGCGCCAACACCCTGACGCCAGTGCGAATCCGGGCTCGTTGGTAGTCAACCAGCAGCGTGGAGGATGCGACCGATATTGTCTGCCACTGATTTCTTGAACTTCTTCTCAGTCGCCGAAACATCGTCGACCGATGCACACGACAAGGTCTAACCAATCGCTCCAGACAACCGCTCTTTGGCGTTGCGCCTCGATGTCGATCTTGATTAGCGTATCCTCAACTGTAGCGCGGCCTCGCTCCCCGAGCGGTGGCTGAGCTCCGTCTCGTTAGGCCGCATGTCACTCACACACAAAGACGCGCACCCCCGATCCTTAAACGATCCGGTCGTCGAATGGCTCCTCGACTCCGACCCGTCGATGCGCTGGCAGGTCATGCGCGATCTCACCGACGCGCGCACGGCAATCGTGGCGGCCGAGCGGGCGCGGGTCACATCGGAGGGCTGGGGTGCGCTGTTGCTTGATCAACAGCGCCCGGACGGCCAGTGGGGCGACGGCGTCGCCACGCCGTTCTGGTGGTCGAACCTGTACACACTGGTCTTTTTGCGCGACCTCGGGCTTGATCGCACAAGTCCGCGCGTGCGCGCCGCGATCGATCGCGTTCGCGACAACATCACCTGGGGACCCGGATTCGGAGACTCGCCCTTCTTCGAAGGTGAGGTCGAGCCGTGCATCAATGGCCGCGTCGTCGCGCTCGGCGCCTATTTCGGTGAGCGCAGCGATCGACTCGTCGATCGTTTGCTGAGCGAACAGCTCGGGGACGGCGGCTGGAATTGTGAGGCGGAGCGCGGCTCGGTCCGCTCGTCCTTCCACACGACGATCTGCGTGCTTGAAGGACTGGTCGCGTTCGAGCAGACGTTCGGCGCCACGCCGTCGGTAACCGACGCGCGGAAGCACGCGCACGAGTATCTCCTCGATCGTCGTCTGCTCCGACGGTTGTCGACTGGCGAGGTGATCAAAGACCGCAAGGCGGATCAACCCTGGATGCAGTTCGCGTTTCCCCCGCTCTGGCACTACGACGTGCTCCGCGCCCTCGATTACCTGCGCCGCGGCCCGCGTGCCGCCCGATGCGCGAGTCGTGGAGGCCGTCGCGATCGTGCGCGAGCGCCGCCAGGACGACGGGCGCTGGCTGCTCGACGTGCGACACAAGAACACCGTCCACGAGGAATTGGCCGGCCCGGTCGGCGCGCCGAATCGTTGGATCACGTTGCGCGCGCTCCGGGTGCTGGATTGGTATGCACGTCGAGACCAAACGAGCGATGAGCGCGCGAAGTGTCTCGTTAGGCCGACAGCGGAAATGCGATGAAACGCACATGGACGATCATCGGCGTAAGTGATGTTCCGGGTAGCTTCAAATGGTACCAGTCGCTCTTTGGCCAGCCCGAGACGCCTCCGGGCCATGACTACTTTGGTCAGATCCTGGATACGGATGGAACCGTCTTGCTCTGCCTCCACCAGTGGGGCGCGCACGAGCATCCATTCTTGATGAGGCCAGACGAGGCGCCACCTGGCAACGGGCTGCTCTTGTTCTTTCGCGTCGACGATTTCGACATGGCACTCAAGAGAGCACGCGCTCTCGTCACCCGGCTCGAAGAGGACCCGCACGTGAACCCGAACACTCAAACAATGGAGTTCTCACTCCGGGATCCGGACGGATACTACGTCACAATTAGTGCGCTCTCTGCGCCCCGGCCCGCGAGAAGACGGCCTAACAAGCGCTTGCAGGCGACGAAGACGCGCGGCCGAATCAACAAGTCACGGGAGCGACGTCCGCGCCTTCGCGGCTGAAGCGCTAATCGTTAGATCGACAGTTGCTCTTCAGTCTCTGGGATTTGTGGGGCTCCGATAGCTCTCTCTGGCTCCGTCTCCCGCAATGGCGAGGCCTCGAGCAAACTTTGCCGGCACAGCTGTGCGTATTTTCCCGCCAGCCCGACCAATTCATCGTGCGTGCCGCTCTCGATAATGCGGCCGTGATCCAACACCAGAATTTGGTCCGCGTGCACAATTGTCGAAAGCCGATGGGCAATCACAATCGATGTCCGGTTCGCCATCAGGCGCTCCAACGCTTCCTGAATCAGTCGTTCCGTCGCGGTGTCCACGCTTGCAGTCGCTTCATCAAGAATCAAAATCGGCGGGTCCTTCAAGAGCGCCCGCGCAATCGAGAGCCGCTGTTTTTCGCCCACGCTCAATTTCACGCCGCGCTCGCCCACGACGCTTTCTAATCCGTCCGGCAAACGCTCGATAAATTGTCGCGCGTTCGCCGCATCCACCGCACGCCATAGTTCCGCGTCGGTTGCGTCAGGTTTGCCCATCAAAAGATTTTCCCGAATCGAACCGTTGAACAGGAAACTTTCCTGTGTGACTACGCCGATCGCTTCGCGCAGCGCGCGCAACTCGTAATCGCGAGTCGGTTTGCCATCGACATAAATCTGGCCGCTGGTGAATTCGTAAAAACGCACAAGCAGATTCACCAGTGTCGATTTCCCCGCGCCAGTCGAACCGACCAGCGCAATCGTCGCGCCTGGCGGCGCATGAAACGAAACGTGCCTCAGCGCGGGCAATCCTTCCGCATAACTGAAGCTCACGTCTTCATAGCGAATATCGCCCAGGATGCGCTTATTTGGAGTGCGCAGACATGTCTGCGCTTTTAAAGCGGCGACATGTCGCCGCACTCCAAACCCTGGCTCGGCCGGTTCATCCAAAATTTCAAAAACGCGTTCGCCCGCAGCGCGCCCGGCTTGCACAAGTTGGTTGAGTTGATGCAGCCGGCTGACCGGATCGTAGAGAAACGCCGTCAACATCAGGAACGCAACCAGATCGCCGATCTGGATCGTGCCCGTCAACGCGGCATACCCGCCAAACCCGAGGATGAGCAGTGCGCCGATTGCTTCACACATCGACATCGACGGCGAGTAGATGGCCCATACCCGCATCACCACCAGCGTGGCGCGCCGCAGTTGGTCGCTTGCACGATTGAAGCGCGCGTGCTCTTCTCGCTCGCGCACGAAACTTTTGATCTGGCGAACCCCGGCCAGATTATCGTGCAACAGGGCGTTGATGGCCGATGAGGCGCGCCGCTGCAATCGATAACGCCGATGCGCGGTAAGCGTGTAGGCCAGCGCGCCACCGATGAGCAACGGAAACGGCACCAATGCAAGGATTGCCAGCTTCGCATTCCAATAAAACATCACGGCCAGCACGATCACGATTTGCAATACCGCAACGACGCCCTGCTCGATTCCATCGATCAGCACGCGCTCGACCGAGTTCACGTCCTCGATCACCCGCGTCATCAAATCGCCCGTGGCCCGATTGTCGAACCAGCGCAACGGCAGCAGTTGGATATGCGAATACAAATCGCTTCGCAGATCGAAAATAACTTTTTGCTCGAACGTGTTGTTGAGAATGATCCGCAGCGAATTGAAAACGTGCTGGAGCAGAAATGCCACTGCGGCCAGCAAAATAAGCGGCATCAATTTGTCCGGCCTCTGTGCGCGCACCACGTCGTTGATGATCCATTTGGTGGCGCTCGGAAAAACGATCACCATCAGCGTAGTCAGGATCGCGCAGCTCAGAGTCCCGGCAGCCATCCACGGATACCGCTTCAAATAAGCAAACACGCGCCAGACCGTTTTCATTGAGGCCAAACGTTACCAGAGGCCCGCGAATCACGCGAATGGCTTTGCCGCGTTAAATCGTTAAACCGTTGAACCGTAAATCCCATCAACGATGTAACGGTTTAACGAGCGACGCTTGCTTTATTCGTGTCCACTTATCCCGCCGTAGCCTTGTGCGTAGGAGGAGCCTCGCGCCGAGGCGGATTCGTGGTTAAGATTCTCCGATGACCAACGAATCGCACCCTTTGTGCGACCAGATTCACATCGAGCAGCTTGAGATTTCCACTCGTATTGGAGTGCCGGAAAAAGAGCGGGCCACTCCGCAACGATTAACCGTGAGCATTTCTTTTTGGCCGTATCGGCAGACGCGCGATCTGGCGGACAAGATCGACCAGACCGTGAACTATTCAGCCGTAGCTGAGGAGACAAAGAGGTTTGTGCGCGATCAATCGGTCAATCTCATCGAAACGTTGGCAGATCGGCTCGCAACGCACTTGTTGAAGAGTTTTCCGATTCAGAAAGTCGCCGTCGAACTGCGGAAGTTTGTCCTAGAGGACGCGAAATACGTCTCTGTAACGGTAACGCGGAGTGCGTCCGTGGGTTGAAAGTCACAGTGACGAAGCACGAATGACGAATGACGAAGCCCGAACAGGACGGAACGCTGCGGTTCACCTTTTTCAGCATTCGAGCTTCGGCATTAATTCGTCATTTGGCATTCGGATTTCGTCATTCTAGTTCATTCGTGTCCATTCGTGGTTAGAACATGCGCAAGGGAAGATTCAACAAGCCCGCGGCGGAGATTGTGCAGCGCTACGGCGAGTCTGTTTCGTTTGATTGGCGGCTTTACCGCTACGATATCGCGGGATCGATCGCGCACGCAGCGGCGCTCGCTGGCGCGGGAATCATAACGGCAGCCGAACGCCGAAAGATTGAGAGCGGATTGCGCGCCATCCAAAAGGAGATCGAGTCCGGTAAATTCAAATGGGACTGCTCGCTCGAGGACGTCCACATGAACATCGAAGCCGCTCTGACAAAGCGAATTGGGCCCGCGGGGGCGAAGCTGCACACCGCGCGCAGCCGGAACGACCAGATTGCGCTCGATCTTCGGCTTTACGTCAAAGCTGAAATCGCGGAAGTCTCAACGCGCTTGCGAGATTTGCAGACCGCCCTACTCGGTCTCGCCCAAAAACATGTCGATGGTGTGATGCCCGGTTACACGCATTTGCAACACGCACAGCCGATTACTTTTTCGCATTACTTGCTGGGACAAATCGAGGCCTTTGAACGGGACAGGAAACGTCTCGATGACTGTCTTGTTCGAACAGACGTTCTTTCGCTTGGGTCCGGTGCGCTGGCGGGATCGACAATCGTTCTGGATCGCGAATTCATCGCGCGCGACCTCGGTTTTTCGCGCGTGAGCCAGAACAGCATCGATGCCGTAAGCGATCGCGATTTCGTGTGCGAATTTCTTTTTTGTCTCGCCATGATCGGGACGCACCTGTCTCGTTTGAGTGAAGACTTGATCATCTGGAGCACGAGCGAATTCGGTTTTCTGGAATTCAGCGACGCATTTTCGACCGGCTCGAGTTTGATGCCGCAGAAGAAAAATCCCGACATCGCCGAGCTGACTCGCGGCAAAACCGGAAGGCTTTACGGAAATTTAATGGCGATATTGACGGTGATGAAAGCGCTTCCGTCATCTTACAACCGAGACCTCCAGGAAGATAAGGAGGCGCTGTTTGATTCCGTCGATACAATTCAAAGCGCACTGGAAGTTTTCGCAGCGGCGCTGCCGGAACTGAAAATCAATCGTGAACGCATGAAGATCGCCACGAGCGACCCGAATCTTTTTGCGACTGATATTGCTGAATATCTGGTGAAAAAAGGAATGCCTTTTCGTGAGGCGCACGAAATCGTTGGCGGGCTCGTTGCCGACTGCGCGGCCAAGGGAATTCCGCTAAATCAAGTGTCGCTTGCCGTTCTGAAAAAACGTTCGTCATCTTTCGATGTGGATGTTGCAGACGTTTTCGATGTTCGCCGTTCGCTTTCGCAGCGGCGGGCCACTGGGTCACCGTCGCCGAAGAACATCGCAGCGCAGATCAGACGCTGGCGCGCCAAGTTGTAGAGGCGCTCGCCGCGGCGAGCGCGTCGGCGTTTGACACAAACGCCGCCACGACGGTTGCCGCTGAGGACGCCGGCCACTACAGTCACCAGCGTGAAACAAACCAGGTGGGCAACCATTTCCAGCGAGCGCCATTTCGCCAACGCGCATCTGGAAGTTGTGACCGATCATGTGCAAACACCTGCGCGCCCCGAACCGCGCGCATGGACAATCGTGCATCGAAAAGCGGCCGTCGTAGTCGCCCCGATGACGCGCGACGGCAAAATCGCCCTGATTCGCCAGGAACGAATCCCGATCCGCCAGGCAATTTGGGAGATGCCATCGGGTCAGATCGACGATCACGTTGCTGACAACGAGAAAATTAAAAACGTAGCTTTGCGCGAAGTTCGAGAAGAAACCGGTTACGAGCTCGCCCAAGACGGTAGGCTTATTCCGTTAGGGCATTATTTCTCCTCGCCCGGATTTACCGATGAGCGTGGCTATTTCTTCCTGGCGCGTCCGGTTCAGCCGTGCGAAGAGGGCCCGGCGAGAGACGAAGGCGAATCGATTCTCGATTGCCGCGAATTTACTGTGGAGGAGATTCGCCGGATGATCGCCGAAAACGAAATTCGCGACGCCAATACGCTAGGCATTTGCGCGACGCTCGCGGCGCGCGGTCTTTTGTCGCTCGCGCCGCGTTGACTCCTCCATCCGATGGCGCTGCGAGATATTTTTAAATTTCGTGATCTGCCGGAGAGCGAAACTTCCAAGCCCTTTCTAGAGCACTTGGAAGACTTGCGATGGACCATTGTGAAAGTGGCGATCACGCTCGGGGTCGCGATGATCGTTTGCTTCGCGTTTCGTGCGGCCCTTGTGCGGATCTTGCAGGCGCCGCTGCGAGATGTTGGTTCGCAAATTGGAACGCTCAAGGCGCTCGGCATCACAGATTCCATCGTGATTTCGTTTCATCTGGCGTTTTACGCCGGCATTGTTCTTTCCTTTCCGCTTCTGCTGTACTTCCTGGCAGAATTTGTTTTGCCTGCGCTCACCACCGTGGAGAAACGCTTTTTATTTCCGGCGATTGGCGTCAGCTTCGCGCTGTTCCTTCTCGGCGTGATGGTTTGTTATTTTTGGTTGCTGCCCAAAACGATCCTCTTTTTCTTTCGTGATACAGAGTCGCTCGGCTGGGCGCCTACCTGGACCGTGCAACAGTATTACTCTTTCGTGACGCGATTCACCATCGGTTTCGGCCTGGCCTTTGAATTGCCGGTGGTGGTACTGGCGCTGGTTCGATTTGGACTGGTGACGTACAAATTCATGGCGCGCACCCGGCCATACGCCGTGGTGCTGATCTTTATCCTGGCGACCATCATCACGCCCACGCCAGACATTTTGACATTGGTCGCACTGGCGCTGCCGATGTGCCTGCTTTACGAAAGCTGCATCTGGATTGCGCGGCTCATGGAACGCCGTCGCCTAAAACAGATCCGCGGATAATCGCGTGCATCATCCGATTAACGAGTTTCTCTTTGGCGCGTTTGCGTTTGTGCTTGGCGCGGCGGTCGGCTCGTTTTTGAACGTCTGTATTTACCGCTGGCCTGTCGATCTTTCGATCAACAAGCCGCGTCGCTCTTTTTGCCCAAACTGCAAGCAGCCGATTCCGTGGCACCAGAATCTGCCGTTGATCAGTTGGATGGTGCTTCGCGGTCGCTGCGCAAATTGCGGCGCCAAAATTTCGTTCCGCTATTTCGCGGTGGAAATCGTTACCGCGCTCCTTTTCCTCGCGATCTGGGAAAGCTTCCCGTGGCAGGTCGCGGTCGCGTACTGGATTTTTGTTTCGCTCCTCATCATAGGAACATTTATCGATTTTGAGCATTTCATTATTCCAGACCGGGTCACAATCGGCGGAACAATCGCGGGCGTCGTTTGCAGTCTGGTTGTGCCAGCCTTGATGGGAACCGATTCGCGGCTCGCAGCCTGTCTTCGCGCTCTGCTCGCGGCTGCTCTCGGTTATGTGATCCTTTTGATCGTCTTGGAAGCGGGCAAAATCGCTTTTGGGAGAAAACGAATCCGATTCGACGCGCCGACGCCGTTCACGTGGGCAAAGCGCGGGGATGACGCCGATTTCGTGGTGGGCACTGAAGAAAGTCTGTGGAGCGACTATTTTGCGCGGGAAAAGGATCGACTGCTGCTCGAGTGCGATGAGGTCAGAATCGACCAGCACACGTATGGAAATGTGACGCTGGATTTCCGCTACGACCGCGTCACAGCCGACGGCCAAGTGCTGATGCTCGACGATGTGACGCATATTTCCGGCATGGCTCGTGAACTGGTGATTCCGCGCGAGGCAATGGGACGCGGTGACTTAAAATTTCTGGCTGCGATCGGCGCATTTCTCGGGTGGCGTTCGGTGTTGTTTAGTCTTTTTGCCGGATCGCTTCTCGGGTCCGTCGTCGGATTGATCACACTCGTCGTGGGGAAACGCGTCTGGTCCGCCAAGCTACCTTTCGGGCCTTATCTCGCTTTTGGCGCAGTTACCTGGATGTTTTTTGGCGAGATTTTTCTGCACTGGTACGGAACGCTGCTGAATCCCTAGTGCGTGAGGAAGCAAAGAGCAGGAGAAAGAGCAAGGTTGGGACTAAAAGTGTGACCAAGCATTCGGGTCTTATCTCGTATTCTTACTCCTATTCCTGTTCTCTTTCCGTTTTTCCGCTACCCCATAACTTGCTGTCTCTTCGAAGACCCGGACGTCGGAATTTGCACGGATCAGTCCAAACAGCATCGACACGATCTTCACCAGCATTGCCTTGCCAGTTTCGATTTCCTCCGTGTCGACGAATCTTTTGGCCACCATTACGTCGAGACATGCCGCTGATTCAAGTGCAGAGCCGCGGGCGTTATCAAAAAATCGGCAGCGATCGGGCGAAGTGAACTTGCCGTTTCCTTCCGCGATGTTCAAGGGAAACCGAGGTCGACGCGCGATCCAGTTGATTGCGAACGGATGCGCTTCCGGGCAGTCCGTCCAAACAAGGGATCGTCCATGTGATGAAACCGAGGGAGGCTTGATAAACTTCCAATTTTTCGTGGTCAAGGGACGTGCGCATGGGGAGGGAGAAGATAAGGAATAGGAATATGAGTAAGATTAAGCATTTATTTTATACCTACCATGCTTCTGTTGGAACCGTTGCCGAAGGCTGCTTTGTTGCTGTTGCGGCGCGGCCACGAAACATCAGTCCCACATTGATGAGCTCACATTTCCACCAACGCAGCAGGCCGCGCCGAATCTGTTTGCGAATTCGAGTGTCCGGGACAAATCCATCATACAGCTCGCGCCAGCCGGCGTTTGTTTTGCCATAGTAACCAGTCGCCCATCGGCGATTCGCCAACGCAACGAGACGTCGGCCATAAAAACGCATCGTGTTCCGAGCCAATCTGCCCCCAATGCCTGTGAAAGGCAGGTTCAGAAATGCACACTCCGGATCGCGATAAGCTGCGCGGACCAAACCGACATAATAACTGCTTACGTCGAGGAGGAGCGCGGCCGACATCAGATCGGCGTCGCCCATGTAGTAGTACTTGTCCTTATAGAGACTTTGGAACCAGGACCGATACGTGATCGGAAATTGTTGGTTGTAATGACGAAGCCGTTCCGTTACATCTTCGCCCGCTAAACTGCGCGCCAATAAATCCGCAACGTAATAGGACGTGTAAGAACAAAAATCGAGACCGGGACTGTAAAGTGGATCGATAAAACCAGCGGCGTCGCCCACTGCGGCCCAGCCATCGCCACAAACTTTCTCGCTGTGATATGGCAACATTGACAAGGCGTGCACATCGCCTTCGATTACGCGTGCCGCCCCAAAAATCTCGCGCCCAACCGGATTGCTAAGGATATGCGTGTGCAATCGCTGGCCTAGACTGGCACCTTCGGCCAGCTTGAAAATGCGACTGTCATAAACAATGCCCGCGCTGACGTCGCCGCCGTGCAATGGAATGATCCAGACCCACCAGCCGCGTCCAAAAAGATGATTCGTGGCCCACTCTCGGGCGGTGCGGCAATCATTAGCGTATTCAGGAAAACGTTCGCGCCATTCATAGCTGTCCCACTCTTTTACGCCAGTGAATCGCGCCCAGACAGCATTGATGGGATGCTCCGTGTTCGGACGGAGATGCCCGAGTTTTCGAGCGAGCATGGTCGCGCGCCCTGTCGCATCGACGACCCAGCGCGCACGGACGCTGCGTTCGCCACCATCGAGGGCGGCGCTGACATTTTGGCCGTTGCCATTATTTAGCTCGAGGTTTGTTACCTTTGCCGGACGCCAGAGCTCGCAACCTGCCTTCACTGCTAGGTCAAGCATGTGCGAGTCGAGTTTTGCCCGATCGACTTGAAAGCCCGGCAAGCGGCTCTGGTAACGTGTGCCGACCTCGACGCAATCATCAAAGCGTTGATCGGGCCGGTTCGAGAACCACAGCCGCAATCCCTGCTTTGCCAGCTGATGATGACCGAGGTAATGGGCGAGACCCAAAATGCGCGTCATGTAGCAACTGCTTACTTCGGTGGTCGATTCCCCAACCTTGCGGTCGAACGCGGCTGTTTTTTCGATGATGAGAACACGCGCTTCGGGTTGTTTACGCTTGAGCATGAGCGCCGTCGCCGCGCCAGAAAACGCGCCGCCAATGATAACGACATCGTGATCGAAGTTCATCGCATCCTAAGAGGATGGACTTTACTGCATTCAAACGCAATTGCCTTCGATTAGCGTTGAAGGTTGAGCGTTCAAGACTGAGCGTTAGGCGAAAATGATCCTCACAAACGCGCGTTTGATTTTTCCCGAGGGAATTCGCGATGGCCTCGAAGTTATCGTGGAAAAAGGAAAGATCGCCGAGATTCGCCCGCCTGCGCCAAGGCCACGGCGGACAGGCGAGCAAACGCACTCGCGTGGGGAAGACGTTATCGACCTTGACGGAAATTATCTCGCGCCTGGTTTTATCGATCTTCACGTTCATGGCGCGCTCGGCCGCGACGCGATGGAAGCGTCAGCGGCAGCGTTTCGCACCATTTGCAATTATCACGCCGGCGGCGGGATGACTTCGCTTTTGCTGACAATAGCCACAGCGCCGATCGACAAACTCGTCGAAGTCCTGGGGGCAGTTCGAGATTGTCGATCTTCCATCAGCGCGATTGCGGGCGTCCATGTGGAAGGCCCATTCATCTCAAAAGCAAAGTGCGGGGCGCAACGCGCGGAATTTATTCAGGACCCCTCCCCGGATGGTGTGCAGCAGTTGCTGGAGTATGCCGATGTGATCAAACGCGTCACGATTGCGCCCGAATTGCCGGGAGCACTCGAGGTGATCGAAACTTTTAACACACACGGAATCAGCGTGAGCGGAGGACATAGCGATGCCTGGGACGAAGACGCGCGCGCGGCATTCGAACGCGGCATGCGCAGCGTAACGCACACATTTAATTGCATGTCGAGTGCGCGTCGTCGCGGCGTCTATCGAGTGGGCGGTCTGATCGAGTTCGCGTTGAGCGAGCCGCAGATCAGTTGCGAACTGATCGCGGACGGCCATCACGTTTCGACCACCTTAATGAAAATGTTGTATCGCGCCAAAGGGCCAGGCGGAATTTGTCTCGTAACCGATGCAACTGCCGGGGCTGGGTTGCCGGATGGGTCTCGATTTTCGCTCTTCGGCAATGATTGCGTTGTGGAAGGCGGCGTCTGTTTGCTCGCTGATCGCTCAGCGCTTGCCGGCAGCGCCTCGCAGATGATCGACCTCGTACGAACGATGGTGCAAAAGGTCGATGTTCCATTGCATGAGGCGGTCGCAATGGCGACGCACAATCCTGCACAAGCAATCGGGCTCGAAACAAAAGGCCGATTGAGAGTGGGAGCTGACGGCGACCTTGTCGTTCTTTCACCGGAGCTGGAAATCCTGCGAACATTCGCTGGCGGCGAACAAATTTGGCCTGAGTAACACCGCGGCTTGAGCCCGATGGGTGCGATTCTATTAGAGTCAGCCGTTTCAACGGCTCGCAGCTCTCGGCAAACCGTTGAAACGGTTCTTCACTCGTTAGGGCTTATTTCACCGAGCTAAAGCCACGGTGTTAATCATCCGTCAAAGCGACATCAGGAATTCCGCGATATCGAGCGCAGCTCGTGGCCGGCTCAGTTTGCTGATGTTGCTAGCCCATTCGCGCCATTGTTTCGCGTCATTGGCGAACGCGCGTTCGATTTGTGCGACGACTTCTCTTGGCGAGAGTGCGATCACGCCGGAATTGCTTTCAACGATCAGGCGAGCGTTGCCTTCCTCCTGACCCGCAACCACGTGATTGATGATCAAGGGACAGCTGGCGGCGATGGTTTCCTGCACGGTCGCGCCACCGGCTTTCCCGATGAGCAAATGGCTTTCGTGCAGCATCCGCGGAAGCTCGTCTGTCCATCCAACAATCTTTGTCGCGTTGCCATTTGTCGCCGCCTCGATTGCCGGCCGGAGTTTATCAGCGTGGCCGATCGTCACCGTAAGATCGACACCAAGCTTTGCGAGCAATCCCACCAGTTCCGGTGCGCCGCGCGTTGCAGCATGGATCATGTGCAAAACGCGGGGCTTCGAATTGTTGGAAGGTAATTGTCGATCGTTGGTGAAATCAGCAAATTTCGGGCTTACGGGAAATCCAAATACCTTGATTTTTTCCGGCGCCACTCCCACTGCTCTCAGGACGGAGGCGCTCTGTTCGTTCGCAACGAGGAAATAATCGGCGGGGCTCCGGTACCACGTAGCGTTGATGGTGATCGAGTCCGTGACGACCGCCACACATTTGCAGGATCTCTCGGGTCCCAAAATCTCCTGAAGCACATTCGCGTAGCCCGGGAAGGAGCAAACGACAATATCCGGGCGAAAATGGGCGAGCAGCGGAGCAAAATGACTCTTAAGTCGAGTGAATCGCCGAAATTCTGCGTCGTAATCTGTCTTTCGATCGAGCCAGCGATAAACGATTCCCCACGCGCGCGGCGCAGAATTCACCAAGGCAAGATAACTTCGACGCACCACCTTATTGACCAGTCCATAGGCTTCGGCAAACAGATCCCGCAATTCCACGTCGGCCCGGTTCGGCGCGACGCGGGCCAGCCCGTCGCGCACTCCTCTGGCGGCGCTATTGTGACCCTCTCCGAAGCCGGCGGTGAGAATCAGGATTCTTTTCTTCATCGATCGTTAGCCGACCTGAATAAGCCTGTCATGTTGAGCGAAGCGAAACATCCAGCACCAGTTCTTTGGCAAAATTTATCCGAACATCGTTGTGGGAAACTGGTGCTGGATTCTTCGCTCCGCTCAGAATGACATCTCTGATGGCTAGTTACTCGCGAAGGTCCCGCGACTGCGGGAGACTTTAATGGATATTTGCGTGGGGCAAAGTAAACTCTGCCGGCGATGAAATATCTCGGATTCATCTGGCGCGTTCTGCGCCGGCTGGTTTGGGAAACGGCAACCGATAACACCACCGGCCTGGCTGCGCAGATGGCATATCTGCTTCTGTTCGCGCTAGCGCCCGGCTCGCTTTTTCTCTGGCATCTGCTGGGTCTTTTCGGCACCGATCCGACCAAACTGCACCGAATGTTTCTCTTCTTGAAAAGCTTCATGCCGCCGGATCCGAAAGTGCACGACATTCTGGATTCTGCGATGGCCAATGTGGTGGTGACAGGTTCGAGCGGTTTGCTCGCGAATGCAGGCATCGTTCTCGGAATCTATTTCGGGACCGTCTTTTTCGCGACGATTTCACGGGCCCTGAGTCATACGTATGGAATGCGGGAAGATCCCCATTGGTGGTCGAAATATATCATCTCATTTTTCATGCTCTTCTGGTTTGGGATCATCATTGTGTTTTGCTTCAACGCGATTGTCTTCGGTGAAAAGCTGGCTGGTATTGCAGAGGTAAATTTTCAACTTGCGTTCCCGCTGCAGGCGTGGATCGCAACGTTAAGCGTGCCATTCACTGCTGTGGCCCTGGTCGTTCTCGCGCTGGCGCTTTATCTCCTGACCCCGGAAAATTATTCGACCGTCCGCCAGGCGTTGCCGGGCGCGATTTTCTTTGCAGTCGGCTGGATCGTCGCGACAAAACTTTTTCAGTTCTATGTGGGAAGATATGATCGCTACAACCCCACATATCTCGCCCTGGCATCCATCGTCGTGTTGCTCACCTGGATGTATCTGACTTGTCTGTTGCTGTTATTGGGAGGCAAATTGAACGCCGTTCTTCGCCGCGAACGTGAGAGAATGCGCAGGGCTGCGCCCCTCGCTCCAACGCCCGCGGCGCGCGCCGCGTGACTTCGCTCGAGACTTAATCATTCGGATTTGTTTCGTCCTTCGACATTCGTGCTTCGGATTTCCTTCGCTTGATCGCGTCGCGCGCTCTGTTACTCTTCGTCGCAGTGGTGCGTTTTCGCATTTGGGCTGCACTCGCCGTTGGCGCAATCGTCGCAGGTCTCCTTTGCGCACAAGTCAATGAAGAGCAGGAAAGCCGCGGCGGTCAACCCGAGCCAGCCGAGACACACGCCGCGTCCTCTCCGAAACCAAAAAAATCTCCGAGTCCAGCGGCTAAAAGAGCAACGAGTAAATCAACGAAGAAGCATCGAGCGTCTGCGACGCCCGACGAAACGGCCACCGCCATTCCAAAAGCAAAATTAGCAAGCGAAAAGGAGAAAACCCCAAATCCGACGCCGCGCGAGACGCCTGAACCCAGTGCTTCACCGAAATCAAAGCGGCACCACACGCCCACCCCCAAGCCTAAATCGGCGAAAAAGAAATCCCGCGAGAAAGAAACGGCGCGCAAAACGAGGAAAACAAGCAAACTGGCGCGGAAAGAAGAGGAAACACCAAAGCCACCAAAAACGCCAACGCCCCGCGCAGAAGAAGAGCGCGCCGTTGCGTCGGAAAGTCCAAATCCACCGCCGCCACGGGCAGTTGCTGTGCCAACGCCTGCGCCCTCGCCGCAGCCAAAGGTTCCCCGTGCTGTTTCAGCCGGCGAGCGGGCCCAGGTTCTGGTCGAAAAGTCCGGTATCGAGGAAGACCAGGGCTTCGAGCCTCCGCCATCGGCGCCGCCGCGCAGATTCGGTTTCTGGCCCTGGAGTCGTCAAACCAACTACCACTATCTTACAAGATCAGTCATCGAAGCCATCCGACGCGCGCCAGTGAAACGGCGCCGCTGGCAATTCATTGTCGTGCACAACAGCGGAACGCGGCAGGGCAACGCACGCGTTTTCGATTATTATCATCGGCATGTCCGCCGGATGCAGAACGGTCTTGCCTACCACTTCGTGATCGGCAACGGAACTTCCACAGGCAACGGCCAGATCGAAGTGGGCGATCGCTGGCGGCGCCAGATCAATGGCGGCCATGTGCACAGCGATTATTTGAACAACATTTCGCTCGGCATTTGTCTGGTAGGCGATTTTAATCGCGACCAGCCAACGCGCGCACAACTCGACGCGTGCGAAGAACTCATCCGTTACCTGCGCGACCGTTGTGGCAAGACCGAGAGAGGCGCCATTCCTGTGAAGCCACATCGTGAAATGAATCCACCGCGCTGGCCTACCGATTGCCCCGGAGACGTCTTTCCTTATTCGTGGTTCCGCAGGTTTTAGCAGGGCGCGTACGGCCCTACTGCAGATGGATTTTCACAAAGAGGGCCGGTTGCCCTTGAGCGTGCGATTCCCTAAAAAGATCACGAACGTTTATGCAAAGAAGGATTGTCCGCTCGTGCGCGTTGTTGTTTGTAATCATGCTGTGCCTCGCGCCGGGCGCGTTTTCGGGCGCGGCACAGGAACCTGCGCAGACGCAGCAGGGAGTGATCACGACGTTCGCGCCGATCGTCGAGAAGGTGGCGCCGAGCGTGGTTACGGTGTTTACCACGCAGACGGTATCGCGCGGGCTGACATCATTTCCGTTTTCCGATGACACGTTGCGTCAATTTTTCGGCGGACAATCTCCGCAGAGACAGGGCAAACAGACGCTACAAGGGCTCGGGTCGGGCGTGATTATCAGCCCGGATGGATACATTCTCACGGCCAACCACGTCGTTTCAGGCGCCGATGAAATCATGGTGGGGCTAGGCACGGATCTCCGCAAATACAAGGCCAAGAAAGTCGGTACCGATCCGGGCACGGACGTGGCGTTGCTGAAAATCGACGAGAAAAATCTGCCGGCGATCACGTTTGCCAACAGCGACAAAGCGCGCGCGGGCGACATTGTGCTCGCGATCGGCAATCCATTCGGCCTGCGGCAAACGGTCACCATGGGAATCATCAGCGCCGTCGGGCGCGGAGGCATTGGCATCGTCGATTACGAAAATTTCATCCAGACAGATGCGGCCATTAACATGGGCAACTCCGGCGGCGCGCTGGTCGATACTGAGGGCCGGTTGTTAGGCATTAACACGGCGATTTTCAGCCGTAGCGGTGGAAACCAGGGCGTCGGCTTTGCGATTCCCGCGAATCTCGCGCGTGAAGTGATGCAGAGCTTGCGCGAAAAAGGCCGCGTCGTGCGCGGCTACATCGGCGCGTCGGTGCAAACGCTCACGCCGGAGCTGGCTGAGGCGATGAAGCTCAAAGGGCAACCGACGGGCGCGCTCGTGGGCGAGGTCACTCCCAAAAGCCCTTCGGAGAAAGCTGGGATGAAAACCGGTGATGTGATTACTTTCGTGAACGGAAAAAAAATCAGTGACTCGCGCGAGGTGCGCTTGATGATTGGGTCAATGGCGCCCGGGACAAAGGTACAGATCGAGGTTAATCGCGAAGGCCAGAGCAAAAACATCAATGTCGAGCTTGCTGAAATGCCTGCGGGTGAAGCGGAGGAGGGGGCCGAGACGACTCCTGAAGAAAGCGCTCAACCTGAAAAGGCCACCGTGTTCGGCGGTGTCGCGGTCGCCGATGTCACCGATGACATCCGCAACGCGCTCAATCTTTCAAAGGATATTAAAGGTGCCGTGATTGCGGAAATTGACGCCGATTCGCCTGCCGCAAAGGCTGGTCTGCGCGAAGGCGACGTGATCCAGGAAGTGAACAAGCAGCCTGTCAGAAATGCGAAGGACCTGGTGGCGATCAGCAAAAAATTGAAGCCTAACGAAAAGATTCTGATACGCGTCTGGAGCCAGGGGCGCAGCGGCTTCGTCGCGCTCGAACCGAAGTAACGTCCTCCATCCTGCTGTAGTGTCCGCTGTCCCCAGCGGACATGTCATCCCGCGTTGCGCTGAGGAAAGCGCACTCTACAGCATCCTTAAATATCGAGAATCACCGTTGCCTTCCAGCCGCCGTCCTCTTTCTCGACGGAGAAATCGTGAAGCGTGACCGCCTTCACGTCGGCGCGCTGACGATGCCGCGTCGCGTCCAGCGGTTCACCGGCAGCCTCCGCTTCTAAAAAATATTTCTTATCCTTCTCGTCGATCCGAACGTTGCGGACTCGCAGCAGGAGGCGCTCGGCGTCTTTGAAGTAGATAAACTCCTGCAAAAAATCGAAGAGCAACATATCAACCTTGTCGTTCGACAGTTCGATGTGTCGCGTTTCGCGTGGCTCAATGGCGTCGAGATTCTCGATCATTACGTTCATCGTCGCGTCCGCAGCATCGCTGAACAATTCTGGCAGATCGCGTCCAGTGGCTTCAAATGCGATGTCGGCGGTACCGATTTCTTCTAGAAAGTGGTAAGGCATGGGAAGAATGACGAATGAACTAATGACGAATGACGCGTGGCGGCGCGCACGGAGTGACGCGTCCTACCAACGAAAGGCGAACGTACTCGGGGCGGTAGCGGTAGGGCGGGCAGTCCTCTGCACGCCATCTCGTTTCATTCGCCATTCGTCATTCCTTCGTCATTGTTTAACCGCACATTGGTCCAGCTCGCGAAGGACTGACTTCTTTTCCGCAGCGATTTTTTTTCCGATAAAAACCAGGTCGGTCCGATCGGATTCAAACGGATCCAACTCCCAGCGGCCGGCGACGAAATTGAACAACTGCGCCCCATCGGCGAAGCGGATGAAACCTTTCGCTCGAATCACACTCGCAGGGAGGCTGTCTGCGAAACGTTCGAAACAATCTCGGGAGAAAATTTTGTCGGAGCTGAACGTGAACGATTCGAATTCAAGCTGATGCCGATGCTCCGGACGTGCGATTTTTTTCTCGCGCCCAATGCCGAACAACAGTTCCGAATCCACTCGGCAGTGCTCGGTTCGAAGAATCGCCACGGTCGGATTAATTTCGCGCAGCTTCGTTTCAAGCGGCTCGATCTGCGTTGCCTGAATAAGATCGATCTTGTTCAACAGCAAAATGTCCGCGCCCTCGATTTGGAGGCGTGTGGTGTGACCGAGCTCGGGGAAACGAACAAGCATATCGGCGTCGATGACTGAGACGACGCCGTCAAGCCGGCATCGCGGCAGCGCCTCCTGAATGTTGAATACGAGCGCTTCCGGCTCGGCGAGACCAGTGGTCTCGACGATGATCATCTCAGGCGCGACTTTCTCGATGATCTCGTTGACCGCTGCTTCAAACTCGCCGAGCAACGAACAGCAAACGCATCCGCCGCCCAGTTCGGCGATGCGCACATTTTTGCCTTCGATCACCTTCGCGTCGATCGCGAGTTCGCCGAATTCGTTCATCACGATCGCAATCTTCGCCGGGCACGTGGCCAGAATGTATCGGAGCAACGTGGTTTTACCGCTGCCCAGCGGGCCGGTGATCAACGTAATTGGTGTGCGCGCGGTCATGGCTGAGCGTGATCAGTGATTGGTGATCCGTGAACGGAAACTGATTACCGATCACTGTTCACTGATCACTACTCAAGGTTCATCCTTTCACATTTCCAATAGGCGTAAATCGCGCGACTGACTTGCTGATTCCCGCCAGCTCAGTCGCCGCGATCACTTCATCTATGTCTTTGTAAGCCGGGCCTGCTTCCTCGGCGAGACCTGCCCATGAGGTGCTGCGAACGTAAATCCCGCGCGCTTCGAGGTCGCGCTGGAGTTGTTTGCCATGCCATAGTTTGCGCGCTTTGGTGCGGCTCATGGTGCGGCCGCTTCCATGCGCTGTGCTAAAGAAAGTGTCTGCGCCCGACGCTGTGCCCACGAGCAAATACGAGCCGGTCTCCATGCTCCCGCCAATGATCACCGGCTGGCCAATTTCGCGGTACCGCGCGGCCACTTCGTCGTGTCCCGGGCCGAAGGCGCGCGTCGCCCCTTTGCGGTGCACAAGCAATTTCTTTTCCTTTCCGTCTACGACATGCCGCTCCAATTTCGCGGTATTGTGCGAGACATCGTACACCATTCGCATCTCCAAGTCTTCAGCGCTGCGGCCGAACACTTCGGAGAAAACCTCGCGAATGCGATGAAGAATTACCTGCCGATTTGCAAACGACATGTTCAGCCCGCATTTCATAGCAGCGAAATAATCGCGGCCTTCCGGTGAATCGAGCGGCGCGCACGCCAGCTCGCGATCCAAAATCTTGATGCCGTATTTCGGTTCCATCACTTTCAAGAACGTCTGGAGATAATCCGTGGCGACCTGGTGTCCGAAACCGCGGCTGCCGCAGTGGAACATCACCACGATCTGGTTCGGAATCGTGATCCCAAATTTTGCCGCGAGCTCCTTATCGCGCACGTCCTCTGGCCGCGCGACCTGCACTTCGAGATAATGATTGCCGCTGCCGAGCGTGCCGACCTGGTTGTAGCCGCGGTCGATGGCGCGTTCACTGATTTTCGAGGCATCGGCGCCGGAGATGCAACCGTTCTCCTCGGTCAGTTTGAGGTCTTCATTCCAGCCGAAATCGTGTTCGATGCACCAGCGCGCGCCTTGTTCGACGAGGTCGCGAAAATCGCTGCGCGATAATTTCAGGAATCCGTGACTGCCGACACCCGCCGGCACACGTTGAAACAGAAGATCGACAATTTCTTTCAAATGCGGCCTCACGTCGTCCAGCGTGAGATTTGTGGTGAGCAGGCGCATGCCGCAGTTAATGTCGAACCCGATGCCCCCGGGCGAGATGACGCCGCCTTCGCGCACGTCCATTGCCGCGACGCCGCCGATGGGGAACCCGTACCCGCTGTGGCCATCTGGCATGCAGAGCGCATAACGGGTAATGCCGGGCAACGTCGCGACGTTGCCAATCTGCTGGTAAACGACTTCCTCCATTTCGCGCACGAGTTTTTCCGTCGCGATGATCCGGGCCGGCACGCGCATGCCTTGCTTGTAAGTCGCAGGCAATTCCCAAACCGTATCTGAAATTTTTTGCAGGTTATCGATGATCGCCATGACAATTCCTGCTCTTACTCTTTCTCATGCTCGCGCTCTTGCTCAAATGGCGATTTTCGAGAACGAGAGCACCGCAGGCGCGGCATGTTTATAGCTGGCCCGCCCAAACAAAAAATTCCAAGAGACCGCCGCTGCTCGGAATTCACGCAGCGCGTGCTCGCAGTTTCGCTCCAGCTTTGAGAAACGAATCGACCCACAAGAAGACATTTTCATCACGCACCACGCGGCGCATGCGCTTCATTCGCGCTCTGCGCTCGGCCTGGCTCATCTGAAATGCTTTCAAAAGCGTGTCGGCCAGTTGCTCGACATCGTAAGGATTGACCAGCAGCGCATCCGGTTTGAGTTGCTCAGCGGCGCCGGCGAACTGGCTGAGGATGAGCACGCCATCTTCCTCGATGCGACACGCGCAATATTCCTTGGCTACCAGATTCATTCCGTCTTTGAGCGGCGTGACGAAGGCGATGTCGCACCCGCGATAATGCGCGAGAAGATCGTCGCGATCGAGGCACCGAAAGTGATATTGCACCGGCAACCACGTGCTGGTGGAGAAACGGCCGTTGATATCGCCAACCAGCCGATCGATGCGTTGCTTGAACTCGTGATATCTGGGAATCTCCACCCGGCTCGGCACGACGACTTGTATCAGGACGACGCGGCCGCGTAGTTCCGGATGACGTTCCAGAGCGGTGCGGAATGCGCGCAACCGTTCGGGAATTCCTTTGCTGTAATCAAGTCGGTCGGAACCAAGGATCAACTGACAACCAGGGAAAGTGACGCGTAGCCGCTGCGCTCTTTGCTCGACCGCATCGGATTTTGCACCATTTTCAAATGAGCCAAAGTCGATCCCGATTGGGAAATGCCCGACGCGAATTTCGCGTTTTTCAAAGCGGATCAATTGCAGCTGCCTGCGAGGAAGAATTTTTGCTTCCGTCATCACGCGGCGCACGCACTGGAGAAAATTGCGCAGGTCGCGCCGGGTCTGGAACCCAAGCAGATCGAACTGGAGCAACGCGCGCAATAGCCGCTGTTGTTGCGGCAGCTTCGCAAAAATGTCGTACGGCGGAAACGGGATGTGGAGGAAAAACGTCAGTGCCGATAGCTTTCGGTCCACGCTCTGCTCGCGCAATGCCTGGGCGACATACATCAAGTGATAGTCGTGCACCCAGATGAAATCGTTGGGCTGTGAACACCGCGCGATCGCATCCGCATAACGCACATTCACTTGCTTATAAGTCTGCCAGTATGCCGGCTCGAAGTTGCAGAAATTGTGTAGATCGTGAAAAAGCGGCCAGATCACTTCGTTAGAATAGCCGTAGTAAAACTCGTCGCGCTCGGTTTCGCTCAGCGCCACGGGGACAATCTTGTAACCGGCGTTGCGCGTTGCTTGGGCAAACGGTTCCTCTGGAATTTCACCTGCAATTCCCGGCCAGCCAATCCAGGTTCCGCCGCGCTCTCGCAGCACCGGCTCAACAGCAGAAACGAGTCCGCCTGTAGCCGGTGTCACGGTCCAGAGATCTTCGCCAGCCGAATCGAGCGCGAATGGCAATCGGTTGGAAACGACGATCAGGCGATTCATTACTATTAAATTTTTTAGCTCATTTCGTTGAATCGTTGAAGCGTTAAAAGCGTTGAAGCGTTAAGCTGGTAAATTGAAATGATTCCATCGGCGCTCGAGCACGTTCAGGCGATCGCTGGACGCAGCGGTAAGGTAGCTGTCTTCTTAGACTACGACGGCACGCTAACGCCGATCGTGAGCCAGCCGGAGGACGCGTGGCTGTCCGATTCGATGCGACAGACACTGCGAACGCTTGCCGTGCAAGCGCTGGTTGCCATTCTTAGCGGTCGCGACCTCGATGACGTTCGGCGACGCGTGAACGTCGACGGCATCGTTTACGCCGGCAGTCACGGATTCGATATCGCCGGGCCGCGGGGATTGCGCAGGCAAGTGGCGAAAGAGTTTTTACCCAACCTCGACGTCGCAGAAAAGGAGCTACACGAAGCGCTCGACGGAATTCCAGGTGCTCGCGTGGAGCGAAAACATTTTTCCGTCGCGGCGCATTATCGAAATGTGAAGGAAAACGAGGCGTCAAAACTGGAGCGAGCGGTAGGCGAAGTGGCTGCGCGACATCGCGAACTGCGCAGGCTTGAAGGTAAAAAAGTTTACGAACTGCTGCCCAACATCGAGTGGGACAAAGGCAAAGCCGTGCTCTGGCTGTTGGAAACACTTGGCTTGGAGTCCCGCTCAGGCGGGATTCTCCCAATTTACATCGGCGATGATAGCACTGACGAAGACGCTTTCCGCGCGCTCGAGCAACGCGGCATCGGTATTCTTGTAAGCGAGCAATCGCCGCCTACCGCAGCGAGATATTCATTGAAAGACCCCGCGGAAGTCGAGCGCTTCCTCCGCATGCTTGCCGCAACCGACGACCGCGCGTGCCCGAAAGGATAGGGCGCGTCACAGCTTGTCCTGAGCGAAGTCGAATTGGTGCGCGCCGATCTTCCTGAATTCGAATGGGCGTGCAGAGCACTGCCGCCCTACCGATCCCCGTACCTTCGCGGCAAACGCTTCAACGCTGTCAACGCCGCGAAGCTGTCCGGTTATCCGTGTCATCCGTGGTTCAAAAAATTCGTAAGAAAAAGTTAAGAATAAGGATTGACATTTCCTGGTGTTTCAAACTAAAAGGAGTGTCCCATGCAAAAATGTAATTTTGCAACTCAAGGGACAATCCCTCAGCGAGGACACTACAATGAAAAAACAAATTAACCCTTCCATTAAGGCGCACCTTCTTTGGAGCGCGCTCATTCTGCTTTCACTTCTTGCCATCTGCGCGATTCCATTCGCGCTGGCGCAACGACAGGCTGCCAAGCAAAGCGTGGCCACGCCTGCGACTAAGGCAGAAGCAGCCGCGAACGTGAACCCCGCGCAGAAGGCGCCGCCGTCGACCGGAGCGATCGGCGCAAATTCCGCCCAGGCGCAGCCGAAGATTTCCAACGAAGCCACTAGCGGCGCTAGCGGCGTTCAGGCGATCGGGATTCCGCCAGCGCCGAAATTTCCGCAGGTCGTCCTCTACGATCAGTACGATAACGACCTCAACAACGGCATCGTTTCCGCCAACCGCACCGATAATACCACATTGTCAGCCGAGGCCGCCGATAACTTCGTAATTCCCGGCGGCGCCACGTGGACCGTCACAGAAGTGGACATACGTTCCCCTGCTGGCTTTACTGCGCCTACTTCTTTTGCTGTCACCTTCTACCTCGACAATGGATCCGGATTTCCCGGCACACAGGTTTACACGGCCAACGGCCTGGCCGTGGTGGGTAATCCCGACTACATTATCACACTAACTGTTCCGGCGGTTCTTGCTTCCGGAACTTACTGGGTATCGGCGGTGGGGACCATCAGTGGCGTCAACTGGTTTTGGGAGGGGCGCAGCGTTACCAGCAATACCTTCTCCACAGCCTGGCGCAACCCCGGTGGTGGGTACGGCACACCCTGCACCGATTGGGGACGTTTGACGACCTGTATCGGCATCAACTGGCCTGACCAAATGTTCCGGCTCATCGGGACGATAGTCGGTGCCACGCCTACGCCTACAACGACGCCGACACCGACGCCGACGCCGACGGGGACCCCTTGCAGTAGTAGCCAATATACGATCACTCAGATCGGCGGCAGCATCGTGCCCGGGACTGTGGACACCGGCAACCATTGCGACGATTGCACCACCACAGTGGCACTGCCCTTCCCTTACACGCTGTATGACCAGACGTTTACCGCAATAAATGTGGACTCCAACGGTGCTGACCAGTTCGTCAGCAATATCTCGATCTTCAGCAACACCTGCCTGCCTAACGCAAGCTTCAGCTACACCATTTTCCCGTACTGGGACGACCTGTACAACGTAAACAGCGGCTTTGGGATATTCACCTCCATTAGCGGTACTGCTCCCAACCGCATCTTTAACATCGAGCACCGCAGCCAATACTTCCCAGGGAGCGGCACTGCCAACTTCGAATTGAGGTTGTATGAGGGGCAGACACGCTTCGACATCATCTACGGCACGCTGACCAATGGCAACACATCGGCTACGGCCGGCGTGCAGAAGGTTACCGACTTTACCCAGTACTTCTGCAACGGCTCGGGCGGTGCGGCCACTGGCGGGCAAAGCTACACGCTGGCACCATGCGCAACGCCGACGCCTACACCCACGGCTGGTACGCCTACTCCAACACCTACCTGCACACCAACCGGCGGCAAGATCTATAACATCTCCGGCTTTGGCGCCGCGGGCCAGACCAACACAACCAGGATTTACGACATTGCTACTAACACCTGGACTACGGGCGCGCCGATACCCGAGGCGAACGGGTTATCCGATCATGCCACTGCGTATTCGAATGGGATCATCTATATCGCCGGCGGTTACAACGGGTCGGGACCGATAAACACGGTCCGCGCCTATAACATCGCCAGCAACAGTTGGTCCACGCTCGCGCCGTTGCCGCAAGCACTGTACCTGCCCGGGTTCGGGATCATCAACGGAAAGCTATATGTTGCCGCTGGTAACAATGGCTCGACCGAACTGAACACGCTGTACATCTACGATATCGGGACCAACACTTGGAGCACCGGGCCGGTCGTGCCCACGGCAGTAACAGCGCCTGGCAGCGCGGTGTATCAGGGGAAACTCTACCTCTTCGGGGGCGGGTTCCCGACCACGCAGACCATCACGCAAATTTACGACCCGGTTGCCAACAGTTGGAGCAGTGGGCCGAACATGAACGTGAACCGGCTATGGTTCTACGGAGGAGCGATTGATAACACCAGCATCGTCGCCCCCGGCGGCGACCAGAGTCCGGGTATTCCGATCAATGACAACGAACAGTTGACTGCCAGCTGGGCGATAAAGGCCCCGCTGCCGTTTGCCTCCCGCGGACCGTTTGCGGTCAGCGATGGCACCTTTGTGTATATTGGTGGCGGCTACGATGGCAGCACCGTCCACACAGATACGCTGCGTTACGATCCAGTAGCAAACAGCTACACGCCACTGGCGCCTTCTGGCGACGGCCACTTCCTGTCGCAAGCGGTGTTCGTTCCCGGCGTTCCATGCGGCACGCCGACGGCTACACCAACAGCGTCCCCGACGGCGACTCACACCCCGACACCAACTGCGACGCCAACGGCAACACCAACAGTTCCTGCTACGGCGACGCCTACAGCCGCGGGTACAGCGACGCCGACGCCCACCTGCACGCCAGGCACACCCGGGCCTTGGACCATCGTCGCCAATTACCCGGGAGGGACCCTCGAAAGCGCCGCCGTTTCCACGAACGGCACTTATGCCTATGTCGCGGGTGGTTTTGTGAACGGCGCTGCATCCAACCTGCTTTACCGCTATGACCCTGTAGCTAACACCTGGACCCAATTGGCGAACATGCCAGAAACCGTATACGACGCGCGGGGAACTTACGCCGCCAACGTCAACAAGGTTTATGTGTTCGGTGGCTACGACAATGGCGTCCTGAGCACAACCTACATCTACGATGTTGCTTCGAACACTTGGACCACCGGCGCGGCCATGCCTGCGGCCCGGATCTGGGCCGAAGCAGCCTACTACTCTGGCAACGGCAAGATTTATGTCATCGGTGGGCTTGATTCCACCTTCGTCGAACAGATGCAGACCTGGGAGTACGACCCTGTGGCCAATACCTGGAACACCAGCCGGGCCAATGCCCCGGTGGGTGAAGGCTCATCCAGCGTCGCCATCTCCGGTCAGTTCCTCTACCTAATGGGCGGCTACGGTGGCGGGGTCGGCTCAACTAATCATTACCGTTACGACATCCTGGGCAACACCTGGACGGCGCTGACTCCTCTGCCGGTTCCCAACCGTATGGCTGCCCCGGCCAACATAGACGGCAAGAACTACCTGATCGGTGGCGGCACCCCGTCCCTGGGGGCTCGCAACAATGCGAAGCTAGGAACGCATGCTTCACCGGGCGGCTCGGCGGCTCCCGATGCTTACACCTCCACCTACATCTATGATATAGCCTCTAATACCTGGACGACAGGGCCGAATACGAATGTACCGCATTCCTGGACGAATGGCACAGCGGTCGGGAATCGTCTCCTTGTGGTAGCCGGATTTAACGGCGGCAGCGGCGACACAAACACGGTAGAGATGAGTGTGGTCCCACTGCCGTGCGGGGCTACGCCAACACCGACAGCGACCGCAACGCCTACAGTCGCGGGTACGGCAACAGCTACGCCAACTTGCCAACCGGGAGGCACGCCTGGGGTGTGGACGCAGGCTGCGCCGGTAGCGATAGATCATTACGGCGGGTTCATGGACAGCAATGGCACCTTTGCGTATGAGGGAGGCGGTTACTCCTTCTCGGCTGGCGGCACTATCAACCAGTTCGGGCGTTTCGACCCCGTCGCCAACACCTGGACGCCTCTCGCCCCTGTACCAGATCTGAACAACGCCGAGGCGTCAGGCGTGTATGCGCCCACCGTGAACAAGCTCTTCGTCTTCGGTGGCGACAATCCCACCACGGGCACCGTGGTCAATACCACGCGCATCTACGACATTGCGAGCAACACCTGGAGCACAGGTGCGAACATGCCTGATGTGCGAGCGTTCATGGCCTCGGGCTACTTTAACGGCAAGATCTATCTGGTGGGTGGATATTCCACCGGTAACATCAACCCGGCGTTCCTCCAGACCTGGGAGTACGACCCGGTCGCCAACACCTTCACCACTAAGACCCCCATACCGGCGGCGGTGGGCTTCGGCGGCGCGGGCTCGGGGGTGGTCAACGGTCATCTGTACGTGGCCGGCGGACGCGATGCCAACAACACCGTGATCGCGACGACGTGGGACTACAATATCGCGACCGACACCTGGACGGCGCGAACGAATGTGACTACTGCCATCAACGTGCCAGGCTCGGCCGTGATTGCGGGCAAGGTATGGATATTCGGCGGTGGCAATCCATTCGCCGGCTCAGCGGCCGCGCCTACCTCAGGCACGAATGGATTTCGCGCATGGGTGAACCGGTTGCTCAGGCCGGACACCACCAATATGCTGCAGATTTACGACCCGGCTACCGACAGTTGGAGCAGCGGGCCGAACCTGAACCAGCAGCGCTCGTTCCCTGCGGGTACGCATGTGGGTAACACAGCGGTAGCGGTGGGTGGATACACCGGTTCTACCACCACCACTTCGACGGAGATCAATGTCGTCACCGTTATCCCCTGTGCCACCCCAACTCCAACCCCCACAGTAACTGCCTCGCCTACAGCGACACCGACAGCGGGAACGCCGTCACCGACGCCGACCTGCACACCAGGAGGATTCAGCGTGCTGATTGTCGAAGCCGATGGCGGCACGCAAGCCAACATGCTGCGCAACGACTTGTTAGCCGATGGGGCAAGTGTGGTTGACTTCTTCGAAGCCGGCACCGGCACACCTACCTTGGGGCAATTGCAGCAATACCAGATCGTGGTGCCATTCAGCAACTTTGGCTACGCTGATCCGGTGACACTGGGCAACAACCTGGACGCCTACCTTGCAAGTGGCGGCGTGGTAGTGGCTTTCAACTTCGACTGGTTTGGCGGGGCGCAATCGATACAAGGTGCCTGGCTGAGCAACGGTGACAGTCCCTTCAACAATCCGGGAACAAGTAACTTCAGCAACGGCACGCTTGGGACTTGCACCTTTGGCCCGCTGTGCAATGGCGTGACTACACTCAACGCCTTTTTCCGCGAGATCCTGACGGTAGCTAGTGGGGCGACGCAAGCAGCGACTTGGAATGACGGCACGCCACTCATCGCTTACAAGGGTAGAGCAGTGGGCGTGAGTGCCTATGTGGGCGATTTTGCTGATATGTGGAGTGGGCAGTTTGCGCAGGTCGTCATGAACGCCGGCGGGTATCTCCTGCCGTGCGGGTCGCCAACACCGACGCCGACAGCGACGCCGACGGCAGCGGGAACAGCGACGGCGACGCCTACCTGCACCCCCGGGGGCACGCCCGGGCCATGGAGCACAGCTTCTCCATACCCGACAACGATCGTGCGCTATGGGTTTGCCCAGACAGCCACCCACTTCTATGTGTTTGGTGGAGTGTCCGACGGCACGCGTGTGAACAACGTCAACCGCATGGACCTTGCCACCGGAATGTGGCAATCCCGCGCACCGATGCCCTTCACCAGTGAAGCGCCTACCTGTGCGCTGATGGCATCTACGGGGATCGTGTACTGCGCGGAGGGAGACACCGGCAACGGCTTTGCATCCTACAACATCGCCACTGACACGTGGACTTCGCTGGCTGCTGATCCGTTCTTTTCTAATCACTACGGTTCTGCATCGGGTGCCTTCAATGGCAAGGTGTTCGTAGCGGGCGGGAGCACCGCCTTCAGCAGCTCTGTAGCTGTATACGATGTAGCGACCAACACGTGGTCGGCCGGGACGGTAGCGCCAGACAACTTCCTGCTGGCAGGCTACCAGGAGGTGGGTCAATTCCTGTACGTAGTGGGCGGCTTCAACTCAAGTGGGCCTGACGCAGCAGAGCAGAGCTCGGTGTTGTCGAGAAGCACGCAGGCTAAACAACCTAAGGTGCCATTGGCGAACAACACAACCACGTGGCGTCTGGACATGAGTTCAGCGCCCGGGGTGTGGACCGTAGGGCCGGCATTCACCGAGGCCCGGGCAGACTTCGGCCTGGCCTACGACGCTGGAACCAACAAGTTGTACGCGATGGGTGGAGACATGACAGGCGGCGGTTTCTTCGACTCCACCAACCTGGTAGATGAGCTATCGGTAGCAACCTGGCCTGCAGGAACGTGGATGCCTTCACCACCCGACCTGATACTGCCCAACCGTCAGGCCAACCAGGCGGGCTTCTATGGAGCAGGGCAGATCTGGAGTGTAGGAGGCATAGTAGGACAGACCTTCCAGTTCCTGGCTGAGGTACAACGTCGCACCAACGGCGGCGTTCCATGCGGGACACCAACGGCAACACCGACGGCGACGGCAACCTTCACTCCGACAGCGACGCCTACGGCTACTCACACGCCAACGCCAACGCCAACGGCTACTCACACGCCGACGCCAACAGCAACGGCTACGTTCACGCCTACGGTAACACCAACAGCGACAGCCACAGCGACGGCTACAGCTACGGCGACTGCGACGGCAACTTCGACGCCAACCCCCACAGTCACGCCCAGACATACGCCCACGCCAAGGCCGCAGCCGACGCGTCGTCCGCCGGTGCAGCGCTAACGGAACCTGTTAAGGCGGGAACTCGCGAGTGCAAGCTCGCGAGTTCCCCGGCCTCAGGTGGAAGGTGACTGTAGCGGCAGCCGTGCTTGCCACGCCGAAGCCTGGCGAAGGTGGGTCGCCTGCGAAGTCGACCCAGGCGCTTCTGCGGCAGTAAGTTTCTTGCCCACGAAACACCCGCCTCCGCCTGGCTACGGCGAGGCAGGCGCGAAATGACACCTATGGATAGAATGACGAAACACGAATGACGAATGACGAAATAAGCCCGAATGCTCAAATGGCAAAAGAAGAGTGCGCATTTTTCGACATTCGGATTTTGTCATTCCTTCGTCATTGGACATTCGTCATTCTCGTTTGAGATCTTTATTCGCGCCTCCCATGCCGAAGCCTTGCCGAAGGCAGGTGTTTCGCGCGTGCGATTTTTCCATGAGCTACGGCTGATAAATCGGCTGCGGCGGAGCCGCGCTGGGAAATCTGTGGCGAAAAACATTCAAAATAATGTTGACACGTTTTCGCGCGTTCAGCTAGAAAACGGAGTTCATTCGCCTTCGTCGCGTTGAATGGTTGAATCGGAAACCCGATGTAACGTTGTAACAATGTAACGAATCACGCGTTGGCAGCCCTGGTTAAACACTATGAAAAACAAAACCGCTTCTAAAAATGGCTTCTTTACATTCCGCCTCTTAATCGGCGTGCTGCTTTGCTTTTCGGCAATCATGCTTGTCCTGTTTGTGCTTGGCAAAGCCTCGGCGCAACCTCGGATGGTATCGCCTGCGGCGAGCAAGATTGCGCCGGAGGTATTGGCTGACACGGCCGACGGCAAGAGCGCATCAGTCATTATTCTTCTGGCCGACCAAGCTGACGTCAGTGCTGGCTATGGTATGAGAGACCAGGATGCGCGTGGCTGGTTCGTTTACCACACCCTGACTCAGCATGCCGCTCGCACTCAGATGGGCATTCGAAATTTCCTCGACTCCAAGGGAGTTACTTATCAGTCCTTCTGGGTGGTCAACCTGCTGGTTGCTAACGCAGACCGCGCGCTGGTGGAGGCGCTGGCTGCTCGTCCTGATGTAGCGCGAGTGGATTCCAACAGACCGACTCGTTGGATCGAAGACCCGTCGATTGCGAACTTTGGCGTTACACCTGATAACTCCTCCACCATCGAGTGGGGCGTGCAAGATGTAAATGCTCCGCAAGTCTGGGCAATGGGCTTCACTGGCCAGGGCATTGTCATCGGCAACGGGGACACCGGCATGCGTTGGACGCACAATGCGCTGAAACCCCATTACCGTGGCTGGAACGGAGTTACCGCTGATCACAATTACAACTGGCACGATTCCATCCATGATAGCGTAGGTAATCCTTGCGGGAACGATTCGCCGTTCCCCTGCGACGATTTGGGGCATGGCACGCACACCACAGGCACTACCTCGGGCGATGACGGTACGGGGAACCAGATCGGAGTGGCTCCCGGGGCGAAGTGGATCGGCTGCCGCAATATGGATTCGAACAACGGCACACCGGCCAGATACACCGAGTGCTTTCAGTTCTTCATAGCTCCCACCGACCTGAACGGACAGAATCCCAACCCAGCGCTGCGCCCGCACGTGATCAACAATAGTTGGATTTGCCCGGTCAGCGAGGGCTGCACCACTGGTGACGAGCTGCGGGTGATCGTCGAGAATACCCAGGCAGCGGGCATTTTCGTCGAAGCGTCGGCCGGCAACAGCGGTTCTGGCTGCTCTACGGTAAACGACCCGCCGGCGATCTACGAGGCTTCCTTCTCCACCGGGGCAATTGACATCACCAACACGCTGGCGAGCTTCAGCAGCCGCGGGCCGGTCACGCGTGACGGCTCGAATCGCCTTAAGCCGAATATTTCTGCGCCCGGGGTAAACGTGCGCTCCTCCTACTTCAGCAGCGACACTACCTACGCGAACCTGTCGGGCACTTCGATGGCCGGGCCGCACGTGGTCGGTGTGGTCGCCCTGCTCTGGTCGGCGCGTCCACAACTGCAACGCGACATCGCCAACACCAAGATGATCTTGCAGAACACAGCCAATCCGGGTGTGACGGTGAATCCGCCTCAAACCTGCGGCGGTATACCCAACACCACCATTCCGAACAACTCCTTCGGTTACGGCAGAGTTGATGCCCTGGCTGCCGTCAACTCTGTGCCGCCAGGCTCGCCCACGCCCACGGCAACCGCTTCGCCGACGCCGAGTATACCTGACACACCGACTGCAACGCCAACAGCTCCTAGTGCGACTCCGACGGCGACTGCAACAGCTACGCATACACCGACAGCTACGCCTACGGCCACAGCCACAGCCACAGCCACAGCCACAGCCACAGCCACAGCCACAGCCACAGCCACAGCCACAGCTACTACTACTCCAACATCGACACCTCCACCTACTCCCACGCCAACGCCTACTGTGAGGCCGACGCCGACACCGAGGACTGAGCCAACGCCGAGGGGTCGTCCTACTCCGCCGCCGAGGCCTTGATTCCCAGAGTGATTGGTGATCAGTGAGAATTTGTCGGTGACGGGGCCGCGCGAGCATTCCGCTCACTCCAGCGGAGCACACGCTGCCACCGTGTGAGTCTCGGCTGTTCGCCAGAGGACGGATTAGCCATGGCAAACTTCGATTCGAATTCGAGCGTCGCCGTCCATAAACGAGGCGTAAACCCCCGCGTGGAGCGAATTCACATTTTACGCGGCTTCGCCATTTCGGATGGAATCATCGCGTAATCCCCGGTTTAGAATTGAAAAATAATATTGACACGCTCTTGCGGATTCAGATAAAAGGGGATTTCACTGATTGGCACCGAGGGAAATTAACAAGACGGGAATAGAGGACAATCGTGTTGTTGCGCCTCGGGCCGTTTTAACGAAAAACCACAATTCATCCCATGAAAAAGAAATCCACTTCTCAAACTGGCTTCTTTAAACTGCGCGTCCTGGCGGGCGTTCTACTTTGCTTCGGCGCGATCACCCTTCTCTTGTTTGCGCTTGGCAAAGTCTCAGCGCAACCTCGGATGCCGTGGGGCACGCCACCAAACAAGATCGCGCCCTGGGTAATGGAACATACTGCCAATGGACAACAGGCCGAATTTCTCGTGATGCTGGCTGACCAGGCAGACCTGAGCGGCGCGGCGAATTTGCCGACAAAGGCGGAAAAGGGCCGCTTCGTCTATGAGACCTTGTGGGAGAAGGCCCAGACGACGCAAGAGCCAATTCTGCAATGGTTGCGTGATCGCGGCATCGAACATCAATCCTTCTACGTCGTTAACGCCATCCTGGTGAAGGGAACCCGCGAGGTCGCCGAGATGTTAGCGGCCCGTCCCGACGTGGCTCGAGTGGACGGCAACCCCGTGATTCATAATGATCTCCCTCAACCCGGACCGATTGAGGAAACGCCTTCTCGCCCGGCGACAGTCGAACCGGGAATCATCTATACGCACGCGCCACAGGTATGGGCGCTGGGTTACACAGGGCAGAACATTGTTATAGCGAGCGCCGACACTGGTGTTCGCTGGACGCATAACGCGCTTAAGCCGCACTATCGCGGCTGGGACGGAGTAAACGCTAATCACAATTACAACTGGCATGACTCGATTCATAATAGCGTTGGCAACCCCTGCGGGAACGATACGCAGCAACCTTGCGACGATTTCTTCCACGGCAGTCATACCACAGGCACAGCCATCGGCGATGATGGCGCGGGTAACCAGATCGGGATGGCGCCCGGCGCGAAGTGGATAGGTTGCCGTAACATGGATCAGGGCAACGGCACACCGGCCAGATATATCGAATGCATGCAATGGTTCCTTGCGCCTTACCCACTCAACTGCACGCCAGCGCAAGGCGATCCTACCAAGGCACCCGATATTACCATTAACTCCTGGGGCTGCCCGGTCTCGGAGGGCTGTACAACCGGCCTCGAGCTGCAATCCGCCGTTGAGGCGCAAGCTGCTGCTGGTATCCAGATGGTTGTCGCAGCAGGTAACTCCGGGTCGGCGTGTTCCACCGTCTCGGATCCGCCGGCGTTTTATGCGGCATCTTACACAGCAGGAGCTCTGGTAACTGGCACAGACGGCATCGCCTCCTTTAGCAGCCGCGGTCCCGTCACCAGGGACGGCAGCAACCGGATTAAGCCTGACATCACTGCCCCGGGCACAGGCACTCGCTCAGCCTGCAACAGCAACGATACTTGTTATACCTTTGCCAGTGGCACGTCGATGGCAACGCCACATATTGCCGGTGCAATGGGGTTGCTATGGTGCGCGTTGCCAAGCCTGCGGCATCAGATCCAGGCGAGTCGCGACGCGTTGGATAACGCGGCTTTCTTTATTTCTTCGACTCAATGCGGCACGGCCGGTCCACCAAACAACACGTATGGCTGGGGCCGGGTGGATATCGCCGCCGCTGTAGGGATGCCGTCACCAACTCCGACGCCGAGTCCCACGCCATCACCAACAGCTTCACCTGCTGCATGCGGGCAGACAAGTCCAACACCTACCGCAACGGCAACAGCAACTGCTATTGCTACAGCTACGGCTACAGCTACAGCTACTGCGACAGCTACGGCTACGGCTACAGCTACGGCTACGGCTACAGCTACGGCTACAGCTACAGCGACAACGCCGCCTCCACCTACACCCACTTCCACGCCGAGACAGACACCGACACCGAGGCCTGGGCCAACGACGAGACCTCGTCCCACTCCGGCGCCAAGACCTTGATTCCAAAGTGGGTTGATGATCAGTGAGAATTGGTCGGTGACGGGGTCGCGCGAGCATTCCGCTCACTCCAGCGGAGCACACGCTGCCACCGTGTGAGTCTCGGCTGTTCGCCAGAGGACGGATTAGCCATGGCAAACTTTGATTCGAATTCGAGCTTCGCCGCGTATACGCCAAGGTAAACCCTGCGTGGAGCGAATTCACATTTTACGCGGCTTCGCCATTTCGGATGGAATCATCGCGTAATCCCCGGTTTAGAATTGAAAAATAATATTGACACGCTCTTGCGGATTCAGATAAAAGGGGATTTCACTGATTGGCACCGAGGGAAATTAACAAGACGGGAATAGAGGACAATCGTGTTGTTGCGCCTCGGGCCGTTTTAACGAAAAACCACAATTCATCCCATGAAAAAGAAATCCACTTCTCAAACTGGCTTCTTTAAACTGCGCGTCCTGGCGGGCGTTCTACTTTGCTTCGGCGCGATCACCCTTCTCTTGTTTGCGCTTGGCAAAGTCTCAGCGCAACCTCGGATGCCGTGGGGCACGCCACCAAACAAGATCGCGCCCTGGGTAATGGAACATACTGCCAATGGACAACAGGCCGAATTTCTCGTGATGCTGGCTGACCAGGCAGACCTGAGCGGCGCGGCGAATTTGCCGACAAAGGCGGAAAAGGGCCGCTTCGTCTATGAGACCTTGTGGGAGAAGGCCCAGACGACGCAAGAGCCAATTCTGCAATGGTTGCGTGATCGCGGCATCGAACATCAATCCTTCTACGTCGTTAACGCCATCCTGGTGAAGGGAACCCGCGAGGTCGCCGAGATGTTAGCGGCCCGTCCCGACGTGGCTCGAGTGGACGGCAACCCCGTGATTCATAATGATCTCCCTCAACCCGGACCGATTGAGGAAACGCCTTCTCGCCCGGCGACAGTCGAACCGGGAATCATCTATACGCACGCGCCACAGGTATGGGCGCTGGGTTACACAGGGCAGAACATTGTTATAGCGAGCGCCGACACTGGTGTTCGCTGGACGCATAACGCGCTTAAGCCGCACTATCGCGGCTGGGACGGAGTAAACGCTAATCACAATTACAACTGGCATGACTCGATTCATAATAGCGTTGGCAACCCCTGCGGGAACGATACGCAGCAACCTTGCGACGATTTCTTCCACGGCAGTCATACCACAGGCACAGCCATCGGCGATGATGGCGCGGGTAACCAGATCGGGATGGCGCCCGGCGCGAAGTGGATAGGTTGCCGTAACATGGATCAGGGCAACGGCACACCGGCCAGATATATCGAATGCATGCAATGGTTCCTTGCGCCTTACCCACTCAACTGCACGCCAGCGCAAGGCGATCCTACCAAGGCACCCGATATTACCATTAACTCCTGGGGCTGCCCGGTCTCGGAGGGCTGTACAACCGGCCTCGAGCTGCAATCCGCCGTTGAGGCGCAAGCTGCTGCTGGTATCCAGATGGTTGTCGCAGCAGGTAACTCCGGGTCGGCGTGTTCCACCGTCTCGGATCCGCCGGCGTTTTATGCGGCATCTTACACAGCAGGAGCTCTGGTAACTGGCACAGACGGCATCGCCTCCTTTAGCAGCCGCGGTCCCGTCACCAGGGACGGCAGCAACCGGATTAAGCCTGACATCACTGCCCCGGGCACAGGCACTCGCTCAGCCTGCAACAGCAACGATACTTGTTATACCTTTGCCAGTGGCACGTCGATGGCAACGCCACATATTGCCGGTGCAATGGGGTTGCTATGGTGCGCGTTGCCAAGCCTGCGGCATCAGATCCAGGCGAGTCGCGACGCGTTGGATAACGCGGCTTTCTTTATTTCTTCGACTCAATGCGGCACGGCCGGTCCACCAAACAAC